>Ga0182021_10008802_pt1 | contig 11945 bp, 11 predicted proteins | sample 612E3MmetaG_FD_120493 | JGI IMG/M metagenome (GOLD analysis project Ga0182021, IMG submission 120493) | Permafrost microbial communities from Stordalen Mire, Sweden - 612E3M metaG (Illumina Assembly) | ecosystem: Environmental > Terrestrial > Soil > Wetlands > Permafrost | place: Sweden...
CGCCGCCCACGGTCGTCGCGACGACGAGGCCGAAGACCGCGGTCACGATATACGCGGAAGCAGGGAAGGGGCTCATGAAATTTCTTGGCGAGGCGCCGGAGCCGGACGCGGCTCCGCTGCGGGGCCGTCAGGTGGCGGCGCGGCGTCCCGCGCCGTCGGAGCCGGACGCTCCTGCGTCCAGGCCTTCTGTTTCTCTTCGAGGCCCTTGACCAGATCCATGTTGCTGAACCCGTCGCGGCTGAAACTGACCACGTTGTATTCCTTGGAGAATCGAATTGCGTCGAACGGGCAGGCCTCGACGCAGGCGCCGCACAAACTGCAATTGGTGAAATTGAGCTTATAATCGGTGACGGACTTGGTCTTCTGCCCCTCGAGCTTCGCGCCGTCGACGAGGATGCAAAAACTCGGGCAGGCGCGCTCGCAGAGCTTGCAAGCCGTGCAGATGGGCTTGCCGGTCACGGGGTCGAGCACCAGCTCGATGTGGCCGCGGAAGCGCGCCGGCATCTTGAGCGTCTGGTGCGGATACTGTACGGTGATGATGGGCTTGAAGAACTGCCCGAGGGTGATGCGCATGCCCGTGAGCAGGCTCATAAACCCGCAGAACAGTTCCTGGAATGCGGCTTTCATGCTCAGAAGACCTTGAGTTGGACGCTGGTCAGCAGGAGCGTGAACAGCGAGATCGGGATGAGAATCTTCCACGAGAGGTTGAGGAGGCCGTAGAACTGGGTGCGGGGAAAGGTCCAGCGGATCCACATGACCGTGAAGACGAGGGCGTACAACTTCAGGAGGAACCAGAGCGGGCCCCAGAGGGGACCGGAGAGGAGGGCGATGGGAACCGGGCTTTGCCAGCCGCCGAAGAAGAGGACGGTGGCGAGACTGCAGCCGACGACGATATTCGAATACTCGGCCATGAAGAAGACGCCGAATCCCATGCCGCCGTATTCCGTGAAGGCGCCGGCCACCAGCTCGCTTTCGGCCTCAGCCATGTCGAAGGGAGCGCGGTTCAGCTCGGCCAGCATGCAGATGAAGAAGATGACGAACGTCACCGGCATGAGCAGGTTGGCCTTGAGGAAGAGGATGTTCCAGTGCCAGAAGCCGCCGGCCTGCTGGCGGACGATCTCGTTGAGGTCCATCGTGCCGGTGATCATCAGCAGGGTGATGACGACGAGCAGCATCGGGATCTCGTAGGCGACGTTCTGGGAGACAACGCGGGCGGCGGAGATCACAGCGTACTTGTTGCGCGAGGCCCAGCCGCCGAGCATGAGGGCCATGACGTTTACGGAACCGAGGGAGAAGACCAGCAGCAGGCCGACATTGATGTTGCGCGCGACGAGGGTCTCGCCGTAGGGGACGGTTACCAGGCAGATCAGCGGCGGCGCCATCACCATAAGCGGGGCGAGGCGGTATAGCAGGGCATCTGCGCCCGGCGGGACCATGATCTGCTTGACGAAGAGTTTGAGAACATCGGCGAAAGGCTGCATCCAACCGCCATAGCCCGCCTCGTTGGGGCCGGGGCGGCGCTGGATGCGGCCGGCGATCTTGCGCTCGGCGAGGACGAGGTAGGCGGCGTTTGCGCCGACGAATGCGCCAATGCCCGCAAGGTAGAGCAGGAGGCGGATGGGTTCGATCGAGAGGAAACTCATGGCGGGGCGGGCGCGCTCAGCGGTCGATGTCGGGGATGACGAGGTCGAGGCTCCCCAACATGGCGAGGGCGTCGGTCAGGATCATTCCCCGGCTCGCCTCCTCGTAGAGGCTGAGGTTGGAGAACGACGGCGTGCGCAGCTTGACGCGGTACGGGATGTCCTTGCCGTCGCTGACGATGCGCACCATGAAGCGGCCGCGGGCCGCCTCGACTGCGTAACAGTAGTCACCGGGAGGCAGCCTCAGGACGCGCGGCACCTTGCCCATCACCGGGCCGGCTGGGATCTGGTCGAGCGCCTGCTCGATGATTCGCAGGCTCTGCTCCATCTCATCCATGTGCACCAGATAGCGGGCCATTGAGTCGCATTCGGGGTAGACCGGGATCTTGAAATCGAACTTGGGATAGACCGAGTAGGGCTCGACCTTGCGGACGTCGTAGGGCACCCCCGAGCCGCGAATAACCGGGCCGGTGGCTCCATACTTGCGGCACATCTCCGCGCTGATCAGTCCGATGCCGGTGAGGCGCTTGCGGAGGATGATGTTGTTGGTGACGAGGTCGCGGTACAGCTTCAGCCGCGGCGGCATGTGCTTCAGGAAAGCGCGGGCGCCCCGAAGAAAATCGTCGTCGACGTCGTTGCACAGCCCGCCGAAACGGTAGTAGCAGTATGTAAGCCGGGCGCCGCAGATGCCCTCGAACAGGTCGAGGATCAACTCGCGGTCGTCGAAGGCATAAAGGAAGGGCGTCAGGCCGCCGAGGTCGCTCAGCAGCGCGCCCCACCAGACCATGTGGCTCGCGATGCGATTGAGCTCCGAAGTGATGACGCGGACGTATTCGGCGCGGGGCGGCACCTCGATCCCGGCGCCACGTTCCACCGCACCCACGAACGCGTGGGTGTAATGCATTGCCGAGAGGTAGTCGATGCGGCTGGTATTGGGGAGAAACTTGGCCCAGGTGCGGTTCTCGCCCATCTTCTCGTGCATGCGGTGGATGTAGCCGATGACCGGCTCGGCCTTGGTGATCCACTCGCCGTCCATCGTCATCAGCACCCGCAGCACTCCATGGCCGGCGGGATGCTGCGGACCCAGGTTGAGGACGAACGTTTCCTGCGGAGCCTCGCCGGACGGGCCGGCGGAAGGGGCTTCTTTTTGCGCGATCACGGCTGGTAGTCCTTGCGGAGGGGATGGAAATCGGCGTCCTCCGGCAGGAGGAGCGGCGCGAGATTGGGGTGGCCGAGGAAGCGGATGCCGAAAAAGTCATGCGTCTCGCGCTCATGCCAGTTGGCGCCCGGGAATACGGAGGAGATGGTGGGAAGCTCCGGGTTGTCGCGGGGAACGCGTGTGCGGACCACCACGCGCAGGCTGGTCTCGGGGTGGAAGAAGTCGTAGACGATCTCCATCTCCTGACGGGCGATCCAGTCGACGCCGGTGACGGCGTCCAAGGCGAAGCCGAGCCGGTCGAGAATTTCCGCTGCCGGCACCACCTGGGGCGATGCCACCGTGGCGTCGAAGTCGTAGCCCTTGCGCTTGTGGTCGACAGCCTGGACCGGAGCCGGGGCGGCGGGCGCCGTGTCCGTGCGCGTGCCGACAAGATCCGAGAATGCGGCGGAGAGTTGCTCGATGGTAGGTTTCATTCTTGCAGCTTGGCCACCGGGAAGCGGCGTTTGCCCGTCATCTTCTCCTCCAGCTTCAGGATGCCCTCAATCAGCGCCTCGGGCCGGGGCGGGCAGCCGGGGACATAGACGTCCACCGGGAACAGCTGGTCGACGCCTTCCACCACTGCGTACTGGCCCGGATAAACAAAGGGTCCGCCGGAGATGGCGCAGTTGCCCAGCGCAATGACCCATTTCGGCTCGAGCATCTGATCGTAGAGGAGCTTGATGGCCGGCGCCATCTTCTTGTTCACGGTGCCGGCGACGATCATCAAGTCGGCCTGCCGGGGCGACGGGCGGAATACCTCGGCGCCAAACCGGGCGAGATCCCATCGCGCCATGCCGACCGCCATCATCTCGATTGCGCAGCAGGCCAGGCCGAAGGTCAGGGGCCACAACGAGTAGGCGCGGCCCAGGGCCAAAACATCCTCCAGCTTTGCAAATTGGACGATCTTCGAGGTGTCTACCTGCGATTCCATCGGAAGACTCCTTTCTTCCAGGCGTACACGATGACTAGCGAAAGGATGCCGACGAAGATCAGGAGCTCCACGAAATCGCGAACTGCAAACTGCCGGCCGTAGACCAGCGCCACAGGAACTAGGTAGAGGACGTCGACGGCGAACGCGATGAACACCAGGGCGTATAGATAGTAGACCGCGCTGTACCGGATCCAGGCGTCGCCGATGGGATCCATTCCGCATTCGATGTACTGGCCAGTCTTGTTGACCGTGTTGCGGGTGCCGCGCGGTTCCAGCAGGTGGACCAGCACAATCGGCCCCAGCGCGAAGACCAGCCCGACCAGAAAGAACGCGAACACGTAGATGAGATCCCCCGCGAGCACGTCATTCATGATCGGGGCGAACGAGAGAATCCGGACGTTGTGGAGCATTCCTGCATTCCTGCATAATCGCATGGAAAGCATAGACCTTGCAGCGCACCCTTTGGCAAGCTTTGCGCATTTCTTGCATGCTCAACCGATGCGCATTCCCGGCCTGGTTATTAGATTCTCTTCTTCGCGATTCGGCCGGCGCATGATGCACCTTATGGCATCGAACCTGGCGTCCATGGAGAGCGCTTGCGCGAAGCCGTGGGCAAGAGCCCGCCGCCGTCCCGCCCCGCCGGTGTGCTCCACACGAGAATGGCCCGGTCATGCAGGCGGTGCTTTGGAGACGCGACGCTCTCGCCCCGTATTCGACGGACGTGTGCGACGAGTGCGTCGCATCCCCAGGAAACATCCGGGCCAGCGCCATCAGGCGCCCCTGGTTCCGCTGGCGAGCAGCGTTTCGAAGCAGGGCTCGACGGTCTCCCGCGAGACGACGGTGACTTCAACCTGCTGGAATCCGGCTTGCTTGAGCAAGCCATGGAGCACGCTCTCTTTGAATCCAAGCCAGATGTCGGCGTAGAGCTCGCGCGCCTTCTCAAAGCTGTGCTCCTTGAGATCCAGAACGGCGAGCTGCCCGCCCGGGCGGAGGATTCGGAAAGCCTCGTTGACCGCGGCCTGGGGATGGGCCGCGTGATGCAGTGCCTGGCTGAGGATGGCCAGGTCGACCGATTGGTCGGGCAACGGCACGCTCTCGATATCGCCCAGCTTGTAGGTCAGGTTGGCAAGGCCGTTCTTCTGGGCGAGCGCGGTGCCGACCTCGACCATCCGCGGGGAGTTGTCGATGCACCACACCTGTCTTGCGCGGTGGGCGATGAGCTGCGAGACCAGCCCCTCGCCAGCGCCCAGGTCCGCCACGACGATCGGTGGCACGAGTCGGAGGGCGAGATGCCCGATGGCCTCCCAGGAACGGCCGGGGCAGTGACCCTTCCCGAGGCGGCCGGCGATAAGATTGAAATACTGCTCCGCGAGGCGCCGGCGCTTTTGGAGACTGCGATTGAGGTTGCTCCGGTCCTCGGCGAATTCCGGGGCGTCGGTCACCGCTTCGCCGGCGGCCTTGAGCAGCGCGTACTGCCGCGGGGGAAGTCCGGTGCGCAACGAGTAGAACGCCTTCTTGCCTTCGCGCCGGTCGGCGACGAACCCGACCTGCCGCAGCTGTGCGAGCTGGGAGGAAATCCGCGATTGGGCCATGCCCAGGATCTCCTGCAATTCAGCGACCGAGAGCTCCTCGCGCATCAGGAGGGCCAGCAGCCGCAGCCGCGTCGGATCCGAGAGGAGTTTCAGGGTGTCAAGGGATGAGTTCAATGCGTTGACTAAGGAGTACCGCCAGGCGTCCGGCCGGGCGCCTTCGATCAATGCCTGCCCGGGACAGGGGCGTCAATTCCGCGCTTGCCTGGCAGCCTGTCGGGCTTTTTGCCCTCCAGGCTGCTAGTGGCTGAACACCATCGGTAGCCATGTGATGGCGACCAACGAGAGTTGCCAGACGCCAAATCCGGCCATGACTGCCCCGGCAATGCGGTTGATCCAGCGCAGCCTGCCGTCGTCGAGATGGTGGCGGAAAGTCCCGGCGAGCAGCGTAAGCGTCAGCCACCAGAGCGACGAGCCAATGAAGACCCCGACGATGAGTTCAAACGCGTCGAATCTGCCGCCGGTCTGCCAGTTCACGCCGAGTGCGGCGAATGCACCGGTGAAAGCGACGATGACCATCGGGTTCGTAAGCGTGAGCACATACGTGGAGAAGAACGCCTCGCGCAAGCGACCAACCCGCAGCGGCGCCGCCGCCGCGCGCCTCGGGCTCGGGGCGCGCATGGTGCCCACGCCGAGAACGACGAGAAAGACCCCCCCGAACAGGTGGAGCCAGACGCTATGCCCGAGGAGGAAGCCGGTGACCGCGGTGACCCCGATGGCGGCGAGCGCACCGTAGGTCGTGTCAGCCGCAGCCGCACCCAGCCCGGATACGAAGCCGACGCGACGGCCTTCCGCCAACGAGCGGCGCAGGCAGAGCAGGTTGATGGGCCCGACAGGAGCCGCGAGGGCGAAGCCGATGGCGAGGCCTTTCAGCAGATGCTCCATTTGCGGTTGAGGCAGGGGTAGGTGAGGCGGGGGCGGACTTATGCAGTTAAATGTAGGGCCGCCGCCGTTTCGACGGGTTCGACAAGCTCACCGCAGGCAGGCTCAAGGCCCCGAGCATGCATGCGGTGAGCCCGTCGAACCCGTCGAGGGGCTTGTCGGCGGGGCGCTTCCCGATCGAGCTGTAGCCCGGCGACACCTTTGGTCACCGCATCAGCCGCGTCAGGAAACATCAGGCCCGGGAGCATCGGGCAGCATCAACTGGCCCCGGCTGGCGGAAGATCGGCGTAACGGCTGATGGACGTCACGGCGTAGTCGTGTTCGGCCCCTCCGGACTTCACATTGACGTGGTCGCCGGACTTCTTCCCCAACAGTGCGAGGCCGAGCGGCGTCTTGTAGGAAATGATGTGGCGATCGGGATCACCGTCCCAGAAACCCAGCACCGTGTAACGAACATCCTCCCCCGTGACTGTGTCGCGAAGGTTCACGATGCTGCCGACACTGATCTGATCGGCGCTGGCGTCCGTGAAGTCGGTGATCCGCGCGCGTGCGAGATCCCGTTCGAGTTGGGACTTCTGCGCCATGAGCAGTTGCTGGTCCTGCTTGGCCATCTTGTACTCCGCATTCTCGCGCAGATCACCGTGTTCGCGCGCCGACGCGATGGCACGGGAGTTCTCCGGAATCCGCTTCGTGACGATGAGGTCGTATTCCTGCTGCTTCCGGTCGTAGCTTTCGCGCGAAGCGAAAAGCTGTTCGCTCGGAGAGTCGCTTTCTCCGGACACGAGGGATTGGATGGAGGGGAAGATCTTGATGAACCGTGCGAGCAGCGATTTCTTCGTCAGCTCCTCAAAACCCTGGTTCAGGAGCAGGGTGTTGGCGAGGTCGCGCGCAGTCTCGGGATCGGCCGTGGAAAGCAGGTCGGAAATCAGGTCCGGATCGTCGCTGAGGATCTCGGCCAGCGGAATGCGGCGGGTGCCGGCGGACTGCAGCGCTTCGTAATCAATGGCGAAGAAGATGGCGCTGAACAGGCGGGGCGTGATCAGTTCATTCAGGAGTTTGGCGAACTTCTTCGACTGCCGGTTCTTTACGACCCACAGCAATACCGGGGCTCGGAGATTCTGCTCGGTCTGCCAGCGCTTCAGCACGGCGGCGAGTTCCTCGGCATCGCCGTTTTCCACCAGGAAGTTGATGCATTCGGTGGTGAACTTGCCCTGGCTGGTCTTGAGCAGCAGAAACGCGAGGTCTTTCCATTCAAGGGGATGGGCGTCCCTGACCAATTCAAGGAACCGCGTCTGGAAATGGACGGGGATCTTCTCGGCGATATCCGAAAGGCGGCGGGTATCCGACACGAGTTCCGCAAGGCTGGGATGGAGCGCGGCAACGTCGGCTCCAATGGTCTTGCCGAGCTCGTCGCGGACGGCCGCTCCAAACAGGCGCTCGGCGGGATGAAGCTGGTTGCTGTCCTTGATCGCATCGGCAAGGCCGTTGAGCACTGGGAGCAGGTCGGCGGCGGTCTTCTTGGCGGCGACCGAGATGAGTTCCTCGGCAAGCTGTATGCGACGTCGCGCGGAACGGGTGTTGTTGAATTGTTCGACAATCTCGTCTTCGGCGGAAACCGGCTCGTCGCGGAGAACGTAACATTCGGTCTTCTTGGCGGGCACGGCAATCCGCGGATCCTTCGCGACCTGCTTCTTGGTCGCGGACCACCACTTCTTGAATCGTTCCTCGCCCAGGACCTGCTGGAGGATGATCTCCAGATCGATTGCCGTCGTGGCCTTGTTGGGGAAGGCGGCAAGAGTCTCCACAACCAACTGGACCGGCTTGTTGTCGACCAACTCGGCGATCTTCTCCGGTTCGATCTCCTTGCGAACGAGGAGGTGTTTGGGTGGCAGAACGTCGAGCGTGGCGACGCAGAATGCCGGATCCATCCGGTGTTTTGCCTTGCCCTTGAAGTCGATCACCAGCTTCTCGTCCGTTTCATCATATTCCTGGATCTGACCGAACCCCCAGCTCCGGTGGACGCAATAGGCGCCTGGCTCCATGGCCTCCAGCTTGGCTTTGGACGCCTTGAGCGACGGGTTTTTGGCGATGAGCGCGTGAACGGCTTCAGAATTCATGAGTGCGATGCGGCGGACGTGAAACGATGAGTTGAGTCAAGAATGGGATGGATTGTCAAACTGTGTATCTTAACATCGCGGAAATGAGGCCCTTGCCGAATCAGTCACCGGTCGATGCATGGACCAGTTCAGTCGCGTTGCTCGAACACTGGCTGGGGGGACGCGGCCGGGTCGACACCCTGTTGGAAGAGGCCGGCAGGGGGCGGGGGGCCGGACTCCCCCGCGAGACGCGGTCCCATCGGGAAGAACGTACTGCGGCGGCACAACCTGCCAATGCGGGACCCGCGCTTGTGCCGGACCGGCAGGGGCGCGCACGGTGCCAACATCTCCTGTTTGGCGCAGTCCGGAATCTTGGGCGGTTGGACTCTCTGCTGGAAACGATGATCTCGCGGGCGCCCCGGGCCCGGTTGAAGGCAGTCCTCCTCATCGCCGGCTTCGAGCTGCTCGAAGCCGGTGCGGCCGCCGCTCAGGAGGGGCAGGGGGCACGGATTGTCCACCATGCAGTCAACAGGGCGAAATCGCTGCTCAGCCCGCCTGAAGTGCGGCTGGTCAACGCGGTGCTTCGCAAGCTGGTTCGCGCTCCCGGTTTGTTCCCGGAACCTCCATCCCCTGCGGCGGACGCCGCGGAGCTGGCCCGGCATTTTTCGCATCCGGAATGGATCGTGCGTCGGTGGTTGGATCAGTTCGGCGCCGACGCGACCGTTCAGCTGCTGCGGTGGAATCAGACGCCCCCGCCCATTTATGCCCGCTGGCGGGGCGGGTTCGGTGAAGGACCTGCGCGCGGGTCCGAATCGAAGGCGCCGGAATGCCGTCCGGATGATTCCGCCGGGGGGGCGAGGCAGGATGCCAGGACCGAACGCCCGGAGTTTCTTCAGCCGGCTTCGTGGTCCGGGTTTTATGCTGTTCCTGCGGGCCATTGGCCGGAGATCGAGCAACTGTTGAATGATGGCGCACTTTATCTTCAGGATCCCGCCACTGCGATCGCGCCCCGATTACTCGACCCCAAGGCCGGAGAAACCGTCGTCGATCTATGCGCCGCGCCAGGGGGAAAGAGCCTGATTTTGGCGGACCTCCTGGAAGAGCAGGGACGGCGGGCAGTGCCCGGCGCCGGGGCGGGCCGCGTGGTGGCGGTCGACTTGCCTGACAGCCGACGGATTCAACGTCTGAAAGAGAACCTCGCCAGGGCGGGAACGGCGGACGTCGTACTCGTGCAGGCCGACGTGCTCGAACTCTCTCCGCGGTTGCTCAAGGAGCATCATTTGCCGGCCCGGTTCGCCGCGGTCCTGCTCGACGTGCCCTGCTCGAACACCGGCGTAATGCGCCACCGGGTGGATGTGAAATGGCGGCTGCGCGAGGCGGATATCGCAAAGCACGCCCGGCAGCAGCTCGAACTGCTCAACGCGGCGGCGCGACTCGTGTTGCCGGGAGGGCGGCTGGTTTACAGCACATGCAGCCTGGAACCTGAGGAAAACGAGGGAGTGGTGGAAGCGTTTCTCAGGGCGGCGCGTGACGGATTCTCGCTGGAGCAGACCCGGTACAGCCGGCCGTGGGAATCCGGTTGTGATGGCGCGGCTGCGTTTCTCCTCCGCCGCAAGACAGTCGGGTGACTCCGCAACTGCGGCCGCCCCCGGGCAGCTCTGCGGATGTCAGCATGGAATACAGTCCGTTTTCCCAAGGAGCCTCAGCCTTTCGACCCCTGCCACCTGAAAACCCGGCCGACCATTCTCGGCCGGGGACCGCTGACAGGTGTTCACGGTTTTGCCGTTTTACCGCGGTGAAACACGATGTATACACTATCCAAGAATGTAATGTTCACTCCCGGGATATCACCATTTTGCTGCGTGATTGCAGCCTGGACCCTGTCACTCACATCGAACAACTTCACCGGCTCGTAGTTCTCCAGAAAGAACTTCGATTTCTGCATCAGCTTGACGTCATTTGGCCGGGCAACAATCCAGGACGGCTTGAGCAATTCGGCGGTTTCGCACCAGGTGTATCCCGACGGGGAGGGCAGTTTACGCCGCGCTGCGACCACCTCTGGCGAAACCAGACCGGGCCAGTCCAGCATTTTGCACCGGCTAAAATAGCCAATGTAGCCCAATGGCTCGAGATACACCGTTTCACCTTGTCCAGCATGGTCTTTCAGCCAGAGGCCGATCAGCCTCCGGTTGCCCCAGTCAATGATATCTTGCTTGAGGCGAAGCGGGCGCAGCGATGAGAGGAAAATGAAAGCTATCAGGCAGCCTGCCCCCGCCAGTGCCAGCAGGACGAAACACTGTGCGGCCGGGAGCCTGGCGAAACGCCCCGTCAATGCGGCGCCAGCGGCTGTTAGCGTCAGCAGGCTCATGAATGCCAGCGGTGGAAAATACCACGGGGCGTGCGGGGCGGCCACGTTGGCGTAGGTCAAATATGCGAAGATCAGGAATGCGCACAGCGAAGCCATCCGACCCAATCGGTCCCGTGTCGGAATCAGCCAGTAAAGGACCGCCGCCAGCTCAAGGGCAAACTCGCAGTCATGTGTCCAGCGGGGCCAGGTTCCAGGACCGATGCCGGCACTGTCGTAAATTGGACCAAAAGCCCAGCGAAGCATATCCGGGACTGTCCTGATGCCGGCCGCCAGGCATCCAAACATCCCGAAATCGTTGCGATCGGAGTCGTAGAATCGCGCGAAATATTCCACGCCGTGCTTTGCAGTGATCGTGTAGGGAATTGGCGAACCGTAATAGGCCCAGGTAAACAGCAACCACGGCAGGTACAGCGCCGCGCAAATCAGGCCGGACCGCAGCAGGGCCGCAACAAGTTGCCTGCGTGATGTGGTTTCAAAGGCGAATGCGGTGAGGCCAAGGATGGCGATATAGACGCAGCCGTCGGGCCGGCTGTACATCAGCCCGGCCCACAGCACGCCACCGAGCAGGGCGTGCTCCCTCCAGCCCAGCCAGACCAGGGCGAACGCCGGCGCGAGGAAGGCAAGGACCAGGCCCGCCTCCTGTCCGTTCATGGCGAACGCTGTCGTTTTGATCTCCAGGACGGCGAGCAGGGGGAACAGGCAGCACCCGAAAACGGCGGCGCGCGATCCTGCGTATGCGCGCGATAGGACGCTTGTAACCGAGACGACCGCGAACAGAAGCCCTGCAAGCGACACGAGCCGGAAGAGCCACAGTGGCAGCTCGAAGTCCTTGGCGCCGGAAACCCAGGCGAACAGAGCCGGAAGAAGGACGTTGAGCGGGGAGGTGAACCCGTGCACGTGCTCGCCGGGCGAATAGACCAGGCCTTGGCCGCGAGCGAGATTCTCGCTGAATCGGTAGGTGATCAGGAAATCCTCCCAAACCAAACCGGTGGAGAATACGAAGAAGAGCGGGATGGCCGCGGTGATACCGAGAAGCGCCCAGACATAGAACGGCGGTTTTTTGACGAAGGTGACCAATAGGCTCAGTGACGTGATCATGTTCACGAGATCTCTAGGGCGGCAGACGATCCTGTCCTAGTCGAACAGGAAGATGCTTCAATCATGGTTTTCCCTGTCCGATCCGGAGGGGCCAAGCGAAGGGGTCATGTCTTAATGCTTGACATATCCTCCGGTCACGAACG
>Ga0182021_10008803_pt1 | contig 11945 bp, 12 predicted proteins | sample 612E3MmetaG_FD_120493 | JGI IMG/M metagenome (GOLD analysis project Ga0182021, IMG submission 120493) | Permafrost microbial communities from Stordalen Mire, Sweden - 612E3M metaG (Illumina Assembly) | ecosystem: Environmental > Terrestrial > Soil > Wetlands > Permafrost | place: Sweden...
AAAGGCGAAAGCACGAAGAAAAGCAGCCTGAACTATGTGTTCATGTTCTACAATGCCATGATCATTTTCGCCCGCAAGCATTTTTCCAGAAAAAATGCCAGGTCATTCTCCATAATGATCCATTCCGCGATCTATCTCAGGGCGTTCTTTTCAATCCTGACAAGGTTTGCCGAACGGATCTTCCTGCCGTTGCTTGATGCCGTTATGATATTCGCCGGTATTTACTTTATTAAAGGATATTGGGAAAAAACCTATATCTTCCCCGGAGGCGGACATTATCCTCCGGAATTTATCTATGTTGCCGTACCGCTTTATATTTTCATCTGGCTCATCAGTGTTTATGTCAGCGGTGGCTATGACCGCCCCATACGCCTTATAAAAGTTTTTAACGGGATGGTTGCAGGAACCGTCCTCATCCTGTTATTATACAGCCTGCTGAGCGAACATTACAGGTTTTCCAGGGCATTGATCCTCTTCGGGGCTGCATGGGGTTTGGTTATCATGCTGTCAATCCGGGTCTTTCTCCATTTTGCAAAAATCAAAGGAAATCTCATCAACACTAATAAAAACAAGCGGTTTGTGATTATCGGGGAAAAGGATGAATCGGAAAGGGTTGCCGACCTGCTTCAAAAAACGGGGATGAATCCGGCCTTTGTAGGCCTGGTAAGTTACCACTCCTATAAAAATAACCCCAACGGCTTTATCGGCAGCCTTGAGCAGATCGAGGAGATCATCAACATTCACAGGATCAATGAAGTGATTTTCTGTGCCAAAGATGTCCCGGCCCAGGTGATCATCGATAAGATGTCGGAACTGAAGAACGCGCAGGTTGACTATAAGATTGCACCTCCCGAAAGCCTTTCCATAATCGGCAGCAATTCAATAAATACTTCCGGGGATCTTTATGTGATAGATATCAATGCCATCACTAAAAAGTCCAACCGGAGGAACAAAAGAGCGCTTGACCTTGTTTTAGGCCTGTTCATCCTGGCATTTTATCCTTTGTTTATTTTCCTTGTAAAAAGGCCGTTGGGCCTGGCGAGGAACATTTTCCTGGTTCTGGCAGCAAGGAAATCCTGGGTAGGTTATACACCTGTCCCGGGCAGTACAGAGCATGTCCCGCTGATCAAAAAAGGGGTGCTGAACCCCCTGGATGCCTTGAAATCCGCGAACATCAGCAATGAGGACCGGAACAGGCTGAACATACTCTATGCAAGGGATTACCACCCCATTAACGATATTAAAATTCTTTTCAGGGGATTCAGGAACCTGGGGAGGACATGAAGTTTCTATTTTGAATCATTATAAATAAGATTTTTCCTTACCTTTGTCCCTTTAATAAGCAAAAAATGTCAACAATTGAAGTCGTCGTTCCCAGGCTGGGCGAAAGCGTTATCGAGGTTACACTGACCCGGTGGCTCAGGAATGAAGGTGAACAGGTGGAGGGAGAAGAAGCCCTTGTTGAAATTGCCACTGATAAAGTCGATTCCGAAATCCCTTCCCCGGTGAGCGGAAAACTCATTAAGAAATTATTCAGGGAAGGCGATGTCATCCCCGTCGGCAAGGTGTTTGCAATCATTGAATCAGCAGGTGAAGCAGTAAAGTCTGAAGAACCGCCGGTTGTGAAAGCTCAACCGCCTTTAGCCGGGGATGATAAAAATGAAGAACAAACAACAGTTAAGGTAACTGAAGAAAAGCATGCTGATGAACCTGCAGGCAGCAGGTATTACTCTCCCCTCGTAAGAAATATTGCACATCAGGAAGGAATTTCCTTCAAAGAACTTGATGTAATTCCCGGTACCGGAAAAGATGATCGCCTCACCAAGCAGGATCTCCTGAATTATCTTGCAGAACGGAAATCAGGCGTCAAAGGCCCGGACGATAAACAACCTGCCGTTTCCGGCGAGCAGCCGGGTCAGTTATTTGTGGCCGGCGAAGACCGGATTGTGGAAATGGACAGGGTACGGCAGCTTATCGCCAGCCATATGGTCAGGTCGGTGCAGACTTCTCCTCATGTCACATCTTTTATTGAGGTTGATATGAGCAGAATTGTTGTCTGGAGAGATAAAAATAAAGATACTTTCCAGAAAAAATACAATGAAAAGCTGACGTTTACCCCGATGTTTATTGAGGCCATTGCCAAATCGGTTCGGGATTTTCCCATGGTGAATGTATCAGTGGACGGGACCAAGATCCTCATCCACTCCCTGGTAAACATAGGCATGGCTGTTGCTTTACCCGGGAACAACCTGATCGTACCGGTCGTGAGAAATGCAGGCAACATGAACCTGCTAGGCATTACAAAAGCCGTGAATGACCTGGCCAATCGCGCAAGGATCAACAAACTTGTGCCGGATGAGATCTCAGGCGGCACAATTTCCATTACCAATCTGGGATCATTCGGAACATTAATGGGCACCCCCATTATAAACCAGCCGCAGACTGCCATTGTTGCCGTCGGGGCAATAAAAAAACGCCCGGTAGTCATTGAAACCCCTGAAGGCGATCTCATCGGGATCAAGCCGATGATGATCTGTTCCCTCACCTTTGACCACCGGGTCATTGACGGTTCACTCGGAGGTCAGTTCCTCGGCAGGTTTGCCCAATACCTTGAACAATTCGATACTACCCAAAACATTTGATATGGAATTAAATCTTAACCGCCCCCTTGTTTTCATGGACCTTGAAACGACCGGTATCAAGGTTGCAACCGATAGGATCGTTGAAATATGCCTTCTCAGAGTGAATCCCGACGGCAGCAGGAAAATGAAAACTCTTAGAATTAATCCCGGGATTCCTATTCCTTATGAGGCTATGGCGATTCACCATATTACGGATGATGACGTGAAAGACTGTCCTTCCTTTGCCCAGGTGTCACATGAACTCGCTGAGTTTATGGAGAACTGCGATATTGCAGGATATAATTCAAACCATTTTGATATCCCGCTTATCGTGGAAGAATTCCTCAGGGCAGGTGTTGATTTTGAATTAAAAGGAAGAAGGTTCATTGATATCCAGAACATCTTCCATAAAATGGAACCAAGGAACCTTACTGCCGCCTATAAGTTTTACTGTGACAGGGAGCTCGAAAAGGCACATAGTGCAGAGGCCGATACTATTGCGACTTACGAGATCCTGAAGGCCCAGCTGGACCGGTACCAGGATTCAGAGATAAAAGACCGCAAGGGGAATATAATCAAACCTGTTGCCAATGATGTCAAAACACTCTCTGATTTCAGCTTCAACAATCGCAGTGCTGACCTGGCAGGCCATATAGTATATAATGAAAGGGATGTTGAGGTATTTAATTTCGGGAAGCACAAAGGGAAGGCTGTCATTGAAGTATTCAGAAACGAGCCTTCCTATTATGACTGGATCATGAAAAGTGAATTCCCGCTTTCGACCAAGAAGGTGATAACCGCTATAAAACTCAGAGGGTTCAACAAAGAGTCGGTAAAAACAGAGTTATTTTAGCAGTTATATGAAGATCATTTGTATAGGCAGGAATTATGTGGAACACATCAGGGAACTAAATAACTCCATTCCTGCTGAACCGGTTTTTTTCCTGAAACCCGACACTTCGCTTCTGATACGGAACAGGCCCTTGTATTATCCTCCATTCACAAAAGAGCTTCATTATGAAGCCGAACTTGTGCTGAAGATCAGCAAAGTCGGGAAGCATATTCAGAAAGAGTTTGCAGAGACTTATTTTGATGAGATCACGATGGGACTGGATATGACTGCCAGGGATTTGCAGGAGACCGCAAAAAGGAAATCCCTTCCATGGACCATCGCCAAGGGATTTGACCAGGCTGCACCGATCGGCCGTTTCATGCCCAGATCAAGGTTCGCCGATCTGAAAAACATCAGTTTCCGCCTCAACCTGAACAGTAAGACCGTGCAGAACGGAAACTCAGGCCTGATGATCTATTCCTTCGAAGACATCATTTCCTGGATCTCGAATTTTATAACCCTCCGCACGGGTGACCTGATATTTACCGGAACGCCATCAGGAGTAGGCCCTGTGAAGATCGGGGATATCCTCGAAGCTTATCTTGAGGATGAGAAAGTACTTAAATGCGAAATCAAATAAGGGATAAACGCCTGCATTAAAACTTATTTCCTGAAAAAACCAGATTATGCCCGGCCAGCGCTAGTTCAGCGGAATACAATATCTTTCAAAACCTCTTTGCCAGCCGACTTGTTAAGTAGCTCTAACAGTTTCTCCTTTCTGTAGAGCAGTTCCTGCCTCAGTGCGCCGGAATCAACTGTAACATATAACACTTTATTACTGACCCATAGATTTGTCGTATGGGATGAGATCATTGTCCCGGTCACTTTATCCCAGTTTTCAATCAGCTTTGTTTCGTCCAGGTGGTCCTCAAGACGATATTTTTTAAGGATTTCCTGAAGCACATCGCGCAGGGGGCGCTCATTTGAAGCCATAAAATCAAGACTGTAAAGGAAGAGTGAAGAACTTATGGTCGATATCTATTGAATTAAAGATCTTTCTCAGCCTTTCCTCGCTGGTGTCGGTAATGAATACCTGGCCGAAATTATGCCTGCTCACCAGACTGATCAATTGCTGCACCCTTAGATCGTCCAGTTTATCAAATACATCATCCAGCAGAAGAATAGGTTTATAACCCTTTATATTCCGTGTATAGTCAAACTGGGCAAGCCTGATGGCCACGACGAAGGATTTCTGTTGCCCCTGTGATCCAAATTTCTTGACCTGGAACCCGCCGAGCGTAAAGTCCAGGTCATCTTTATGGATACCGGTAGTTGAGTATTGAGCCGACCTGTCATTCAGCAAACATTCCTTCAGCAAGTGCTGCATTTCTTCATGGCAAAGCTGGGAGTCATAATTTATGCCGACAACTTCTCCTGCACCGCTTATATATGTATAATAATGCTGAAAAATAGGAATGAAATCTTTCAGGAACCGGCTTCGTTTTTCGAAGAGCTGCTGCCCCAGGCGGATCATTTGGGCATCCCATATCTCAAGATGTGCATGATCGAAGAAATGTTGCTCTGCAAAGGATTTCAGCAAGGCGTTTCGTTGATGGAGGGCTTTATTGTATTGGATCAGGTCGTCGAGGTACGGCCTGTCAAACTGCGAGATGACACTGTCAATGTATTTCCTGCGGACCTCCGATCCCTCGTTGATCAGGTCACGGTCGTATGGAGAGATCATCACGAGGGGAAAATTCCCGATGTGATCGGCGAGCCTCTCATATTCCTTTTTATTGAGAAGGAAACGCTTGCGCTGGTTCCGCTTCTGGATGCACTGTACATAATCGGGATTATTTCCATTGCGCAGGAACGAACCATGGATTGAAAAAAAATCCTGCTCATGACGGATATTCTGGGTATCGCTTGGATTAAAGTAGCTTTTGCAGAATGAAAGGTAATGGATCGCATCGAGGAGATTTGTTTTCCCTACCCCGTTATTCCCTGTAAAACAGTTGATTTTATCCGATAAGTTAAGATCGGCCTGTTCATAGTTTTTAAAGTTGGTGAGTGAAAGTTTCTGCAGGAACATCCCCTACTGTATATGATCCGCAAAGATACGATTCCTTATTTCTTCTTTGTGAATTCCGGAAGATTAACTGCGAGCGTGAAATAATTCGGGTTTTTCCCGCCCGCCTGCATGCTTGTATAAGTATAACTGATATTGAACATTTTGATCCTGAGACCGAAGCCCAGGGAAAATCCGGCCAGACCGGCTTTACCGGGTAATTTCATTTCCTGCCTGAGCCTGTAATTGTAACCAAGGCGGACTGCAAACACCTTTGCTATGGTTATTTCCGTTCCAAGAACAAGGTGCCTCATGAAATTATCGGCGAATTTGCTGATGCCCGATTTGGACTTGGTCTGCCCTGTAATAGGATCCTGTTGGTTTGCCGGATCATTGGGATCGGTATACGAAAGATCCCATTTCTGGAGGTCGGTTAAAAGTTCATAAAACCGAACCGGGATGTGCTTCAGTTTTTCGCTCAAACCGATCTGCAACTGGAATGGCAGCGCTTCATGGTTGCCTGGTATATACGGCACTATCTGGTATCCTATATTCCTTGCTATTATCGAAGCATTGAACACCTCATCGGTGGTGGTGTATGTGCCGGCGACATCCACTGCAATACCGAATGAACGGTATACGTCAAGGGCAGAATAGATAAACTTGAAGTTTGCCCCGATATTGAAATGCGGGCTCAGCGCTCTCCCCCATCCAATGTTCAGAGCGTACTCTGATGCAGTGAAATTTCCCGTGATGTTCCCTGAAGCATCAGCTTCCGTAAAATTGCCATAGGAAATGAACTGAAATGAGCCTGCAAAATTGCCCACCTTGTTGAATGAATGGGCGAACATCGCATATCCGTAATTCTCGGCCATATAGCTTACAAAACTCATGGCCAGGCTGTTGTTCATCTCAGGAGAAATGACGGAGGGATTGGCCAGGGCGACCGTAACATCATTGTCCCTGACCGGAAGGAAATTGCCGCCGATGGCGGCAATTCTTGCTGAATTCGTCACATTCAGGAATTCAAAAGTACCGCCGCTCCCGCTCTGCGCAAAAACATAAGCAGATCCGGCAAAAGTTAAAACAGCGGAAACAATAAGGAAACGTAAAGTATGACGCACGATGAAGCTTGAGTTTATATTTTAACGGAATACTTCTGAAAATATTTTACAGGGGCTTCGAAACTATTGAATAAGGCCACGCCCGGTTTTTTTGATCCTGTCCTGTTCACTGAGGTCCGTGACCAGCTTATCAAGTATCCCGTTTATGAATTGTTTGGACTTTTGAGTGCTGAAGTGCTTTGAAATCTCGATATATTCGTTGAGGGTTACTTTTACCGGGATATGGGGGAAGAACAGCAATTCCGTTAATGCCATTTTAAGGATGATGACATCTGTAAGGGCAATCCGGTCGATCTCCCAGTTCCTGGTCCGTTCTTCAATGAGTTTTTCAAATTCCCCGCTATGAAGGACAGTCAGATTAAAAAGCTGCTTCAGGAATTCTTCTCCTTCCGAGGTTTCTTCTTCGTTATCTCTGGAAAACAGCTGGTAAAGCTGACTTTGGGGGGAAAAATCCTCAGGAATGATCATCAGGGCTTTGATGGCAAAGCCTGAAACGACATCAAAATCGTCATGCCAGTGGATGTCTCTCTCTTCACAGAAAGTATAAAGATCTGAATTGTTGGCAACATGTTTGCGGAACAGTTTGATGAGGATGCTCCTGTCTTCCTCAATTGAATCTTTCCCTGAATTCAGATAGGCCAGCAGTTCTTTGGAAGATTTCATTTTCATCACTGTTTTTCTGACCATTTCCTGTTCCTGGGTCCAAGAGATGGAATAATTACGGATCTCTTTTTCAAGGTGCTCGTTCTCCGTTAAAACCTTTAATAAACGATTCTGAAGAAGTTTTGTGCTTGGGTTTAATTCTTCGTCAGTAGGATAAAACTTATTTTTTGCATCTTCCATCCGGGATTCATAGAAATGCATGACTTCAAAGAAGAAGGAATACTCAAGGCAGAATAGCTGGTAAACCATCTCCACACTTTTCAGAAGGTTCTTTTCAGCTATCTGGATCCGGGGTTCCCCACCCTGGAAGAAAGCATATAAGGATTGCAATACTTTAACTCTGAAATGACGTCGCCCGAGCATTTATCCTGTGATCAGTATATTTGATGAACCGGAGTGCAAAGCTAAATAAAGAAGCCTATATTTAGCTACTATTATCAAATATTATTTCTATTTTTGCGTTACTAAACAAGTTGAAGAATCATAAAATTAAAATGCCATTTGACAATGGAAGATACTGAAAACAAGGGGAGAGAAAGGGGTGAAATCTTCTCACGCGCAATCCGGGCAGGAAAGCGGACGTATTTTTTTGATGTAAAGACTACGGTGGAAAACGAGGCCTATCTGACGATTACCGAGAGCAAGCGCAGATTCAATGACCAGGGAAAATTTTTCTACGAGAAACACAAACTTTTTCTTTATAAGGAAGATTTCGATAAATTCCGTAACGGGCTGAGCGATGTAATAGAGTTCATCCGTACCGGCAAGATTCCTGTGCTTCCTGAAGGCGAAGCCTATAATGATGTTTCAGTGGATCCGGATGGAAGTGAGGTAGGCTTGAAAAGCCACAGCCTGGAGTTTGAAGATCTCACTTCAGAGTCGGATCATTCCTGAAAATACATTTTTTATGCCTTGCAGGCTGCCCTACATGCAGCACTTTCAGTATATACTAAAACTTATCAACATCACCTGACCAATCGGTTATAAACTCTAAATTTGTTCAATGATTATCTAATTTCATGGGGAAAGTAATTGCAATTGCGAATCAGAAAGGAGGTGTGGGAAAAACAACCACAGCCATAAATCTTGCAGCCGGGCTGGCAATTCTTGAGCATAAAACCCTGCTTATCGATGCCGATCCCCAGTCAAATTCAACTTCAGGTGTTGGTTTTGATCCAAGGAATATTGAAAACAGCATCTATGAATGTATCATCGACAACGTCGATCCTGTATCCATCATCCTTGAAACTTCAACTCCTTTCCTTTATCTGCTCCCTTCACATATTGACCTCGTAGGCGCCGAAATTGAAATGATACATATGCCAAACCGGGAAAAAATGATGAAAAAAGTGGTGGAAAGCGTGAAAAATACTTACGATTTCATCATCATTGATTGTTCTCCTTCCCTTGGACTTATAACCGTAAATGCTCTCACTGCCGCGAACTCAGTTATTATTCCTGTACAGTGTGAATATTTTGCACTCGAGGGCCTTGGGAAGTTACTGAATACCATTAAGATCGTCCAGGCACGGTTGAACCCGGACCTCGATATTGAAGGAATTCTTCTTACCATGTATGATAACCGTCTGAACCTTTCCAGGCAGGTTGTTGAAGAAGTGAAGACTCATTTTCAGCAGATGGTTTTCCAGACCATTATAAACAGGAATACTAAGCTTGGTGAGGCTCCCAGCTTTGGCCAGACCATCATGATGCATGATATCGACAGCACGGGAGCTATCAACTATCTTAATCTGGCCAGGGAGATCCTGCAGAAAAACGAAGCCCCTGTGGAAAATATAGCCGACCAAAATATAATCAATTAACATGCAAGGAAAAAAGAAGGCATTGGGCAGGGGTCTGAGCGCATTGCTTGACGGGGGGCCTTCGGAAAATTCCGGTCCTGAATATTCAGCTTTACCTGTTCATCATATGGTATCTGCCATACTCCTGGACCAGATAGAGACCAATCCTTTTCAGCCCAGATCAGCCTTTGATGAAAAAGAATTATCAGAGCTCGCCGTTTCAATCCAGGAACAGGGGATCATCCAGCCTGTGACCGTAAGGAAAACCGACACGGAAAAATTCCAGCTGATAACCGGAGAACGCAGATGCCGGGCAGCAAAGATCGCCGGGTTGACCGAAATACCCGCTTTTATCAGATTAGCCAATGATGAACAGATGCTGGAAATGGCTCTCGTGGAGAATATCCAGCGCCAGGATCTGAACCCTCTTGAAATTGCCCTTAGCTTTCAGCGGTTGATTGAAGAATGCAGGATCCGCCAGGATGACCTGAGCCAGAAGGTCGGGAAAGACCGTTCCACCGTATCGAATTATATCCGCCTGCTGAAACTTCCTGTTGAAATCCAGGTGGCTCTCCGTAATGGCATCATCAGCATGGGGCATGCCAGGGCTTTGATCCCTGTTGAGGATGAAAAACAACAATTACAGTTACTTCAGAGGATACTGGAGAAAAAATTATCGGTACGTCAGGTCGAAGACCATGTGAGAACCCTGCTCCAGCCTTCCAAACCTGCTTCTCTGAAAATCCAGGAAGAACTCCCGGACCATTACCTGAAAGCAAGGACAGCACTCAGCTCCATGCTGGAATCGGAAATTGAGATTAAAGTCGGACGAAAGGGAAAAGGCAGTATAGTGATTAATTTTAACTCGGAGGAGGAATTCGATAAATTATTATCCAAACTTGAATCCTGAATGAAATTGTTGCCCATAGCGGTTGCTTTGTTCTGGCTTGCCATTGTACCTGTTAAAACCGCAAAGGCACAAACTGACAGCATCAAAAGGGAAGTTCCGGATTCCATCATGGAGAATAGACATTCCCCTACAAAAGCCACGATAATGTCGGCTTGCCTCCCGGGGCTCGGGCAGATATACAATCATAAGGTCTGGAAGGTCCCTATCATTTATGCCGGTTTCGGTGTGCTTGCCTACCTTATTGTTTTCAATGCCAATTATTACATGGATTATAAATGCGCTTATATTGAATCAAAGAATGGCGACACGGCCGGCAACTATGCCTATCTGGTGAACCGGTACACCTCAGACCAGCTGATATCGGCAAGGGAGTACTATCGCCGCAACCTCGAGATCAGCTGCCTTGTATCTGCGGTCTGGTATATACTCAATATTCTTGATGCCGTGGTAGATGCTCATCTATATACATTTAACATTAATAAAAACCTGAGCATGAGGCTTGAGCCAGACGTGATCATTCCGCAGGCGACCGGCACCATGGCGGGTGGTATTAAACTTTCCATTCATTTTTAACGATATACTATGAAATTAGCCTTGCTGGGATATGGAAAAATGGGCCAGGAAATACATAAAGTGGCTGAGAAAAGGGGTCATGAAATCATTCTGACTATTGATAATGACGAGGAATGGCTTGTAAAAGGATCTTTGCTCACGGAAGCAGATGCAGCTATAGAATTCACCACGCCTGATGCAGCTGTTGACAATATCAACCATTGTTTCGATGCCGGAATACCGGTGGTGGTGGGAACTACCGGTTGGATTGAGGATATTGAGAATATCCGCAGGAAATGCATTGAAGAAGGAAAAAGCATGTTTTTTTCCCCGAATTTCAGTATAGGCGTTAACCTGTTCTTTGAGCTGAACAGGTACCTCGCCGCTATTATGGCTAAATGGGAAAATTATGAGATCTCCATTGAAGAGACCCATCATATCCACAAACTTGATGCACCCAGCGGAACAGCTATAGTACTGGCGAATGACATTATCCGTAATATAGAACGCAAAGAGAAATGGGTCAAGGAACTGCAGGAGAATCCTGATGAAGTAGGGATAAAATCTTACCGTTCGGCAGATGTTCCAGGAACCCATAAAGTCCGATATGAATCGGAAATGGATGATATTGAGATCATTCATATCGCCAAGACAAGACGGGGATTTGCCCTGGGTGCCGTCATGGCAGCGGAATTCATCAAGGGTAAAACCGGTTTTTTTGAAATGAAGGATCTGCTGAACACTCAAAAAAATCAGGCGTAATTGTAAGAAACCAAGCAAAATCGGGTTATATCAATATATACTGAACATATGAATCTTTTTCTTATCTTTTTTATCCTGGCCTTTATTGCCTCGATGGCCGGTCTTTGGGGCATTTTTGTAAAAGCGGGAGAACCCGGCTGGAAGGTCCTTATCCCGTTCTATAACTTTTATATCTGGCTTAAGATAGTCCGGAAACCGCTTTGGTGGTATATCTTCCTTCTGATCCCCTTCATCAATGTTTTCATGATCCTTCTGCTGATCGTAGAGATCCTGAAATGCTTCAAGAAATACAGCCTGCTTGAACAGGCGGCCGGAGTGATCTTCCCGTTTTTTTACCTGCCCTGGCTGGCCTTCACGCCTTCCCAGAAATATTTCGACCCATCCACCCTTCCGCCTGTCAGGAAAACAGTTGTCCGCGAATGGACCGATGCCATCATTTTTGCAGTGATCGCTGCAAGTATCATCAGGATATTCTTCTTCGAGGCATATACGATCCCGACATCTTCGATGGAAAAATCCCTACTTGTCGGCGATTACCTGTTCGTCAGCAAAATCAGTTTCGGTCCAAAAGTCCCGAACACACCGCTTTCCTTCCCGTTTGTACACCACAC
>Ga0182021_10008805_pt1 | contig 11944 bp, 11 predicted proteins | sample 612E3MmetaG_FD_120493 | JGI IMG/M metagenome (GOLD analysis project Ga0182021, IMG submission 120493) | Permafrost microbial communities from Stordalen Mire, Sweden - 612E3M metaG (Illumina Assembly) | ecosystem: Environmental > Terrestrial > Soil > Wetlands > Permafrost | place: Sweden...
AGCGCGATACCGGCAAAAATAAAAATACCGCGTGCAATGAGCGCGATAATTATTCCCCAGATTAAAGCTTTCTGTTCGTATTCTACCGGCACAGAAAAATATCGGAAGAAAAGTAAAAAGACGAAAAGATTATCAATGCTGAGAGAATATTCAATAAGATAACCGGTTAAAAATTCCAAAGCTTTTTGATGGCCGTAAAAAGAATAGATGCCCGCGCAGAAAATCAGAGCCAGCACTATCCAAAAAGCCGTCCAATAGAGGGCTTCCCTGATTTTTACCGCGTGCGCCTTACGGCTGAAAACACCAAGATCGAGTGTCAGCATTGCTACGATGAAAAAAGCAAAGAATATCCACCAGAGAGTCATGTTAAAATGTCCTTTAATTATCAGATCGTCCGGCGCGGCACCTGGGCAGACTTTTTACGCCAGAATAAAATAGCTGCGCCTGCTGCAATCATCAACGCGCAAAGGACCTGTCCCATACTCATAAAACCAAGAACGAAACCGAGTTGATAGTCAGGCTCGCGGAAAAATTCGATAAAGAAACGCACGAAACCGTAGCCGCAAATATAAATTCCAATTAAGAAACCATCAAAACATTTCTTTTTTCTGATTGACCAGAGGAGAATGAACAGGACAATTCCTTCGAAAAGCGCTTCATAAAGCTGGGAAGGATGGCGCAGTCTGTGCGTTTGATCGAGCGGAAAATACATTCCCCAGGGCACGGCAGTTACGCGGCCGTATAGTTCGCCGTTTAGGAAATTGCCAATTCGGCCGAACGTGTAGCCCAGCGGTATGGCTGGAGAGAACAGATCAATGAAATGCCAGAGATTAATTTTACGCTTACGGCAGAACAAAATAGTGGCAATGACAATTCCGATGAGCCCTCCGTGATAAGACATGCCGCTGAGGCCGATGAATTTAATTCCGTTGGAAAAATCGAAGGGCAGAATTATTTCCAGTGGATGCCGTAAATAATAACTGAAATTGTAAAATAAGGCGTAACCAAAACGGCCGCCTAAAATCATAGCGAGCATCGCCCAGACAAGATAGTCCTGTACTGTTTCCGCCGTATATTCGTAATTTTCATTTTTTAGACGATAGATAGTCAGTGAATAGACTATGGCAAAAGCGACAAGATACATCAGGCTGTAATAGCGCAGTTGAAATGAGCCGATGCTGAAAAGAGCGGGACTTATGTGCGACGGTAATTGTTGCCATGCGTTGATAAAAGATTCCATGATTTGATTTTCTCTGATTTGAATTCTAGTATGTTTCGCCTTTCAGTTCGTCAACGTAAAGTTCGGCGCTGTATATGGCGTTGGCTCCGTCGCCCGCGGCCGTTATTACCTGGCGGAACTGTTTAGCGCGGCAATCGCCGGCGGCAAATATTCCCGCGGCGGAGGCGCACATATTATCGTCAGTTATAATGTAACCACCCGCGTCTAACTTTAATAAATGCTGGAAAATACCGGTATGGGGAATTCTGCCGGCAAAAATAAAAACGCCTTCCGCTTCAATTTCCTTCATTGACTTCGATTGAACATCGGCCACCTTTACGCCGGTGACAAATTCACCGCCGGAAATCTCGGCAAGTTTCGCTTTCCAGACGAATTCAATTTTCTTTTCCGCGAACGCTCTTTTTTGTAATATCTTAGCGGCGCGCAACCGGTCGCGGCGATGGATGACAGTAACCTTTTTGGCAAAATGAGTCAGAAACAAAGCTTCCTGAATAGCCGTATCTCCGCCGCCTACGACAATGACATCTTTATTCCGGTAAAACGGCCCGTCGCAGGTGGCGCAATACGACACTCCTCTTCCGGCAAATTCCTCTTCGCCGGGGATGCCGAGTTTGGTCCACTGCGCGCCGGTCGCGGTGATGACGCTTAAAGCTTTGTAGGATTTAGCTTCCACGGCAATATCCCAGATAACCGGAGCGTCGGCGTATTTTTTGATTGCCGAGACATCTCTGCTTATTATTTCCAGACCGAAATTCAGAGCCTGTTTTTTAAAGAGCTGCATCAGATCGAAACCATTGATGCCTTCGGGAATTCCCGGGTAATTTTCGATCATATCGGTGATGGTTATCTGGCTGACCGTTGCCGCGCCTTCCACCAGCAAAGTTTTCAACCCGCTTCTGGCGGCGTAAATGCCCGCGGTATAACCGGCCGGTCCGCCGCCGATGATAATTGTGTCATAATCATATTCCGGCAATTTTGCTTTACTCACGGAAGAAACCCCCTTGGATAATGTGTTTCTGATTTAATCAGGATAAAGATATTTTGTAAAGTCTAAAAAATGTCATGATATAAGTTTATTATTTGGTTCAATTGTGGTAATGATTTCCCGTCAAAAGGGAAATTTATGGATAAACTTAAGGGTTCACAAAAAAAATATCTGCGCGCGCAGGCGCATCATTTAAAACCGCTGGTAATCATCGGGACAAAAGGCGTAACCGGCCAGTTAATCGGTTCGGTTGACCTCGCCCTGAAAGATCACGAACTCATCAAAGTAAAATTCGGCGAATTCAAGGAATCCAAAAAAGAAATATCGGAAGAAATCGCCATGGCAACCAAAAGCGAACTTGTCGGCCTTATCGGCAATGTCGCCATACTCTATCGCCAGAATCCCGAGCCGGAAAAAAGAAAAATAAAGCTACTTTAAAACCATTGATGTTTTTTACGGGAACATAGAATGCTATTCAAAGCTCTGGTGACAATTCTAGCTTGCGATTTTATCTTCGTGATTATTGCCATTCCGTTGATTCTGCGCAAAGTGCCCAGAAATGTGGTTTACGGTTTTCGCACGCGAGGGACATTGGAAAACGATTTCGTCTGGTATGAAGCCAATGCCTATTTCGGAAGTCTTTTCTTAATCAGCAGTTTTGTTTCCGCGCTTTTAATTGTATTTCTTTATTTCTCGGATATTGTTTCAATGCGGAATTTCATCAATGTCAGTATTGCTGTTCTGGTCGTCCCTCCGATGATTCCGGTACTAATGACGCTTCGCTACATAAAGTCCATTAAATAAATTGAGGACATTGATTAGGATAGAATTGGCAAGTGAAAGTAAAAACAGGAACGTATTGATATGATACGGGAGGCATTAATGGAAAAGGCACCTCTGACTTACTCGGAATTGGAGACGTCAGGTCAGCTTCAATCTTTTCTGGAAGACCGCGAGGCGGAAACGATGGCAAGTTTCAACGAGGCGAAGAATAAAGTGTGGGAATAAATAATGGCAACGTTTCTTGATTTCTTCGATCCGTCTTATGGTGAGACTTACTCACCAATGTAGTCAATTTAACGATGGCTATAACGTCCCAACTGCCGGATCAGGTGGCCAAGATTTTCTTGACATACAAGACCGCGTTTCTTATACTTCACTCCACAAAAAGGTAGTTTTTATCAATTCAATATCAATGATAATTTAACACATATTCGAGAATATACTATGCCCGATCAATCCACGCCACAAGGCACACAGCCTCTCGAACGGCGGCTCGCAACGATCCTATGCGCCGATGTCGCAGGCTATAGCAAGATGGTGGCCGAAAACGAAGAGCGCACAGTGCGCGTGTTTCGCGGCCACCGGGAAATATTCGAATCGCTGGTCAATCTGCACAGGGGGCGGATCTTCAATACAGCGGGCGACGCTCTGCTCGCCGAATTCAACAGCGCAGTCGAGGCCGTTCGCTGCGCGACCGAAATCCAGGCCGCGCTGCAAACACGCAACGAACATCTCGCGCCCCAAGAAAAGATGCAGTTTCGCATGGGCATCAATCTGGGCGACGTTATCATCCAGGGCGGTGATTTGCTCGGCGACGGTGTGAACGTCGCGGCGCGCATCCAAACAGCGACCGCGCCCGGCGGCATCTGCATATCGGGCAGCGTGTATGACCAAATTCAGAACAAGTTGTCACTCAACTTCACACCGCTGGGTAAGCAAACATATAAGAACATTCCCAAACCGGTACTTACATACACCATCAATGAAGCCGCTGCCGTAACCACACCCTCGCGCCGAGCGAGGTGGCAAGTAATGGCAGCAATCATCGCGGCGCTGGCGATCGCGGGTGCGGGCTACTGGGGCTACCAGCAGTACGATTTGCACCGCACCAAGCAACCCCAAGGCGACGCGAATTTGGCCGCCCAGTTGGCGGCGCAGAAACAGTCCACCGAGCAGGCGCAGTTGCAGACACAGAAACTGATGGCGGAAGAAACGCGGCGCAGCGCGCTGGAAGAGCGCAATAAACTTGGGCAGGAACGTAAGCGGCTTGAGGCGGAGAAACATGCCGTCGAGGAAGCCAAACGCGAGGCGCAGTTGCAGACACAGAAACCGATGGCGGAAGAACCACAGCGCCGCGTGCTGGAAGAGCGCAAACGGTCTGAGGTGGCGACTCAGCATGCGGCATCCACCGCAGCGAAAGAAGAGTCGAAGCTTGCGTCCGATGGCTCCTACAGCGGACAGCTCTGCACCCAGCTTTCGTATAAGGGACCATTCTGCTGGCCGGTCGCGCTGGTGGTGCGCAACGGAATAGCCGAAGGCAGCTGGATCAACGCCGCGCAAAAGACATCAAGGGCAACTGGAACCATTGCGGCCGACGGCTCTGTCCAGTTGAACCTGACGGGTTGGACTCCGACCGGCAATCCTGCGGAGGCGAAATTACTCGGCCGCATCGTCGATGGCGCGATTACCGCATCCGGCCAATGGAAGACTAATAGCTTTTGGAAGAATAGCTATGCAGTTTCAGGAGAATGGAAGCGTAATCCCTGACCAGACACCTGTGGTCTTTGCGCAAAACCTGCAAAGTCTGAGGAAATCATCTCGTCCGAGGCGAGTATTTTTCAAGCCAGCATGTGATTTATAGGTATCTGGATTTCGGGTATTTCCTCAACCGTTTGTCAATGTAAAGTTTATCTTAAAATCTGCTTGGCTCATTAGCGATGTCTGGTACCACCTTTCAGATGGTAATCCTCAACTGCCCATTACTGAAACTTTTTAGGTGAAAGAAACAATTCCATTGGTTCATAAATCGGATTTCTCTTTCTTCCCGTAATATTGTTTTTCTTATTTTCCCAATTCATGCAATATTTCAATCCGAAAGAAACAAAAACTGCTGAATTCTAACTTAATATGTGGTACGAATATTATGTATGGATAAAAAAATAATCAGAAAATAATCTTTAAATGAACTTTACCTGTTATCACTGAATTATAGCTGAACAAATTTTCAAAATGATTGACGAAAATAGCCTCAACTAAGAAAATATTATTAAAATACATATGAAACAGCAAAGCAAAACGATAATCGGCGACCTCGCCTATCATTATCAAATCAAACATCTGATTCAAATTGGCGTGGCGCTCTCCGGTGAAAAAAATATCAATCGTCTTCTGGAAATAATTGTGGATGAGGCGCGCAAATTGACCAATGCCGATGCCGGTACGCTTTATATCATGTCGGATGACGAGACTGAGCTTCGCTTTGCGATTATTCAAAACAATTCATTGAATATTCGCATGGGCGGAACCGGCGGAGCAATAACCTGGCCGGCTGTTAATTTAAAAAATGCCGACGGCAGCGCCAATGAAGCCAATGTCTGCGCTTACGCAGCTGCTTCCGGCAAGACTATAAATATTGCTGATGTATACGACGCTCAGGGGTTTAATTTTGAAGGAACAAAGAAGTTCGACAAAAATACCGGTTACCGTTCGAAATCAATGCTGGTCGCTCCTTTGCGTAATCACGAAAATGACATTATCGGCGTTTTACAGCTTTTGAACGCTCTGGATCCGGCAACCGGCGAAGTAATAAATTTTTCACCTGAATCACAGGAAATTATTCTGTCTTTGGCGTCACAGGCGGCAATTGCTCTTTCCAATAGCCTTTTGATTCATGATTTGGAGAATCTTTTAGAATCGTTTATTAAAACAATCGCTTCCACCATTGATGAAAAATCGCCCTACACAGGAGGGCATATCCGCCGTGTTGCGGAATTGACAATGGCCATGGCCGATAAGATAAATGAAACAAAGGAGGGGCATTTTGCCGCTCTAATATTTTCCGATGATCAGTTGCGGGAATTACGCATGGCCGCCTGGCTCCACGATGTGGGAAAAATTACCACTCCCGAGTATGTCATAGATAAAGAAACAAAGTTACAAACGGTGCATGATCGTATTCATGAAGTTAATATGCGCCTGGAACTGATCAAAAAAGATTACCTGCCGGCGAATCAATCCGGAAATAAAGATAAACAGGATGACCAAACCACCAGAAGCGCCGACGCGGAAATCAAAGCTTTAGACAAGGAATATCAGTTTCTGCTGGAAGTTAATAAAGGCGGAGAATTCCTGAGTGATGAAATGGTCGCCAGAGTGAAAAATATTGCTAAACGGGAGTGGAGCGCGGAAGGACAAAGAAGACCGCTTCTTTCCGAAGATGAGGTTCATAATTTATGCGTGCGGCGCGGCACGCTTACAGCAGAAGAACGAAATATAATTAATAATCATGTTCTTGTTACCCATAAAATACTCAAAGGGCTTCCTTTCCCAAAAAAATTGCGTCATGTTGCCGCTTATGCCGCTGCCCACCATGAAAATATTGACGGTTCCGGTTATCCCTTCGGACTGAAAGGAGATGAAATTCCCCTGCAATCGAGAATTATTGCCATAGTCGATATTTTCGAAGCTCTTACGGCCAAGGACCGGCCCTATAAAAAAGGCAAGACTTTATCCGAGGCTTTGAAAATAATGGAGTTTATGGCCAAAGATAAGCACATTGACAAAGATTTATTCGAGTTTTTTATCAAAGAAAAAATCTACGCTGATTATGCAAAACGGGAGTTGATGCCGCAGCAAATAGACATCTAATGACTGCGCTTCATAGCGGCAGGTGAGTTTTGTAATTGCACCTTTCAATTGGTAATCCTCAATTCAGACAACCTTCAAATATTGTGGATTAGTAGGTGAATGAAATAATCACTTTCTTCCTGAAAGAAACAAATCGTTATCCTTGTCGAGCATGCAAACTTACAAACCGTAATAAACACTATTCGCGCCTCATATTTTGTGGCCAAGATTTTCTGTTGTCGGATTAAGTTGTTCTTGATAGAAAAAATAATGTATAGTAAGAAAAAATGTCTACGCTTTCTTTCGAAAAATATTTAATAAAAAGTATTTGAGGAGAGTAATAAGTGAAAATAGAAAAAACTTATACAAAGATTTTAGTAAGCATTTTGATCATAATGCTCCTGATATTTATCGGTTGCAGCAGGAAAGGGATACCCCCGCGTAATTACACTATTTCCGGTACGGTCACTTTAAATGGAACGGCAAATGCTGTTGCCGGCGTAACTATGCAACTGACAGGCGTGTCAACCGGTTCGGCAACGACCGGCTCGGATGGGAAATTCAGTTTTACTGGTCTTGCAAACGGAACATATTCCATAACGCCTTCTCTTACTGATTATTCATTCGTCCCGATCAGCACAACGGTCGTTATCAGCGATGCCGATGTTGGTGGCCAGGATTTTACGGCAATATTAACCGGCCCTGTTGGGCCATACAGCATTTCCGGTAAGGTAACGGGGGATGTTTTGAAGGGTGTAACGATTACCTTGAGCGGTACAAATAACAAAACAACCACAACAGACATAAGCGGAAATTACAGTTTTACCAGTTTAGTGGCTGGCGGCTACACCGTGACCCCTTCTCTTGCGGATTATGGATTCAATCCGGCAAATCGTAATTTAACAATAAGTGGAGCAAGTCAGAGCGGTAAAGATTTTACAGCAACATTAATAGCGACTTCCACGTACGCTCAATCCGATCTCACCGGAAGATGGAGGTTCCATGAACTGACGGCCGGCGGTTCAGCGCAGTGGCTGCGGGCGGTCGTCAACATTGATTCTTCGGGGGTAATCACCTGCGAATCTCGTGAAGTTAGTACGGGTGCGAGTACCTGTCCCGCTTCTGTTGATTTGATATGGACGATAGATGAAGATGGCAAGATAACTGAAAGCGGCGATGACGGTAACGCCTATGCTCATATGACAATGGCAGCGAATAAGAATTTCATTGCCGGAACAGGCAGTTTACGGATAGCCCAGAAGATAACAAACACATTCAGCACTACAGATTTAAATAGTACATCGTTCGTTTATCATCAGTTGAAAGTGGGCGCTACTGCTAGCGATAACGAATGGAGATATGGAGCGGGAGCCATTCGCTCGGATGGGACAATGAACAAGGCCAACGAGACCAAACCATCCGGATCTGTAACTCCACCGGGGGATGTCGGAAAAATATCGGTGGATTCCACCGGTGTCGTTACGCTGGATAGCGTTCCGACTTTCAAAGGATTTCTTTCAGATGATAAAAAGACGGTTGTTGCGACTCAAACAGACGGTACAGGTTACATTTTGATGGTCATCCAGATTACCGGTCAGACTTATACTGCGGGCTTCGCGCCCGACTCAATATCGAATGTCCATATGTTGGCCGGCGGCACTACGCCCGCGCCTTTATGGGCGCATTGGACAGCCACAACGTTCAATGGCACAATGGTTGCCAGTGACTGGGTGTCTGATGCAAGTTTGACTGCTCCTGTTCCTTCCAGCCCTCTGGTGGACGCGAATGGAGTTGTAACAATATCAGGAGATACCTATCATGGTCAGATATCGGACGACGGATTTTTTACGGTAGGCACAAAAACGTTATATAATGGGGGTACTCCCTACGGTTATTCGCTCGTTGTAAATACGATCAAATAAGCGGATAAAATAAGAAAAGAACATTCTTCATTGCTTTTTCGCTTTGTTTAAGAAAATGAAAGATGATCCTTATCGTCGGGTCAACTGCCGGTATTTGATGCGATGCGGCTGACTGGCTGCGGCGCCCAGCCGTCTTTTGCGGTCTTCTTCGTATTCGGAATAGTTGCCGTCGAAGAACAACACTTTGCTTTCGCCTTCAAACGCCAGAATGTGCGTGCAGATTCTATCCAGAAACCAGCGGTCGTGGCTGATAACCACGACGCAGCCGGCAAAACTCTCCAGCGAATCTTCCAGAGCCCGCAGTGTGTTCACATCCAGATCGTTGGTCGGTTCATCCAGCAGCAGCACATTGCCGCCTTCCTTAAGCATGCGCGCCAGATGAACGCGGTTGCGTTCGCCGCCGGAAAGCGTTCCCACTTTCTTTTGCTGATCCGTGCCGGAAAAATTGAAGCGTGAAACGTAAGCGCGGGAATTAATCTGCCTGCTGCCTATGGCGATAATATCCTGACCATCGGAAATCATCTCCCAGATATTCTTGTCGGGATCGAGCGAATCGCGGCTCTGATCAACATAAGCGAGCTTCACCGTATCGCCGATACGGATAGCCCCGGAATCAGGTTTTTCCTGTTCGGTAATCATGCGGAAAAGTGTGGTTTTTCCCGCGCCGTTGGGTCCGATAACGCCGACAATGCCGCCGGGTGGCAGTGCGAAGCTCATGCTTTCCACCAACAGCTTTTCACCATAACCTTTGTTCACATCTTTGGCTTCAATCACCAGATCGCCCAGACGGGGACCCGGCGCGATGAAAATTTCCCGCGTGCCGGATTCTTTCTCCATATTTCTTCCCAGCAGTTCCTCGTAAGCGCTTATGCGCGCCTTGGATTTGGCGTGCCTTCCTTTGGGCGACATGCGAATCCATTCCAGTTCGCGCTCTAAAGTCTTGATTCTATCGCTTTCCGCTTTTTCTTCGTTTTTCAGGCGGTTTTGTTTTTGTTCCAGCCACGAAGAATAGTTCCCCTGCCAGGGAATGCCCTGCCCGCGATCAAGTTCCAGAATCCAGCCGGCAACGTTATCCAGAAAATAACGATCGTGAGTGACCGCAATAATGGTGCCTTCGTATTTTTGCAGATGATGTTCCAGCCAGGCGACGGATTCGGCATCCAGATGGTTCGTCGGTTCATCAAGGAGCAGTATGTCCGGTTTTTGCAGCAGCAGACGGCATAAGGCGACGCGGCGTCTTTCTCCGCCGGAGAGAACTTTAATAGTCGTATCGCCGGGAGGACAGCGCAGAGCGTCCATCGCCATTTCCAGACGGGAATCGATATCCCAGGCGTCAAGAGCGTCCAGTTTTTCCTGCACAACACCCTGCCTATCGCAGAGTTTGGCCATCTCGTCATCCGACATCGGCTCGGCAAATTTCTCGTTTATTTCGTTATATTCATGGATTAAATCCATGGTGCTTTGCACGCCCTGTTCGACGATTTGCCGCACGGTTTTGGTTTCGTCCAGACGCGGTTCCTGCTCCAGATAACCCACTGTGTAACCGGGAGAAAGAATAGTTTTTCCCAGAAAATCCGTATCCACGCCGGAGAGAATTTTCAGAAGAGAACTTTTGCCGGAACCGTTTAAACCGATAACGCCGATCTTAGCTCCGTAAAAATAAGACAGATAAATGTCCTTGAGCACCGGTTTTTTTTCGTAAATTTTACTTACTCCGATCATGGAGTAAATTACTTTGTTTCCTTCATTGGCCATAAAAAATTTTTCTCCGCGAAACAGACGTTAAATGTAAGGGAAGATGCCCTGAATAATTAAATTAAAATTTTTCTGAATACTGTCTTTCCCTTGCAGGATGCCCATGTGTCCGGGTAAAATCCACTCCAGATCAAGTTTGGAAAAAGCAATGATGCTTTTCTTTAATAAAGCGCCGTTGCCGCCCGGAAAATCGGTGCGCCCGACGCTTTGATCGAAAACCACGTCTCCGCAAAACAGCGCTTTTTGCTCCGGCCAGTAAAGGCCGATTGAGCCGGGGGAATGACCCGGCGCGAGAATTATTTTGAAGGTCTGGTCTCCTAAAACCACATTACCTTCTTCCAGCGGAAAATTTACATTCATCCGGGGGGCGTTGATTCCGAAAAGGCTGTACAGTTCGCCGCCGTCTCCTTTTAAAAATTCGATTTCTTTTGTATGCAGGCCGACCTTGACTTTTTCCTGATCAAAAACTTCGGAACCCTGAAAATGGTCGGGGTGCGAATGGGTGTTGATGACATAGCGAATATCTTCTTTTTTGATGCCGTCGGCGGACATTTGACCGAGCAAATCGTGCACATAGCCGGTCAGTCCCGGATCGATCAACGCGTTGACATCGCCGCCGATAAAGTAGCTGTTGCAGTTGTTTTCAAATTGATTGGTCCATTCGTAAGAATAAATGTCATTTTTTAATTTCATGGTTAATTTCCTTATTTTAATTTAGCCGGAACGAAAATCCAGAGTAAAATGTATAATAATATACCTGTGCCGAAACACAGGACAAGTGTCACAAAAAGCAGACGCCATGCCCATGATGGAACGGGAGAACTCTCACCCAACCCGCCGCAAATACCGCCAATCCATTTATCTGAATCTGATCTTGTTAAATCCCGCAGCCAGTTGCCTTGTGTCATTGTTCTTTCCTCATCATAATTTTAAATTATTTTTTCTTAGCCGGGAAAAGATTATCCAGCGGCAAATCCGATACCCGATGACTTACGCCGATGATGTGTCCTTCTTTATCCACGAGAAATAATGTCGGCACACCGATAAGATTGTAGTCGTTGGCGACACTGCCGTCTGAATCCACCAGTACAAGATATGGAAATGAATTTTCCTGCGCAAAGCGAGCCACTCTTTTGCTTGATTCGTTTATATCGATATAAAGAAATTTCAGTCCGCTTTTGGCATATTTTTCATAAAGGGCTTTATAATGCGGCATTTCACCGCGGCAGGCGGGGCACCAGGTAGTGCCGAAGAACATTACCACCGGATTTCCTCTTTGCGCGCTCAGCTTAAATGTTTTTCCCTGAATATCATATAGTGAAAAATCCGTCGCCGCAGCCGTTTCTTGTTTAGGTGGAGCATTAGATTTGCATTGTCCCAATGACAGAGCAAATAAAATACAGATCAGTAAGA
>Ga0182021_10008806_pt1 | contig 11944 bp, 8 predicted proteins | sample 612E3MmetaG_FD_120493 | JGI IMG/M metagenome (GOLD analysis project Ga0182021, IMG submission 120493) | Permafrost microbial communities from Stordalen Mire, Sweden - 612E3M metaG (Illumina Assembly) | ecosystem: Environmental > Terrestrial > Soil > Wetlands > Permafrost | place: Sweden...
ATTCCCAGAAGCGCCATAAAGACCGGAAACAACGTAAAAGGGTTTGCCTGGCCAAGAATTTGAAGCAGAGGATTTACTGATGTTTCGATTTCTTTGAACCAGCCTCCGAGAACAAATCCTAACGGCAACGCTACCAGGAGCGCTAACCCAAAGCCTAAGGACACCCTGATAAGACTGGATACAACTTGGTGAATTAACTCCCCGGACAGTATCAGGTTCACCATTGAGGCAAAAACCACCGACGGAGGGGATATGAACAGTATGTTGACCAATCCGATCCTTGGAGCTACTTCCCAAATTAGCAGGAATATTATGATAGCTATCGATTGATGAAAATATGATTTCAAAAGGCTAATAATATCGAAAGCCGACGATTTGTAGGAAGATTCCGAACTGACATTGCCTTCCATTGAATCACTTCGATTTTATCTCTAAAGGCGTAGACAATGCCGGCGCTTTTTTTATGTTCCTCACATCTCCAAAACCGAACTCCTCGATCGAGCACTTACCGTGGATCTCTTGCGTTTTGAAAACTTCTTCCTTTAAAAGTTCCCACAACTTATGCCTGGTCTCAACAAATTCAGGGGTTATCTTCAGATCGTTAGATAACCGATTGCTTCTGGGAATTGGAATATCAACAACGTTCTTAATGATCCCGGGCCTGGCACTCATTACTGCAACCCTATCAGCCAGGAATACAGCTTCGTCTATGCTGTGGGTTATAAATATTACAGTCTTTCGCGTCTGATCCCTTATCTTTAAAAGATCTCTTTGCATTATCTCCCTGGTTTGGGCGTCAAGAGCAGCGAACGGTTCATCCATTAAAAGTACATCGGGGTTAATTGCAAGCGCTCTCGCAATCGCAACCCGCTGCTTCATGCCTCCGCTCAATTCATAAGGATATCTGTCTTCAAAACCTGATAATCCGACAAGTGAAAGGTATTTTCTTGCGGTCTCTTCCCTTACGCTCTTTTCGACCTTTTTTGCCTCAAGGAAGAATGAAACATTTTGCAGTGCGGTTCTCCATGGGAAAAGGGCTGACTGCTGAAATACAACAGCTCTGTCAAGGCCTGGACCTGTAACAGGCTTACCATCGATTAATATTTCGCCATTATCCGGCTCCGTCAGTCCGCCGATAAGATCCAGAAATGTAGACTTCCCACATCCACTGGGCCCGAGAATAACGAAAAACTCACCAGCTTGAATGTTAAGGTTTACACCACCAAGTGCATAAAACTTAGATGCGGAAACGCCTCCTTTTTTTGAGGTCTGAGCATTCCGGATTTTGAATGATTTTATGACATTTATTGCTTCAATATTCATTATATCAACTACCTATTCGTTATATCAATTATCGACGTGTGTTCAAAACAAGAAGGCCCCAGCAGTATATGAGCATAGATTTATCAGCAACTTTGGTCTCGAATGTTTGTTTTTCGGGAAGATTGAGGCAAAGTTTAACGCATCAATTTAGGCGCTGTTTTTTTGCGATGTTCATGCAGCTTACATAAAGGACAGATTATGCTAAAAATTAGGAAATCATGTGAAATCGAAAAATAAACCCAAAGAATAAACCAAGTTTCGGAAATATTAATTTGAAAACCAGTTTAACTCGCAGTTTACCAATATTAAAAAGTTCAGAAACAAGAGAGCTTGCTGTTTAAATTTGTTTCTACTTTTCTGTTCTCAGGTATCAAAAATCAAAAACGTTCTTCATTTAAATTATTTAATAACAGCAATTCAATCAAGCAAAAAAGAAAAAGGAGGTAAAAAATAAGTTCAATCAACAACAGCGGAAAGAACTTAAGGACTTTATTCTCTGCAATACCCCTGGATGGGCTGGTGTGCGATGCTTTACCCGATTTGAGTTCATAATTACGCCTGCTTTAAATTACCTATTTATTTTGCTTTAAATTCCTTTTTGGACAAGTAATAATAATATTTATTAATATTTAAAATTGCATTTTGAGGCAAAACATGCCTAAACAGGTTTCTTTACTCGCTTTGCGATCTCCAGGTGGATAATATTTAAAAAATTATCGCATTCACTTTCAGTTTGTTTTATCCTGAAATAATTTCGCCTTGAACCCGTCTACAATTTTTTCATATTTTATAACAAAAACAACCTAATTCCTGTTCTGAACCATGTTTCTCTAGTATTTTTATATGGTCGTCTTTAAAAAAAGAACGCTAAGCTAATGCACGGAAGTCGTCTATTATTGAAAATAAGTCGTATGCAAAGAACAAAGAAAAGAGGGGTGAATCATGAAAAAGCTATCAGATAAATTGCAAGAGCTCGCAGACCATGTGGCGGATGCAGAAAAGAAAGTGGCGGCTGCCGAGCAAGCATCCAAGGAAAAGGTAGAAGCCTCGATCCAGAAATCAAAAGCAGATGCTGAAGCAAGGCAGGAATCGTTCAAAGCTGACGTCAAAAAGCGACATGAAGAGTCGTATATGCATTGGCAAGAACTCCAGAAAGATTATCATCAGAGTGTTCAGCACATCAAGAACAAAATTAAAACCGAAAAAGAAGCTAAAGAAGTCAAGCAAGCAACACGACGGGCGGATGATGCGGAGGCGTATGCGGAGTATGCAATCGATTTTGCTATGATGGCAATTGACGATGCAGAAGTGGCAGTGCTGGAAGCGATTGACGCACGGGTATACGCAGAACGTTACCTCAAAAGTGAGAGCGGCGTTTAGACCATTGTGCAAGTTGGAGTGGCGTAGGATATTGATCTAGTGCATCAATTCAAAAATTGACCCATATTTGAAGTAAGAATTGATTGATCGATAGTGAATTTAATAGCTAGGTTTATGGACACATTTTGAAATTGAAGCACTAGGAATCATCTGTTAACGAACTCTGGTAATACCCGTCGCTGGTTTGTTTTTCATGTTCGTCAGATTTTTTGTATACCTGGTTCTCAAAGAATCGCCGGGTTGAGCATACCGAAGATCATCGCGACGTGGGCAACGACAAGGAACCCAATCAATAGCGAGAAGTGCAGTTTCATTTTTGAAGCATTTTCTGTATTCTTTGAAATCACACCCAGTTCAAGAAGCGCGATACCGAATAGGAAAATTACGCCGCTCAGGTAGGACCCAACAGCTAAGATATCACTTAAACCTCTCCATTCGATATTAGGTACCACCGTCGTCATAAGGTACGTGAAAATCCCGAGGAAATAGAATCCTAAGGCAATGCCGACGATTTTGTTGAACTTGCGGAGAGGGCCGTCATAAAGGCGTCCAAAAGTCACGAAGAATTCAGTAGCTGTCAGTGTCTCGGCAAGGATTACCGGGATTGCCATAAATATTATCAAATTCCAGGGCTGATTTGTTGCGAGCAATTCCATGTAATGGGTCATGTTCATGTTCATGGCCGTTGATGCTGCCGTTGATGCCGCCGTTGTAGCGGCTTGAGTAATCATTTCCTGCATTGTGATGTCTCCACCGGGAGCACGTTGTTTCTTCGCCCGGTTACCTGAAAAAGAATCTTGGCCGCTTAAACGTGTTCTCACTAATCTATCTATCAATTGATAATTTGGTATGGGGTGGTGGACAATACATAGATGTTCAAATAAATTTTAAAATAGGAGAAGGATACTTAACCAGATTTTTTCCTCCAGGAGTTTTGCCTATATACTAACTGATATATACTTAATTTCAAGAATACTAACTAACTATGGCCCGGATCAGGCAGATTACCTGTGCTGTCATCATGCTTATTCTCATAGTTGTAGCGTCGCCATTTTCTGCATTTGCAGTACCTCTGTGTTTCTCAATCTGCCCTATGAATACCGGTCATGAAAGCTGCGAGACTATGGCTAACTGTATGGGGAACTGCTTGATGCTAGCTCAGATAAATCCTACAGCCAGGCAGAAACCCCTTCCACAATCTCCGGCAAATCAGCCTTCTCCATACCCATGCAGAAATGCGTCGCAACCGAGCACGCAGGAAACGATTACCCAGTCTGTCAGTGGAATAAATAGCAGGGTTTCGGGCATCCGGAGGATTTATCCGAAGAACGTACTCGATCACCCACAACGCAAAGAAATTTACGACTTCATTGTGGCAAATCCGGGAATCGATTTGGGAAGAATTGGACAAGCTCTCGATTTGAATCGGGAGACACTGCGGTACCATATAGACCTATTAATATCGTCCAATAAAATCGTCATGATGAAAGACTATGGTATTCTCCGGTTCTATGAGAACCATGGACGATTCGGCATCCTCGAACGGCGTGTTCTGGCTCATCTCTGGAACCCGACGGCTGAACAAATCCTTTCAATAGTACAATCGAACCCGCAGATCACTCAGAAGGATATAGCAACCCAGCTTGCAATGGCCTCGCCGACAGTGCACTGGTATATGCAGCGGCTTACTAATGACGGAATTGTCAAAGCCCAGCGTACAGGTAGGCTCACCAATTACAGCATCACCGGGGAAGCGTTTCAGGTATTGACCAACCCTAACGGGACCCGGCAATGTATGCAATCTGAAGCTTGCGCCCAATGATTCTTTTGGGATTCATTTTGTCACGTTTTTCCCTTTCATCAGAATGCAACTGGAGAACAAGAAAATCGAATTACAACACTTTTAGATTTAGTTTTGATTTTGCAATTTTCTTTAGAGACTCTATTCGTTCTTTATTTACTGTTAAAGCCGAGCTTAAAAGATATTCTCTACCTATAAATTCATATTTGGATTCCCCTAAGCGGTGGTAAGCTAAAAGTTCATATTGCACGTTTGGGATACTAGGGATATTATTAATGAAATTAGCGATGGCAACTATATCCCCTTCTGAGTCATTAAAACCCGGAATTATAGTTGTCCGTACAATGATAGGGGTATTTGGAAAACGTTTACACAATTTCCTAAAATTCTCTAATATTTTCTTATTTTCTACGCCGGTAAACTCTTTGTGTTTAGCCGAATCAATGCATTTTATGTCAAAGAAAATAGTATCCAGGTGTGCACACACCTTTTCAATGGCATTCCACTCGGCGTACCCACAGGTTTCTAAAGAAGTATTTATTCTTCTTCGTTTAGCTTCCTTGACTAGTCCGGCGGTAAACTCGGGTTGCATTAAAGGTTCACCGCCGCCAATAGTTAACCCCCCTCCGGATCTTGAATAAAAAATACTGTCTTTCTCGACAGCGTTCAGCACGTCCTCAATGCTCACCAGTTTGCCAAAGCTAATTAGTGCTTTAGACGGACAGACCTCAGCACATTTCAGACAACTATCACATAATTCTCTGTTAATTTTTATTTTATTATTGCCGCTATCTGTTTTGTTATTGCCATTGCCTACCCCAAGAGCCCCTGAATGGCAAACTCTTAAGCATATACTGCATTCCTCGGTACCTATGCATTTATTCGTATTATATGCCAACTCCGGATGAGACAAGTGTGATTCGGGATTGCTGCACCATTTGCATCTCAAAGGACAGCCCTTTAAAAAGACCAGTGTTCTGATGCCAGGCCCATCGTGCAAAGAGTAACGCTGAATATTAAAAACATATCCATATTTATTTTTGTTAAAATTGTTTGTCTCACTCACTTAAAGTCTCTCCTGCAGAAATGCATGAACCTAATTATGGAAGGGGGAAATAAATCAAAAACACGACATAAGTCATAAAAGTGGCTTACGTCATAAAAGTGGCTACGTCATAAAAGTGGCTACGTCATAAAAGTGGCATACGGCATAAACATGGCAGACATCAAAAATATAATTTATATAGCACTGTGTTCTGTTCTTGCTATTATATCATCTTGCAGATCTGGTGACAGGTCAACGAAATATGCACTATAGCCTGCAACTCTTACCAGTAAATTGCGGTATTTATCCGGGTCTTTCTTTGCTGCTAGCAAAGTCTCCTTATTGACAATATTGAATTGAAGATGCCAGAGTTTTAAGTCACACCAGGTCCTGATAAACGATATTAAATTTTTAGTACCTTCTTCCCCTGCTACACATGAAGGGCTTAACTTGATATTTAATAGCCTGGAGGCACGTTCCCTGTAATTATAGTTCTTGGAGTTAAAGTTGGATAACAAAACGGCAGTCGGACCATTTACGTCTGCGCCATCAGAAGCGGATGACCCGTCAGAAAGTGGTGTCCATGCCTTTCTGCCATTGGGCGTAGCGCTTACAACCCTACCGAATGGAACGTGGGAAGTGAACGGTACCAGTCTAAAGTCAAGGTGTGCCCCCAATTCTTTTGAATACTTCCTTGTGAACTTGACGGATTCCAGGTCAATGTCTTTTGCGATTGAGTCAGTATATGGGTCATTATTACCGAACTTAGGAGCGTGAAGCAACATTTGCCTCAGGACTTCTTTGCCCTCGAAATTGTTGTTTAATGCAGCTAACAGTTCATCCATTGTTATTTTTTTCTCTTCAAAAACTAGTTTTTTAATTGCGGCCAGGGAGTCGATAACAGTAGCATATCCTATACATTCGAAATATCCTAAATTAATGCCTCCTTCAATAAAAGGCGTATGCAGATCTACACAATTTTTCATGCAAAGATCATGCAGGGCAGAACCAAGGAGTGCTGCAAAATGTTTTGGCCTCAAATTGTTAATGATATGTTGTTGAATAAAAGCATGTTTAAGGAAATTTGTTTGTTGGGCCAGGTAAGCAGCCCAAAACTCTTCCCAGGTCTTAAAGTCCCTCGGGTCCCCAGTTTCCAGCCCGATTTTCTCGTCGCCGTAAAGCTTCATTCTACCGGAATATAATGTCATTTCGACTGCCGCTGCATAGTTTACATAAGCACAACCACTGGTAAAGGTGTACCTGTTCGGCATCCTGCATTCGGAGCAGCCTGAAACTGCATAATCGTTAGCTTCTTCGAATGCGGCTCCTTTGGCCAGCAGCAGGGGAATAACTTCTTCATCATTTATTAATTTGGGGAAACCTGAGCCCTCTTTAATCGTTTCAGCTACTTCATAGACATATCTTTCCGGAGCACGGGCGTGTATTCTGGCCGCAAGGTCGGGGTAATTGAGAGGGAATTCCCGCTTTGATTTCAGGAATAAATAAGTCAGTTCGTTTGATGCATCAAGGCCGGCCGAAGTTTGACCGCCTATAGTAACGGCTTCCCAATGAGCATACCCTTCATTGAAAGCACCACCTGTCGGAGAAATGTACAGGTCAATAAACTGGGCCATTGCCACCCACATGCATTCCAGTAACTCTATTGCCTTTTCTTCAGTAATACGGCCTTCTGCAAGGTCTTTTTGATAGTAGGGATAGAGATATTGGTCCATTCTGCCATTGGAGATAATGGTACCCGTCTTCTGTTCAATTCGGGAAAACATCTGTATGAACCATTGGGACTGGACAGCTTCATGGAATGTGCGGGCAGGATTTTCCGGCACCCGTTCACATATTCGTGCAATGTCCAGTAACTCTTTTTTCCTCTGTTCATCAATTTCTTTTGCTGCCATTTCAGCAGCTAATTCCGAATGTCTTTTAGCCCAGATAACAACGGCATCACATACATTTATTACAGCCTGAAAGAAAGTGGCCTTCTCAATTGCATCAAGAGGACTCAGGGGATCAAGGGCGTTAAGCTGCTTTTGTGCTTCTTCTTTTATGCTTTTAATCCCTCTTTTCAGCACTTTTTCATAATCATGAACCCACTGAATGGAAGAACGGAACGATGCGGTTTCATTGACGATAAATCTTGATTTTAATGAATCGTTCGGATCATAGGTGAGTTTTAAGGTCTCTTCCGGCAGAGCTTTAGCCAGATTCTCGTGGAATGTCTTGCCTTTCCAATAAGGTGCGATTTCTTTAATTACTACATCAGCATCTTCCTGGGAAATGTTGAAAGGCGATTCAACCCGGCTGGGCAATTGTTCAATTGCGAGATCAAGGAAATCTCCATCTAATTCAGGGTACAAAATCCCATATCTACCGGAGTAGCCGGATCTGCCTACCAGGAGCTGGTTCCTGTCTATATAGACGGTTATATTTTCGGCTATGTGTTTGAGCGCTTTTGACCATCTCAGGATCAGGGGTTGACCTTCTGTTTGTTTGAACGACTCTGTGAAGAACTTAGCCCTCTCGATATCAATTATGGGTCGTTGGGCTTGAAAGCTATTAAGGATACTGAAAACTCTCTCCCTGCCTGTAAAATCTTTCTTTCCCTGCAGTTCCTCTTGTATCCGTTGTTCTTGAGGCGACAAGACAGTACAACAGTAATTTATATCATTTCCTCCAGTGGGATGAATACAGTTACTATATGAGTTATTAGTATAAAGTCTCCCAAAAGCCGTTTTATCTTAACAATTTGATCTTAATCATTTTATCTTAATCTTTTTATCTTAATCGTTTTATCTTAATCGTTTTATCTTAATCGTTTTATCTTAATCATTTTTTAATTTCGTTTTTTAAGTACGGAGTACTGTTTCGTGGGAATATCCTCAAGATAGCCAAGTTCTAAGCCTTATTGGCTAACAATCTTAAAGACAATAGTACAAATCCTTCATTAGCTATCGGTAAGTGTCAAGAACTCGGTCATAAATGTCTTCTATTACTCTGAGTCCGCCGTTATATCCTGCATATCCGCAATTAAGCACAAGCCTGTAAAACACTGGTACACTGACGATAAGCAGATCTGCTCCTATTTCTTTTGCAATGTCCCTCTCCCAACCGCTACCAAGAATTAACGCCCTACTATTATGCTTATCCTTTCTTATTTCTTCATGGATTTTACCGCCGTCAATGATGAAATCGACCTCAGCGGATCTGAATTCAGAAATCTCAGCAAAGTGCTTTCTAATTGATTCACGAAATATCTCTGGACTATCATCGACAATGAATTGCTTTGCTGGAATGATTCCCAGTTCATTCAGAAGAAACTTTGAAAAGCCCATGGCATAGGTCGCATCAAGTAAAGTATAAAATCTTCTAGGGATACCATATCTGAATTCAAGCATGAAAACTGCAGTTCTTTCCATGTGCGAATAAAATTTTTCTTCTTCCTTTCTAATAAATTCCCCAACCTGACTTTTTTCAAGAGATGCAAATTCACCAATCTGGCGCAGGAATTTTGAAGTTTCGTTCCCTCCGATTGGAAGATATGGGAAATGAATATATGGTGTACCGTACTTGTTTTTAAGATTTTCGGCAATACGAAGTCCTGCCCAAGCACTAATAACCAGGTTGAATTCTGCTTCTGGGATCGTTTTCCACTCTTCTATACCCCCTGAATCCTGGCCAAAGAGTATATTGACATTAAGACCTATCCCTTCAAGAATTCGTTTTAATTCCTGAAGGTTGCCATTCCAGTAGGGATCTTGATATGGAATAACTGAGAAAACATTGACAAGCCCCTTTTTAATTGTGCTATCGTTTCTGAACGTGTCGACATACTGATCAATTATTGAATTAACAACTTTTTCGTGGCTAATATAATTGTTACTTTTAAATCCTCCAGTTTCCGCAAACACAATTGGCTTGTCCTGATCCTGAAACTTTGCCGTTACACTACCTGCATCATCTCCGACTATGTCTGATGTGCAGCCTGTAAGTACAACGTAAAGATCGGCATCTATAACTTTAAAGGAACCTTCAATTACTTCCCTTAGTCTGTGTTCTCCACCGTAGATTATTTCTGATTCACTGACATTTGTGCACGGTATCGTATTGCCGCCTGCATAGCCTTCACCCTGCCCTATAAGGCAGTTGATCTTGTTGCTGCAACCAGGTCCGGCATGCAGAATTGGCACAGCCCTTTTAATTGCAACTACTGATTGCTGCGCAGCCAAAGCACAGGAAAATCTTGGTTGTTCAATGAAATTCGCCACGTGTGCAACCTCCAAGGAATGAAAATGGGTTCTGTTCAAGCCACCATTTTGTGTATGGCATTGTACTGTGCTTTGCTAGATTGGTAACAAATTCTTTGTTATCAAGAGTTTCCAATATCCTTTCTGCGTAGTTAAGAATACCCTGGTAACCAAAGCTAAATTGCTCATCGCCTACAAGCAGTGTAGGAATGCCCAATTTCGCTCCCCATAATGTCATACCGCCATGTCTGGCAATCATAAGGTCCGGCTTTATTCTATTCAGGATATTGGCCAGCTCATACGCTTGCTTGCTGCATACACTATAATTTTCTACATCGCCGTAAGTGTCTACACTATGAGCCAGAACGTCAGAGGTAGTATCTCCGTTGTCATAGGTAGGGTCATGGTGAAAAATAGAAGCTCCACGGACTTCAAGTCCCAGTTCCTTAAGCAGTGAGATTAACGCATGACCGTAAGCAGCTCCAGCAGTGATATAAACTGTTTTCCCTTTTAATTTTGAACGGTATTCCTCGATTTTCGGGAGTACTCTTTCATTCTCGTGCTTTATTAACTCTTCAATTTCCGTTTCTCTGTTAAGGATTCTGCCAAGCTCTCTCATCCATTTGTCAGTTCCTGCGAGTCCATATGCAGGAGGTGATTTTATTTCCGGCACACCATAAACCTGTTCCAGTGCTGCACCAATATATGTACCTAAAGTCGGGCAGACCTGAATAGTAGCAACCGCTTCCGAAATATGCTCCAGTTGAGCAACTGAAGAAAACGGAACTATATATTCAGCTTCGTAACCCAGCTTGCCAAGCAGTTCATCAAAAATATGGCTGCCCCAGAAATTTATGACATTTACTTTATTGCTCTTTTTCTGAGGAGGTTTTACTATTCTCCTTACAATCGAGTGGTAAGCAGAATCAAATCCTGATGTCCATATTTTTGACCTGAACCCTTCGCAGAAACAAGCTACAACCGGTATTCCGAGCTCCCTGGATAGATCGTTTGCAACCCGTTCAACATCATCACCTATTATTCCCGAAGCGCATGAAGTTGTTATAAAAATTGTTTTTGGCTTTATTCTGTCAAAAACCTCCCGGATTGTAGCCTCAAGCTTATCTGTCGCACCAAAAATCGTATCCTTTTCTTCGATATTTGTACTAAAGTATCTCCCCATAACAGGTGGGAGGTTCCTTTCCATCTGCCCTACACGGTAAACGAAATTGAATGTGAAAAAATCTCCGGAACAGCCAACTGGTGCATGATTAATTATCGCAGCATCAGTTATCATTGAGAGCTGGCAAAAAGCGTTAAGTGAGCTGCAACCCATGCATTGGCTGAAGCTTCTTACACTATCCTTAAGTTTCCCCGAACGGGAGCAACTTACCAGTTCACCTGCAGTTCCTTCGAATCCGGTAATCGAACCAAGGCGGATTTCACGTATAAGAACATTTGATTCCTTAAGATTTACTTTACTCATTCATATCTCCTGAAAATTCCTGATTACCGTGCTCTGGGAGTGAGTCCACGATAAAGAAAAGGTTAAATTCTCGACTAATTGGGTTTCAAATAAAGGAAAACTCTCTTTTATAAGTTTCAAATCTCTCACCGTTTCAATTTCCCAAAATAAATGCATAAAACTTGGAAGATAAGAAAAGTTACCAGGCGCTCTTGAATTGATCTGTATATAAATCCGAAACCTTGAACTCGCCTGGCTTTATGAGGCCTTGCACGGTCATTTCATCCAGCCATGTCTGTAACTGGGACTCATTGACATTTCCTTTATCGCTGTAATAATGAGATATGGCTCCTCCTTCGCACAGCCCGAGCCTATCGGCCGTTATATTTCCCGCTTCCCGAGGATTTTCGTTGCACCACCGCTCTGATTCCTTATATCCCGTGATGAACTTTTCCACAGTCGTCGGATGGGACTGTATAAAGCTGTCCTTGCATATGAGTAGAGTCATTCCTCCTGCCTCGCCAAGAGCATCCGAGCTGCTTGCCAGAGATCTTGCATTCAAACGCTTTTGGGCACACCCGCTGTATGCGGTCTGAAGTACGGCGATATCTATAATATCCTCCCGGAGTGCCTGCTGCTGGTTCTCTTCGGGTATCACCATGAACTCAACC
>Ga0182021_10008808_pt1 | contig 11942 bp, 11 predicted proteins | sample 612E3MmetaG_FD_120493 | JGI IMG/M metagenome (GOLD analysis project Ga0182021, IMG submission 120493) | Permafrost microbial communities from Stordalen Mire, Sweden - 612E3M metaG (Illumina Assembly) | ecosystem: Environmental > Terrestrial > Soil > Wetlands > Permafrost | place: Sweden...
AGGCTCGGGCAGCAGCACGCCCGCACCGGCGCCAACGCAGGAGGTGTCCACCACGCTCAGGTAGTAGATCGGCACAGGTCCGTCCGGATCGACGAAGCGCTTCAGCGCCTGCGTGTTCCTCATCTCGGCAATGCGACTGGCCAGCTCGCTCGCGCCGGCCTCGCCTTCAAGCGTCTGCGTGATCGTGCGCACTTCGGAGTTGAGGCTGCGGACGTAGAGGGCGATCTGTTCAGAGAGGCTGCGCGCGGTGGCTTGCTGCAGCGTCTTTTGCTCCAGCTCGAGCCGGTCGCGCGTGTCGCTGACCAGGGCGTATGACGTCCACAGCAACGGGACGATGCCTACAGCGAACAGCAGCAACAGCAGCGACGCGAGGATGCTCCAACGCGGCCCGCCGCGGGTCGGAAGCGGCACGCCTCAGGCCTCCCCGCCCGGTGCACTCTTCGCGATGAGCTTCTCGACCAGGTAGGCCGTGACAACCTGTTCTTTGCCTTTGAGCGCCTGGGGGCCCAGACAACGGCATTGCGCGATGTGCTTGACGGCCTCGTAGGTGTTCGGGCCGATTGCGATCGTCCCCGGCAGCGCCACCGAGCTCTGCAGTCTGGCCGCAGTGTTGACCGTGTCCCCGAGCACCGTGTACTCGGTCTTGACGATGCTGCCGATCTCGCCGGCCACGGCGCGTCCGGTGTTCACCCCGATGCGGATGCGGAGCTTGAGTCCGTCGCGGCGCTCCTGGTTGGACTCCTCCAGGCGCTCGTGCATCTCGATCGCACAGCGCACGGAGCGTTCAGCGTGGTCAGGCATGTCGATCGGCGCGCCGAAGACGGCCATGACCGCGTCACCGATGTATTTGTCGAGCGTGCCCTCGTACTTGAACACGGCGTCGGTCATACGCGACAGGTAGTCGTTGAGCAGCAGGGCCACAGCGGCCGGGCTCATCTTCTCCGACATGGTCGTGAAGCCGACGATGTCGGCGAAGAGCACCGAGACCTCGCGCACGTCGGGCACCCCCAGGACCGCGCTCTGTGCATCGGGCGCGGCCAGGATGCGGCGCGTGACCTGCGGCGAGAGGAAGCGCGAGAGCCGCTCGCGCTTTTTCTCCTCAGCCCGGATGGTCTGGTTGAGCCGCGCGTGCTCGACGGCCACTGCGGCGTGGTTCGCCAGGGCGCACAGAAGATCCAGGTCGTTGGGAGTGAAACAGTTGGTCAGCATCGGCGAGTCGACGTGGATGATGCCGATGGCCTGATCGTTGTTCCAAAGCGGCGCGCACATGGCGCTCCTGATCCCATGGAAGCGGATCGAGTCCCCGGCGCCGAAGCGCGGATCCACTTGCGCGTCCGACGTCAGAATCGCCAGACGCTCCTTGAACACGCGCTCGGCGATGGTCTTGGAGATCGAGATCTGGCCCTGACTCCCGGTCGGGCTCGGATGGCGGTACTTGACCACTTTGGGGACCAGCTTCTGAGAATCGCCGTCATAGAGCATCAGAAAGCCGCGGTCGGCCGGCACGTGATCGAAGACAATGCTCATGACCTGCTCGAGCAATTCGTCGACCGGTCGCAGCGTGAGCAGTTCCTGCGAGATTTGCGTGAGCGCTCTCAGAATGCGGTTGGCGCGCTCGATCTCCTGCATCTCGGACGGCACCTTGCGCGGCTCGACAGCTGGCCGCTCGCTGCCGGGCTCGGTCGGGGGCTGCGTCTTAAGGAGCTGGGAGATCTCCCCGACGCTTCTGATGATCGTCCCGGCCTCTTCCGAGAGGGGTTTCGCCTCGTCCAACACGACGTGGGCGTCCAGGGCCTTCGCAAACGTGAACTGCAGCGTGCCGAGCAGGATGCGGTCGCCGTCCTTTAGCGGGGCCTCCACGATCTGCACGCCATTGACCTGCGTGCCGTTCTTGGACTTGAGGTCGACGATGCGTGGGCCTTGCGCGTCGGCGATGATCTTGGCGTGGTTGCGGGAGATGCTGAAGTCGTTGAGTATGACCTGGCAGTCGGGAGACCGGCCGATCACCACCTCGCCGTCGCTAAACGTGTACTCCCGCGGCGTGTCTCCATCCACGAAGCTCAGGCGATACATAGGGAGTCGCGGGAACCACGCGGGCGCGCAGGTCCTCTGCGTGACTTTAGTCTACTCTCTTTTGAGGCTCCGCAACATGAGCTCCTCGGCCGCCACGCGCGGCGATTTGCCCGCGTGGAGTACGGTGCGCATCTGCTCCGCGATGGGCATCTCGACGCCGGCGCGCTTGGCCAGGGCGCAAGCCGCCAGTGTCGTGCGCACGCCTTCGGCGACCATGCGCCCGCCCGCCAACGCCTCGCTCGGTGCCTCTCCTGTGGCCACGGCCAGGCCGACGCGCCGGTTGCGCGATAGCGCGCCAGTGCACGTCAACACCAGATCTCCAAGTCCGGCAAGGCCTGCCAGTGTCTCGGACCGTGCGCCGCTGGCCACGGCCAGGCGGGTGATCTCCGCCAGACCGCGCGTGATCAGCGCCGCTGCCGCGTTGTGCCCCAGGCCCAGGCCGTCGACGATGCCCGCGGCGATGGCGATCACGTTCTTGAGTGCCCCACCCAGCTCGACGCCAACTACGTCGTCGCTCGCATACACCCGCAGACTACGGCTGGAGAGCGCCTGTTGAACGCGCTCGGCGACAGCGAGCTGACGCGAGGCTGCCACGACCGCCGTCGGCTGCTCGCGCGCGACCTCGAGCGCGAACGATGGTCCGGACAGGACTACCGGGCGAGCACCGGGGATTTCCTGCTCCGCGACCTCCGTCATCCGGAGCAGCGTATCGATCTCGATGCCCTTGGTCGCAGAAACGAGCACGGTTTCCGGCGCCATGAGCAGGCGTAGCTGTCGGTAGATGCCGCGGCAGAACTCGGAGGGCACGACCACCAGGACCATTTCGCTGCCTGCCACGGCCTGGTCGAGCCGGGTCGTGGCCCCGAGGTCGCCCGGCAGGGCGACGCCCGGCAAATGGACACGGTTCTGGTGATGCTCGCGTATGGCCTCGGCGATCTCCGGCTCCAGCACCCATAGGCGTACCTCGCGGCCACAACGCACCAGGTGCGCGGCCAAGGCCGTGCCCCATGCGCCGCCGCCGATGACGGCGATCATGCGGCCCCACCTTCGTTCGCAACGCGGCGCGACTCGCCCACGCGGTTCTCTGTGCCGCGCAGGATGCGCAGCGCGTTGACACGGTGCCGGACAACGATCAGGGCTGCCACCGCGGCGGCGCAAAGGCTGACCGCAGACGAGGCGCCGAGTGCGGCCGCGAGCGCAGGCAGTGCCACGGCGCCTAACATCGAACTCAGCGACACGTAGCGCGTGGTGCCGAGCACCACGACGAACACCAGCACCGCGCCAGCGCAGGCCAGTGGCGCGAGGAGCACGAATGCGCCGAGGCCGGTGGCCGCGCCCTTGCCCCCTCGAAAGCGCAGCCACACGGGAAAGACGTGGCCGGCGACTGCGATCGCCGCGGCTGACGGGGCGAGCCAGCCGTGGGGCTGGATCCACCCGCCGAGCAAGCAGGCGCACATGCCTTTGAGGGCATCGAGCCCGAAAGCCGTCACTCCCGCGGCCCGGCCTGCCGAGCGCAGGACATTGGTGGCGCCCACGTTGCCGCTGCCGACGGCACGCACGTCCACACCACGCCGCCGCGCCACCCAGTAGCTGAAGGGCAGCGACCCGAGCAGATAGGCCGTCAGCAGCGTGCCGCCCTCGATGAGCCGCATCATCATGCCGACGATCCTAGCGCAAACGACGCGAGGGCCGTGTGGGTCGCGCCGCTGGGCCCGAGCTGACTTTCGAACAGCACGACGCGCGACAGCCGCGTGTCGCCCAGCACGACTGTGGGCAGCGACGGCCGAGGCGCGGGGCTCCGCCAACGGCCCAGCGTCAGGTGTGGGCGAAACGGCCGCGGTTCGGGCGCGAGTCCGATCTGCTGGGCAGCGGCCTCGCAGGCCGCTTGCAGGGCGAAGATCGGCTCGGGCAGGGCCAGGCCCAGCCACAGCACACGCGGATGGCCGCGTTCGGGGAAAGTGCCGATGCCCTCGACTGCGATGTCGACAGGCGGACAGGCGCGCGCGGCATGCTCCAGCGCCGGCGTGAGACGCGCGACCGAGGCGCGTGGGATGTCGCCCAGGAAGCGCAGCGTCAAGTGCAGCTGCTCGACCGGAACGAAGCGCACGTTATCCAGGAGCGGTCGGATGTCCTCGACGAGCGCGGCGATGCGCGCCCGGGTCTCTGCTTCGATTTCGAGCGCGACAAACGCGCGCAGCTTGTCGGTGCTCATGCCTTGTCAAAAGGAGTGAGGCCGAGAATCTCGCGGCGCAGCATCTCCAGCGCCACCCTCACTGCATACGTGCGGATCCGATCCCTGCTCGACCCCGGCAGCCTGATGCGCGTGATAGTCTCGCGCGCTTCGCCCGCGAGAGCCACGTAGACCAGACCCACCGGCTTTTCGGGCGTGCCCCCGTCGGGACCGGCGATGCCGGTGATGCCGACGCCGTACGCCGATCGCGCCACGGCGCGCGCGCCGCGCGCCATGGCACGGGCCACAGGCTCCGAGACCGCGCCGTGCGTCTCGATCAGGGCCAGCTTCACGCCAAGCTCCTCGCATTTCGAGCGGTTGCTGTAGGTGACGAAGGCGCGCTCCAGAAAAGCGCTCGCTCCCGGGATGGCTGTGAGCTCGGCGCTCAGCAAGCCCCCCGTGCACGACTCGGCGACGGCGAGCGTGAGTCCGCGCGAGCGGAGCAGGTCGGCGACGACCTCGCTCAACGTGCGCCCGTCGTCGCTGAACACTCGTTCGCCCAGCGCCGCGCTCAGCCGCCCGCCGAGCTCCGCGAGGAGCGCCTCGGCCTCGTCTTCTCGGCCGGTGGCCGTCAGGCGCAGCTCCACCTCACCCGCCGAACCCAGGATCGTCGTGCGCGGGTTGGAGGTCGTCTTGTAGATCGGCGCCGCCAGCTCCTCGACCTCGCTCTCCGGCAGACCGGCGATACGCAGAATGCGCGTGCGCAGCACCGTCGCCCCGGCGCGTCCCGCGAGCATCGGGCGCACGTGGGTCTCGAACATCGGGCGCATCTCGAGCGGTGGACCTGGCAGCAGGAACACGAGCTGCGTGCCGTGCTCGACACACTGGCCGGGAGCTGTGCCGTTCTCGTTGCGCAGCACGCGAGCGCCGTCGATGACGTCGGCTTGTTTCTCGTTGACCACGCGCATCGTCCGGCCACGCGCGGCGAAGCGCGTTCTCAACGCATCGAGGATTGCCTGATCGCGCTCCATCGTCCGGCCGAGCGCTGCGGCCGCGGCCTCGCGCGTGAGATCGTCCTCAGTCGGCCCGAGCCCGCCCGTGGCGATGACCACGTCGGCGCGTGCGAGCGCCGTCCGGAACGCGGCTTCGACGAGCCCGAGCTCATCGGCGACCGTCTGGCGCGCCACGACGTCTATCCCGATCGCGCGCAGCTGTTCGGTCAGAAACGGCCCATTGGTCTCCTGACGCGGCGGCTCGAGCAGCTCGCTGCCGATGGCCAGGATCTCGGCCTTCACTACAACCATCCGAACCGCAGGATCACCTGGAGGACCAGGTTGGCGTAGATGCCTGCCATGACGTCGTCGGCCACGATGCCCCAGCCGCCGTGGAGGTCTTCGAGTCGCCGCGCGGGAAAGGGCTTGACCACATCCATGATCCGAAACAGAAGGAAGGCGGCAGCAGCGGTCTTGAGCGACAACGGCACGCAGAAGAGCGAGATCCACATCCCCACGATCTCGTCGACCACGACGAGGCCGGGATCCTCCCGCGCTTCGCGGCGCGCGACGAGATCGGCGCCCCACACGCCCACCAGAGAAACGACGACGATCGCGCCGGCCTGAACGGCGCGGGAGAGCGCCGAGAGCGGCCAGAACAACAGGAGTCCGACGGCCGTGCCCGCTGTTCCTGGGGCGATCGGCGAGAGACCGGCACCGAAGCCCGTGGCTAGCCAGCCCAGTGGGGAGCGCAGCAGCCACGCGCGCGAGGGATGCGGCTTGGGATCGTTGCTCATCGTGCGGATGATACCTTGAGTTCTTGGGAGTCCTGAGAGTGCGATGGCGTCGGGATCAAAGCGATCTGGCCGAGACCGCCAACTCGTCTTGTGACGCGCGGCGGTTCAGGTTCTGATGACGCGCGTCTTGAAAAGGCGATCATGCAGGGCCCGGCGCGCCGGATCGAACACCATGGACAGCAGCCCCAGACCCGCGGCCAGCGTCCCCAGCGTGCCGAACACGGCGCGGAACAACGCGCGGAAGAAGCCCGGCGCCCGGCCGTACGTGTCGACCACACGTAGCCCCACCGCCATCTTGCCCGGCGTGCGCCCGGACACGCCGGTGAAGTAGGCCGCGTAGATCAGGCCGACGAACAGGAGGTAGCCCGCGACCACCAACCACGAAGGTCTGAGCCCACCGAGACCCGCGCGCGTCGCCTTTGCCGAGAAGTAGAGGATCAACCCCCACACTCCGGCGAGGAGCGCGACATCCACTGCCGCTGCCTGGGCTCGTTCGAGTCCCGAGGCCGGCCGCTCCGCTGCCGGGAGCGCTCCCGGTTCCTGCGAGTCGTCAAGTAGCCAAGTGCCGGGAGTCAGGGCCTCCTGCTCCTTCCGGGCGGGCGATTCCTCGACGTCATCGTACGGCTGCATGGCCGGCGTCACCTCGGGAGCCGGCCGCAACGGCAACTCGTCCGCCGGCTCCCCGGGATCGAGGACGTGGTCTGAGAGCACTCTGGCCGGAGGCGGGCTCGGGCGTGGACTCTCCCGGCGAGGGGCAAAGAGCGGCAGGTCGGTCTCGAAGCCTCGGTCGCGACGGCGTTCGTGCACGCGTTCGCGGACTTCCTCTCTCCAAGGATGCTCGTCGCGACGGCGTGCGGCCGGCTCACGCGCCTCCGGCGTCTTGTCCGCAGGCGCGCTTGGGCGAGGTGGTGTCAGCTCGAGCACAAGGTCGCTGCGTTTGGGGACAGCGGTCCCGCAGAAGGGGCACCGGGCCTCGCCGACTTCGAGCGTTTGGCCGCAAGTTGTGCAGTTCATGGTCGCTCCCCGTGCCCCGGCAGCTCCAGCTTCATGCGCTGCGCGAAGGGATAGGCTGGATCCTCAGGCGCAATCGACTGAAGCAGCAGTTGGGCCGCCGGCGCGTCTCCGCTGTCGATCTTGTGGTGGGCCTCCACGAGCGTGCGCTGGCCCGCGCTGGGCAAGGGAAGCGCGACAACGGGCGCAGCCGCGGACGGTGACGGCGTGGGCGGGCGACACAGTGCGCTCATGAACACGCCCCAACGCAGGTGCGCCATCACCAGGACTAACGCTACGGCGGCGCCACTCGACGCGAGCAACACGCGTCGGCCCCACACCAAGCGACGCGGGCCGCCCGGCCGCGAGCGACTTGCGGCGCGCCCGGCCGGCACGCCGACGTCCCCACGGGTTCGCTGAGCGCGTTTCAAGGCAGGAGACGATCGCAGCCCAGGCATCGCCTGCGTTCCGGACGGGCGGTGCGACCGCGAGACGGACTCCATCTCGATCAGGCGCTCCTGCTCGGCCGCCGCTTGTCGGGCCCGCGTCACGCCACGCCGCGCCTCTGTTTGATCGGGACGCCGCAGGAGGACGCGCCCGAACGCATCGGCTGCTTCGCGCGCCTGACCGCTCCGCAACAGTCGCCAACCCAATCCCAGCAGCCGGCGCACGCCTTCTTCTTCTGCTCTTCTCAAGGAACTCGCTTCCCCGAACGACTCATTATCGGCTCAGTGCGGCGTGTCGCGCAAGGTTCCAGCGACAACGCCCTGAGACGCTGTCGTTCGCCCTTGGTTTGACCCTCCACCGCCTCATCCGGTCTGATGGCGCTTCTCCGAGCCGAACTGTTGCGAGAAGTTGCAGACGCGCGGAGGCGTGCGAGAAAAAGACAAGGAAGAGAGCGCGCATGGGGCCCACGCGCGCACGGATCGCTTCGATGGGATGCTAGGTTCCCGAGTGCATTCTCACCAATGCCGCCCTGGATCAGATGGTTGACACGTCCGACGAGTGGATGCGCACGCGCACGGGCGATCGCGAGCGACGCCTGGTCGCGCCGGGGACCCCCGCCAGCGAGTTCGCGGCTCGGGCCGCGCGGAAGGTGTAGCATGGGCCGCATGAGCCTCCGTCCTCAGCCGGCGCCCTTCAAGGGCAAGTCGCGTCCGGGCGAATGCGTCCACGCGAGAGCGCCGCGATGAACGACGGGGGCTTGCGCTCCGAGGCAGAACGCCGCTCTTACCACGATTCGCTGTTCCCACGCCTCGACGAGCGCCGGGCTGGATTACTGGCGCTGGTCCTCCTGCTTTGCGTGGCCGCGGCATTCCGGCATGGAACGCTTTTCAATGGCCGAACGTCGGCCGACGAGGACTGGGTCCTCTTACAGGCGCACGGCTTCGAAACCGCCGACCCGTTGCCCCAGGTTTTCCGGAGAAGCGAACTCCATGTCGACCGATCGCTTCTAGGCACGCTGGCACGCATCGCTCGGGCACAAAACTACCCGCCTGTCATCACCCTGCTGCTCATGTCTGTTCGCGACACGGCGGACCCAATCTTCGCGGCTCGGCTGCTTCTCGGGCTCATTGCCCTTGCCGTCATTCCTATCGTTTTCTTCGCCACACGGGCACTGGCCGGCACCCTGACCGCCACGATCGCGTCCGCGTACGTGGCCCTGTCATCGGCGCTCACTGTCACCGCAATGCAGATAAAGTGGTACGCGCCTGCGATGACCCTCGCGACACTGGCGGGCGTCTTGGCGCATCGGATCAGCGTGGCAGAGCGTCCCTCACGACGCGTGTGGTCGGGATACGCGGCGACTTTGGTGCTGCTGCTACACGTGCATTACTTCTGCAGTTGGATCGTTGTCGGGCACGCCCTGGTGTTCATGAGTGTTGCGCGCGGCAAACTGGGCCGCCTAGCAGTGGTGGCTGCAGGGGTTGCCATCTGCTGCCTCCCTTGGTACGCGCTCGGTCTGCCCGGCCAGATACAGTTCACGAGGTCGGACTGGGACTCTCTCGCGGGCGTGGACAGGGCCGCGCGCCCTGAAGGGTTCGCGATCTGGGCTGCGCCGCTTACGGGCGCTTCGGGACCTGCCGCGTTGGCGTACTCGGCTGGCGCCATACTGGGATTTATGCCGTCCTTTTGGCGCAGCCGGACAGTGCTGCCTTTCATCTTGATTGCGTGTCTCTTCATCGCGCGCGCCCTGGCAAGTCGCGAGGCGGCGGTGCGGCACTTTGCCCTCTTGGCCTGTTGTCCTCCGGCTGTCGCCATGCTTGGGCAGACCTTGTATGCGTTCGCTCTGGGTCACGTAGTGCCGCTCACGGCGTTCTACTTCGTTCCCTGGATGCCCCTCGTGATGACGACGGTCATCCTCGGCGCCCGAGATCTCCGTGCCAGCCGCGTCGCGGTACGCACGTTTGCGGCGACGGCTGTTGGCTTGTGCCTCGTCCTGGCAACAGTGACGGTCGTGCATTCCCACGCGCCACTCGTCATCGAGTGGAACCGAGGGCTGTGCGATCTACGCAACTTGGCCCGCGCATTACGGTTGCTGGAAAGCAAGGACTTGGCATTCGTTTTCGTCAGCGACAGTGATGCGCGGCGGCTCACCCTGTACTACAAGGGCGACGCGCTGCAGGCGATCGCCCCACGTCAGCTTCCGCCGCTGCCCGACCACGTGCGCAGACTCATCCTCGTGACGCCTGAGGGCACCTCTTTGCCGCGGCAATGGGAGGGCTGGATGCCCCACGGCGTGGCGTCCAACGTCGGCTGCGGTCGTTTGACCACCTTCTTTCGGGCCGACGAAGGCGCCGCGGCAGAACATCGCCCGGGCATCTCTCACTAGGCTGTTTCGCTCGCAACGATGCAGGGTGCCAGCGGCCGCACCGGCCGAACCCGGTCCGCCATCCCGGCCTTCGCCTACTTCTCGTCGACGAACTCGTGCTCAGCCACGCGGCAGATCAGCACAGGGCAGGGCGCCTTGCGCACGACGCGTTCGGTCGTCGAGCCAAACAGAGCGTGGTCGAGCACACCCCGTCCGACAGCGAAGACGATCCTAACGGGGCGCGGCGGCGGCGAGCGCACGTTGGTGGCGCTGCTGGGGCGGGAGCTGTGCCGCGATTGGCTGCGTCCCATTACGGACGCGCTTGGCGTCGACCTCGCGCGGATCTTGCAGCTCGACGCGGCCGCCCAGCGGCTGGCGGCTGAGGACGGGGGTCTTAGGCGGCGCCTACGCTCGGTCGAGGCGAGCTTAACGCGAGCGTCAAGTGAGAACTCTGAACCCGACCCTCAACTCGTCACGATGAGGGGAACGACCGCATCAGGCGTTGCCGGTAGCCGACGGCCGTCACCTTCCGGCGGAAGTCGAACAGGCGCGTTGACACGCAGCTGTGGCGATCGATACGGCGACCAGAGCGAACACCAATGGATGCACTGGTACGGTGTACCGCGACTGGATGGAGACTGGCAGGTGGGCAAGCCAGCAATAGAGGATGGGCCACAATACGGCGGCGCAGCCTGAGAGCGGTAGCTGACGCCGCAGGAGCAGCGAGACTGAATACAGTAGCCCTGCGAACAGCCCAGCCGTCGCCAGTGTGGGATATACGGCCCAGAGTACGTCCTGCGAGCTTCGCGCCCCGCGCAGGCGCCGTTTGTCTATGCCTGCGACCCACAGCCGGAGGCCAGTGTAGACGCGTGTCGCCGCGTAGTAACTCGGTTCCGATAGAATGCGCCGCAACGCAACAGCCTCGATCGCTCGACGGCGAGCGATCGTGTAGGTAGTGCTGTACGTGGCGAACAACTCCGGATGAGCGGCCATGATGCCGGCGCGCTCGCGATCGGCGTCGGAAAGGAACGGCCTCGCCCGCGCATAGATCTCGTCCCAGTCAGCCTCGAACGCCGCAGCATGCCGTGGCACGTCCACCTGGCGCGTGAGCGGGAAGATCTCCTCACCCATATGCGTCCCAAGCCAATACCGTGGCGGGACGTAGCCCGGGAGCCGATGTTGCCAGAAACCATAGAGGGCGTTGGCGCCCGCACCCTCGACGGGAACGACCGTCCAGATCCCGTGGTGACGGCGATTCCACGCCGCGTAGGGGAAGAGCACGATTCCGGCGATAAGGACCGCAGGGAGTCTCTCTCGGAGAATCATCAGCAAGCGACGTCTCGATACAAGCGCGTCTGCGAGGATGACGAACAACGGCAGAAACAGGAATATCGGTCGAACCAGAATCGTCACTCCCCAGAGGGTGCCAGTGCAGAACCTCCGCAACCATGCACGCCTAGGATCCACCAACACCTCGACCGCAACGTACGCCATGAGCAGTGCTGCCATCAGCGTCTCGGGGTAGAGCAAGCCGGCATAGAAGGGGAGCTGGGCGCTTGGAAAGGCGAACACCACCACCAGGTTGCGCGCGAGGCCCGTCGCGCCGCAAAGCCGATCCGCGACCTTCGCGGCGAGCAGGACGGTCACCAGCAGCAGCCCCAACTGCGCAATGGGCACCGAGCAATGGCTGGCGCTGACGATTCGAACTCCTAGAAGAAACAGCGGGTAGCCCGGGCTGCGGAATGTCTCCGGCGGGGCTGGGTCAAGGAAGGAGTACTCGGAGAACACACCCTGCCGCAGGCCGTCCACGAGCGCCAGGTACGACTGTTGATCATTTGAGACCACCCTGGCGCTGACCCAGAAGGCGAGGATGGCCGAATACGCCGCGTACCCCAGAAACAACGGCCAGAACGTGCGTCTCGAATTGGCGAGTCGCGAGAGCGTTGTCTTGAGCAGCCGTATCACCTGCGCGCCTCCATTTGCCAGGCGGTCAGTCTCGGTTCATCGGACGGTCGTATTCGGGCGAGAAGACGGTCCGATAGACTCGGCGCATGTCAATCATGGTGGCGATGATGTTACGGAAGGAGGTGGACGAACCCGTACCGAAT
>Ga0182021_10008810_pt1 | contig 11940 bp, 9 predicted proteins | sample 612E3MmetaG_FD_120493 | JGI IMG/M metagenome (GOLD analysis project Ga0182021, IMG submission 120493) | Permafrost microbial communities from Stordalen Mire, Sweden - 612E3M metaG (Illumina Assembly) | ecosystem: Environmental > Terrestrial > Soil > Wetlands > Permafrost | place: Sweden...
ATGGATGGTGCCGCCGTACCAAGATACCGGGTAGTTCTGGGCGTCTTCGGCCACCACGACCACCGAGGTCGGAGTGCCTTGGTTCTGCGGGGTGGAAATGTTGGTTACCAATAGGTGGTCGAGCACCTGATGTTGGATGTCAACCGTCGCGACGGCGTTAGTTAGACCCGTGTCGGGGCTGATTTGCACCTTGTCGGAAGCGGTAATGGTCGCGAGGCCTTCGGTCTGGCTGCGGAAGTAAACGTTAGTCCGGGTGCTGCCGATATGGATGGTGACGCTCGTCGCGCCCCAACCGGTTATACCGTTAGCCGAGAACTGGTTGCCGACCGGGCCGCCACCGTCGAGGTAAACGGCGGTATCGCCTTGAGCGGGCGTCGGTTGACCGTCGGCGTTGCGCAGCTCGACCTGGAACAACGGCGAGGTGTGGGTTACCGGCAAGGTGGCCGGCGGGTTAATCCAAGCCAGCTGAGTGGCGTCGCCGTAAACCTCTAGTATATTGGCCACGGCGTTGGTCAGGCCGGTGTCCGGAACTTCGGGCGGCGTCGACACGTCCGAGGCGGTCAAGCGGAAGGTGGTCACACTGGTAAAGTCGCGGTAGTAAACAGCCACCGAACTGACGCCGGCCGGGAAAGTCAGGCTGCTAATGCCCCAAGTGCCGTTCGGGTCGGTGGCGAACTGGCCGGGAACCGCGGAAGTGTTAAGGTAAGCGGTAAAGCCGCTGCCGCTAACCACTTCCCCGCCGTAGGGGTTTTCGAGCGCGAGGCGGAGTTGTAGAACCTGTCCGCGCTCTATTTGAGTGGGTACATTTTCCCAGCCGAGCTGTGAAGCGACGCCGTTACCGACGGTGATTTGCGAGGTGGCATTGGTTAGGCCGAGGTCAGGACTTTCGGGCAGAGGGTGGTCGCCGGCCGTGATGTTCCAAGTGCCGGCCGTGGTGTCAGAGAAGCTGACATTAACGCTGGAGTTCCCCGCTATAATGGTCGCGGTGGTCGGGAAAACGGCCGTCGGCGAATCGGTCGACAGATAAACCGTGCGCGGGGCGGCCTCGCTGGTAGCGGCGTTCCCACTGTCACGAAGAGTGATGGTCACCGTTGAAACCTGGTCGGTGACAATGCCGGCCGGTGACGGCGAGATGCTCAGCGAACGAGCCGAGGTGCTGTTGACGGTAAGGAACGCGTGGCCGTCAGTTAGGCCGGTGGAATTGCCCGTTAGCGTCGTAGCGCCGCCCGCCGTCTGGCTATACCACACCGGCACGCTGGTTTGACCGTTCGGGATAACGACCGAGGTAATGACCGTAGCCGACCCGGCGCCGTCATAGTAGTGGCCGGTGCCGGCGGAAGTCGTCAGGGTGACGGTAGTATCGGCGCCGACGGTCACCGGATTGTCGAAGCTGTTGTCGGTCGACACGTTCACCCGGACGCGATCATTGATGTAGAGACTGTTGCTAACCGGGTGCAGCCCGACTTTAACGGCCGTGCCCGCGGCGTAGGTTATCGCCAGCGTACCGTTGACCAAACCGAGGTCAGACGCCTGCGGCAGCGGGAAGTCACTAGCGGTTAGGTTGAAGTTACCGGCGCCGACGTCGAGGTAGGTGAAAGCGGCTTGGTAGGCGCCGTTGTGAATGGTCACACTAGCCGGAATGGTGCCGGTGCCGGAGTCGGTCGCGAGGAAGACGGTTAGATCACTGGTCAACGGCACATAGTCGCCGAAGACGTCTTCGACCGCTACCGACATATTGGCCGTTTGTCCGGCGGTAAAACTCGTGCCGCCGCTCGAAAGAATCACCAGCTTGTAGGCATTGTCCGGGATAACCGTAACTCTGGCGGTACCGAACACGGATACGTAAGTAGCCGAAATGTTGGTACTTTGAGCCGCGCCGCCATACCAGAACGTAGCGCTGTTACTACCGCTAGGGACGATGATGGTCGGATTGGCGCCGATGTTAGTGGTGCCGGCGGCGTCGTAGAAGAAGCCGGTGCTCATCTGGCTGGACAAGACGATGGATAGGTCTTGGTCGGCCGGAGCGGCGGAACCAAATTGGTTAGTGAACGTGAGCGTAAAGCGGTTAAGATTACCGTTTTGCTGGGTCGCCTGCGACGGCGACACGATTATGCCGTGGACCGCTCCGTAACCGACCGTGAAGGTAGTCGTACCGTCAATGAGCCCGGTGTCGGGACCGCCGTTTTGGTCGGCGGCGGTCAAGGTGGCCGTGCCGATGACCGTATCGACATAGGTAACGCTGGCTGTCATCCGGTCGGCCGGAATAACCACGCTAGTGCGCGAGAACACGCCGGTACCCGAAGTGGTTGTAAAGTAAATAGTGTGAGCTACCGGACTGGGAGCCAAGTTACCGTTGAGATCTTCCAAGCCGATGTTCAAAGTGACCGCCGACTGGCCGCGAGCAATGGTCGGCGGCGCCTGCGTGAAGGCGATCTTTATGGGCGGCGGCAAAATGGTAACCAATTGCGAGGCGCTGGCCAGGCCGCTGCCGCTGGCGAGCAGGGTGCAGGCGCCGCCGGCGCTGTCGCGGTAATAGAAGCTAAAGGTCTGAGTGCCGGACGGTAGCGCCAGCGCCGAAATCGGCGTCCAGCTGGGCGGCGCGGCGGCCGAAAACTGGCCGGTGCCGCAAGAGGAACTCAGGCTAACGGTCTTACCGGCGGTCAGCGCTGAGAGATTGCCGAGGCTATCCTGGACGGCCACGCTATACTGCCCCGAAGCGTAGCCCGCCTGAACGATCTGCGGGTTCGAGGTGAAAGCCAGCTGAGTCGGCGCGCCGCTTTGGACGGTCAGCGCCTGAGAGGCTGCGGGTAGCGCGCCTAGAATCGCGAAAAGCGTGCGGCCGCCGTAGCCGTTGTCGGTGTAGTAGAAGCTGGCGGAAGAGCTACCCGCCGGAATGGTCACGGTAGTTATGGCCGGAGCGTTCACGTTGGCCGTGGCCATGAACTTTACGATCGTGCCGGCGTGGCCGGAAGTGACGGAGCTGGACAAGGCCACCGCATGGGCGGTCGCCAAGATGGCGACCGAATTGTCGGCGTGCCGCGCCTCGACCGTAATAAGACCCGAGGCCGTCGCCGTAGCGATGGTCTGCGGCGAAGTCGTAAACACCAGCTGAGTCGGTGGCAAGTCGGTCACGGTAATGTTTTTGGTCGCGTTAACGATATCGATGTCCGGGCTGTCCAGAGGCGTGTGATCACTCACCGTCAATGTCGGCGTACCCATGACCGAATCTTTGTAATAGAAGGTAGTAGTGCTGGCGCCGGACAAAATGGTCAGGCTGGTGACCGTAAACGGTCCGCCGGAAGCGGTCGCGAAAGTGCCCGTGCCCGAACTACTGTAGATATAAACCGTATAGTCGGCGGGCATGGTCACCACGTTGCCGACGCTGTCTTGAGCCTGAACCGCGTAGGCGGAGGAGGCCTGGGTCTTGGTTACCGATGAGGGGCCGCCACTAAACACCAACCTGCTGAACGGCGGCGTTATGGTAATGCTTAGCGTAGCGTCGACCAGGCCGGTGGCGCCGTTGGCCGGGCTGGAGTCCGACACGGTGACCGGCGTCGTGTGATAGACGGTATCCATAAAGTAAACTGTCACCTGAGAAGTGCCGGCCGCGATGGGCGCGTCCAAAGTCGTCACCGGATTACTACCGCCGCTATCGAGGCTAAACCGCCCCGTGGCCGAGACTCGAGTGAAGAAGGCGTCGGTGTTTTCAAGAGCCGTGACGGTCGCGTTGTTGGAGTCGGCCAAGGTCGCGGTCACCGCCACCCACTGACCGGATCGAGGCTGGGAGGCCACTGACAACAAGTACTTTAACGCGTTACCAACGCCGACAGTTTCGGTTTGAGAGGCGTTAGTCCAGCCAAAGTCAGCGCCCGTACCAAAGTCGTCGCGGAAGGTCAAGGTCGGTGTGCCGGCGGTAGTGTCTTTATAGTAGACGCTCACGGAGCTGGCGTGAGCTGGAATCGTCATAACATAGGCAGTCCCCACCGTGCCAGGGTTGGAATAGGTACTGACGCCATCCAGCGAGAACGATCCGGTGGTCGTCGTGCGGTAGGCATAGAGCGTCTTGGCGGTCGCTACCGGTATGGGATTGCCGCCGGCGTCTTGAGCCTGGACGGTAATCGCCGAGGAGTGGCTGGTCGTAGCGAAGCTCTGCGGCGCCGTAATGATGACCAATTGAGAAATAGTGCCGGCGTTCGGCGACGTGACGGTAATATTGTCTTGAAAGCCGGTAATACTAGCGTCGCTAGCGTCGGTGGCGGTCACTCGCCACTCGCCCACCGTGCTCATGGTGACGCCGTTGACGAAGGTATGAACGCCCAGCATCGCCGAAGTAAACGTGAAATTGGCCGGCAAAATAGCGAAGCCATCCGTTGAAGTAAAATGAACCGTACCAACGTAGTCGGTCAACGGATTGCCAGCGAAGTCAACGGCCTGGACAGTCACGGAGCTGGGAACGCCGGACTTGACCGGATCACTAACACCGGTGACTCGGAAGCGATATTGGCTGGTGATGGATTCGACTTGAGTAGCGGTAATGGAAGGCAAGGCGGCCTGGGTGATCGTAATCGTCGGTGAAGCCTTGACGGAATCGCGGTAGTAGAAGCTAAACGTAGATTGGCCGGCGGGAATAGTGACGCTGGATATGGCTGACCACGGAGCCGTCGCCAAGGAGAACTGGCCGCCCCCGGAAGTGGTCGTTAGGTTGACCGTTAGATTTTCCGATGAAGTGGTCGCGTTGCCCGAGCCATCGGTTAGGGTCAATGATACTAGGCCGGGCTGATTGGCGCTCTGGCTCAAAGCGGCGCTCGAGAAAATTAGTCGCGGGATGTAATCGTACGCTCCGGACAAAGTACTCGAATGAAGTCCGTTGTTGGTTACCGTAACGTCGGTCGGACCACCCGAAAGGGCCGCCGGAATTACCGCGTTAACTCGGTTGGCCGTCACGAACGTAGTGGCGACGGCTTGTCCGCCAATAGTTACTGCCGTTGTGGTGTCAAAGTTGGTTCCGTTAACGATGAGCGTGCCCGTACCACCAATGTTGCCATTGACCGGGCTGACGCTAGTAATGGTTGGCTGAGTGTAGTAGGTAAAGCCTTGCGACAGTGTTGCCGACTGGCCAATGCTAATGGAACCGTTACCACCGTTTTGACCGCCGACGCCACCGTTGACGTTGAAGGTACCGGAAAAGCCGTAGGCGTTACTGACAGTAATGTCAACGGCTCCGGGTCCCAGCGCCGGCGGCGAAGTCGCGACTATAACGGTGCTATTGATATATTGAACGCTAGTAGCCGACCTGGAACCAAACAAGACAATGGAGGTTGGGGTGAAGTTGGTACCGTAAATGGCTATCGCGTCGCCACCGTTAGCGTTACCCGAGGTCGGGGATACCTGATTTATAGTCGGGGTCAAGCCGCCAGTAGGAGTCACCGCGATGCGGCCACCGCCACCGCCGCCGCCATAAACAGTCGTGCTGGCGGTACCATTACCACCGGTAGCATTAAGGTTACCGGAACCGATAACGGTCGGCGCTGTCACCCAAATGCTACCTCCGGAGCCACCGCCCAAAGCGGGGCTGCCGGACAGATAGAACCCGCTTAGGCCGTTTGACTGAACCGTGCCGTCTATTTGAATGGTCCCGGCGGTGGAGTTCAACCTAATGGCGTTGCCGCCGAAACCGCCGTGAGGTGGGTTTAAATCGAAAGTAGCCGCCGATCCGGCAGTCGTCGGAGAAGTGGCGCTACCGTAAATCCTATTTTGACCCGTACCAAACGTGCTGCCATTGCTTGGTAAAATGGAGTTGCCAGCGCGATCGCCGTGGCTAGCTCCGGTAGCGGCACAGCAGCTGCCGGTGCCGTTGGTACCCGTGCCATTATTGCCGTGGCCGCTGCCGTCTATATAGCCACCGGGAGCAACATAAATATTGCCGGCCGCGTTAATGGTGAGGTTACCGAAATTCGATATATCACCTTGGATGCCATGAGCCGGTGATATAGCTCCGTACGGACCAATGGTCACGTTCGTGGCGACGGTAAAGGTCACATCGATTTGATGAATCAAAGTAGCATACGCAATTGTGCCGATGGTAAGGGAATTTAAACTCGCATTGACATTAATGACCGGCCAACGACCATACGGTGAACTTTCAATGCCAACGTCACTACCCGCTCCGGGAACGACCGCCGGGCTCCAGTTGCGCGAGTCATTCCAATTTGTATTTAGCGTACCGATCCAAGTAGCGACCGTGCCGGCGCCGAGTACCTGGGGGTTGTTAACCGAAGTCGCGGGCGCGTTGGCGTAAGTGTTTACGGTGGTGCTGGTGAGTAGCTCGGAAACCACGGAGCTGACTGCCGCGGCGTTGTTTTGATGGGAAAAGCTAGAGGCGGATCCGGAAAAGCCGGCTGGCAGTCCAAGCGAAGCGTTGATGCGGCTGCTAAGGTTGTTAACGGCCGTGGTGTCGACGCCGGTAGCCGAGGCAGCGGTCTGAACGGTCGCCGGATTTGTGGCAACCGTACCGTTATTAGATGCGAAGTGAGCTTCGAGACCGATAACGGCGCCGACAATCAGCAGCGCGCACAACGCCAAAAAGACCGCGTAAACCGGGTCGCGGCGAACACGATACTTAAATCGTTTAAAAGCGAGGCGAAGTCGTCTCCGCTCGGCTTCTAGCATGGACTCACACTCATACCAACCATAAGCAATATTATAGCAGGGATACCGCTAGCGCTCAATAAGGTTTTATAAGTCGAGCAAGTCGGGGCGCACGCGTTTGGTTCGCTCCAGAGATTGCTCGTGGCGCCACTTGGCGATTTCGGCGTGGTGACCGCTGCGGAGAACGTCGGGCACTTTGGCGCCGCGGAACTCCTCCGGCCGCGTGTATTGAGGATATTCGAGAAGGCCGTTGACCCCGCTGAACGACTCGTCGGCGGCGCTGTCTTCACCGCCCAAAACGCCAGGAATAAGTCGCACGACGCTGTCGGTCACAACCATGCCCGGCAGTTCCCCGCCGGTCAGCACGTAGTCACCGACGGACAGCTGCTCATCCGCGTAGTCCATAATGCGTTCGTCGAAGCCCTCGTAATGTCCGGCCACCAGAATGAGGCCGCTTCCCAGCGCCAGGGCGGCCGCTTTGGCCTGCGTGTGGCGCGCACCCGACGGCGTCATGACAATGACCGGCGCGCCGGGGTTTTCGGCGCGCGCCGCCTCAATGGCGGCTACCATCGGCTCGGGACGCAGAACCATGCCGGGACCGCCGCCGAACGGCGTGTCGTCCACGGTCCGGCGGGCGCCCAGCCCGAACTCGCGCAGATCCCACAGCTTGAGTTCCATCAAGCCGCGGTCCTGCGCTTTCCACATCATGCTCATCTCGAACGGTCCCCGGAACATGTCCGGAAACAGCGTGATGATGTCGACGCGATATGCCATGTTAGATGTCTAAATCGTCGAGATCCGCGAACTCGCGCTTGGTGCGCTCTAGCAGCTCGTCGGAAGCGTCGCGCTCCGGCTCGGCCTCAACCTTGGCGGCCTTGGCAGCCTCGGTGGCAGGCTGATCGCCGGCTCCTTCGGCGGCCGCGGCACGGCGGTCTTCGGAGCCTTCCGGCTCGACAATCTTCAAGTTAACGCGCGCGTCCTCACGCGAGCCGACCACTCGCAACAACGTACGAATGCTCTTGGCGGTAGCGCCGGCGCGGCCGATAACCTTACCCATATCATCCGGGTTCACGGTCAGCTCCAACAGGACGCCCATGTCGTCGACCGAGCGCTCAACTTTCACATCCTCCGGATGATCAACAAGCGCTTTAACGACGTATTCGACAAAGTCCTTATCTAGTTCGTTCATTATTATTCACCTCCCTATTACTGTATTTAATGACATAAACAATATTACCATCTATGGAATGAGCCGCGCAATGTCAATGTCGGGAAACTCCGGCTTCTCGCCTTGACCGAGCCGATAACGTCCCTCGGATACGACATCAGCCAACCATTCGATTTCTTGCTTAAAAATATGCCGCCCTTGTTCGGACAATTGATAATATTTCGTTCGTTTTGAAGTCGAATCTTCCTCAATTGGTAATCCCCAATAATTGGTCGGTGGCACTCGCTCCACATAATGCAATCTTTCTAACCGTCCAAGCGCCTTTACGACCGCGGCCTCAGAAAATTTATATTTGTCTCCCACATTGGCCCACATGAGCTTGGTTATTTCATAAGCACAGGCAATATTATCGGCTAGCATCAATAGGCATCCTATCTCTAGCATGGTAAACGGTCTGATTCTGTATATTACTCTTTGCGACATAGTTAACCAATGATACTATACTCCGCGTCATTACCCAACTTAGTTTGAAACTTAGTTGGGTATATTTGTAAAATAGCCCCGAAGCTGGGCCGTCCATATGGTAAAGCCGCCCCGAGGCTGGGGCCGTCCCTATAGTAAGGCCGCCCCCAAGGTGAGACTACCCTGAAAGCGCCAACAAAAAAACCGCCCGAAGGCGGTTTTTCCAGGTTGTAAAACTAGGCCTGTTCGGCGTTCTCAGCGTTTTCGGCGGTCTCAACCGCGTCAACAGACTTGGCGCCTTCGGAAGTCTCGGCGGCCGACTCTTCAGCTACCTCGCCGACGCGGGGCTCGTCTTCGACGGCGGCCTCGGGGGTCTCAACGACCTCGCCGGTCTCCTCGGCTTCAGCGGCAGCCTCGGCCTCGGTGACTTCGGTGACGTCCGCGGCGGGAGCCTCGGGAGCGGCAACGACCGGAGCGACTTTAGTCTTAATCTTGACCCAAGCCGGCAACTCGACGCCGGAGCGAACGAGCAACTTAGCGACGGTATTGGACGGCTGAGCGCCGTGGCTCATGCGGTCGGTGACGCGTTCTTGGTTGATGACGAGTTCCTTGGTATGAGGATTGTAGTGACCCAAAACCTCAACGAAACGACCGGTAGCGGTACGAGCCGACTCGGCCGCGACGATGCGGTAGGTTGGGTACTTGGTGCGGCCACCACGGGCCAAACGGATTACTAACAAATGTTTTTCCCTGTCTTTGACTTATTCGAAAGTTAGTGTATCTTAAAGCGCGGGTAAAATCAACCCTTTGTGGCTTTTATGGCCGCTAAAGCCTTTTCGGCGGCCGCCTGCTGACCCGCCTGCTTGCTGGAACCGTCGCCTTGACCGAGCAGTTTATCGCCCACAAAGGCGCCGACGGTAAAGCGTTTGTCATGGTCGGGACCGAGTTCGCCGATGACTTTATAGGTTGGCGTCAGCCCGTACTGATCTTGCGCCACTTCCTGAAAATGGCTCTTGGCGTCCACCCAGGTACCCTGCTCTAAAATCTCCGGCAGGCGCGAAATAATGAAGCGGCGGATAAAATCCGCTGCGGAGTCATACCCCTGATCCAAATAAATGGCGCCAATAACCGCCTCCGTCGCATTGGCTGAAATCTGCGCGCGCGAACGGTCGTTGCCGCGCGACTCGCCGCGGCTCATGCGGAAGAACTCGGACAGCTCCAACGTCGCGGCGACGGCCGACAGCGACTCGGTTTTGACCAGCGCCGAGCGCCAGTTAGTCAGCACGCCTTCCGGCTCCTTATAGGTGCGGTAAAGATAATCGGTAACCACCAGCTCCAGCACGGCGTCGCCGAGAAACTCGAGGCGCTCGTTGTGCTCCAGGCCGAGAGTAGCGTGCTCGTTCAAATAAGATCGGTGCGTAAACGCCTGCTGCAGCAGAGCTTCATCGGTCAGATGAATACCGATGCGATCCTGAAAATCTTTGAGGGTCATCTAAATGTGTTCCTTTCCGGCGGCCGTTTGGTTGAAAACGATGGGCGGGCGGCCGAGCCGACGGTTAATCTTGTTGAATGCCACCTCGAACACCCGTTCGGTGTCGCGGTATTCGACCAGCCCCATGGCCTCAACGGCGTCAAACCACTTGGCGTCGGCGATTCCCTCGGAGTCCTCGGGAATCAGCGCGTTGGTGTCGCCTTTGGCCTGCATGAGGAAAACGTGAGTGGTCATAAAAATCAGTTTGCCCTCGCGGCGGTAGAAAAAGTGTAGTTTGTCGAGGCGCTCGCCCAGACGCAGATTGGTCAGACCGGTTTCTTCGGCCACTTCGCGTACGGCGGTCTGCTCAATGCTCTCACCCGGTTCAACATGACCTTTGGGAATAGTCCAGCGGCCGACGCGGTCTTGAATCATCAGAATCTGCACGACATCGTTAAATTGCCGCCAGACGACGCCGCCGGCAGTATATTCGCGAACCGCTCTCGGAGCTTTGTTACTGCTCTGGAGCTGGCTCAACCTCGGTTTCTTCAGTCGGTTGTTCGACTTCTGACTTTTCTTCTGGTTCATAATAGTCACTGTTTCGGTAGATAGTGCCTAAAACGCCGTTAACGAATTTGCTGGAGTTTTCTCCACCAAACGTCTTGGCGATCTCGACCGCTTCATTAATAACCACCTTCGGTGGCACGTCACGCTTGAGCATCAATTCGTAAACGGCAACTCGCAACACGGTCTTGTCGACTCGGGCGATCTGTTCGACCGGCCAGTCGGGGGCGGCGGGGGCGATAATCGAGTCTATCGACTCGGCGTTAGCCAGCACGCCGGACACGATGTCGCGCACAAAGTCCAAGTCATCGATCTGACCTTTGAACTCGTTTAAGTTGCGTTCGAAAACATCCTCGATCTTGATGTCGCCCGACTCGCCCCCACGAAAATCGTATTCGTAAAGGGTTTGCATCGCGACAATGCGTCCAAGATGACGATTTGATGCCATGGAGCTTAGACCTTCTTGCTGGTCTTTAGCAAACCGAGCTCGGCGGCTTTCTTCAGGCGGCGAGGAATCAGTTGTCCATCGACGTTAATGAGCTGAGCCGGGACAATGGCGTCGTGCGAACGGCGCTGACCTTGGCTACTGCGGGTGGTACGTTTCTTAGGTACGGCCACGTTAATTTCCTTTCGTTTGTATTACAATATCATAAAACGCTATGAAAAGTCTTTGCCGACACCGGGAATCCCGGCGCAGTCGACCTCGCACAATTGCTTGATGGGCAGGCTGACGACTATTTCTTGTTCAATAGTCGGCGCCAAATCAATCTCGTTGCCGACGATAGGCATTTCATCGTCGCTCGGCTGCTCGCTAAAAGGTTGCGAAAAGTTGAGGACAATGTGGCGCTCAAAAGTCGTGAGGCAACGGTGGCATTCGAGCTCAATGTCGGTCTCAATGCGACCGGACACCAACAAACCCGACTCGCTCCGGAAGACCGTGAACTCGCCATTGACGGGGCTGGTTAGTTTCACCAGTTCGAGATCCAGGGCTTCGCCCTCGATGTTGAACTGACGGTTATAACCGAGATCCTGAGCTAGAATGTCTGCAATATTGATTTTCATGACACCTTCAGGGGCAGATTATAAGGTAAAGTGCCAATAATAGCAAGCCTATTTGGCGAGTCCCGCCTAGGCGGAAACGATCTGTGATTTAAGATAGGTAATATCTCGATTGTGTTGAACGATCATAGTCGACATTAGGCTATTTTCCGTAACCTTATCGTCTATAAGCGCGCATTGTCCGCCGACAAAATGCAAGCGACAAAAAGAATACCCCCACCCGAATTATTCCGAATGGGGAGCTTACGGCCGTGTTCTGTCAGCTACCGAGACTCAGGCAAATGACCTGGCCGGTGAACTGGAAGCTACCGCTGCTGATTCGGGCAGTAATGGACATGGCGACCGGTCGGCCGTTGACAATGTCCACCTCCGCGTTGGTAGTGATGGTGCTGGTGCTGTAAGTGCCCCAGCCGATAGCGAAACTGCCGGTCGGGCACATCGGCGTGACGGTCTTGGGGCTGGTAGTGCTGTTGGCGCTAATGACCTCGACCACCGAGACACTCAGGTTGGACGCGCTGCCGGCCGGACCCTGAGGTCCGGCCGGGCCGGTCGAGCCGACGTCTCCGCG
>Ga0182021_10008811_pt1 | contig 11940 bp, 8 predicted proteins | sample 612E3MmetaG_FD_120493 | JGI IMG/M metagenome (GOLD analysis project Ga0182021, IMG submission 120493) | Permafrost microbial communities from Stordalen Mire, Sweden - 612E3M metaG (Illumina Assembly) | ecosystem: Environmental > Terrestrial > Soil > Wetlands > Permafrost | place: Sweden...
ACGAGCTCGGGCACTTCGTGACCGCGCGCCTTGCGGGGATTCGCGTCCACGAGTTCGGGATCGGCTTCCCGCCGCGCGCGAAGGTGCTCGCTCAGCGCGGTGAGACGACCTGGACGCTCAACTGGCTCCCGATCGGCGGCTTCGTGCGGCTCGAGGGCGAGGAAGAGAACTCCGACGATCCGCGGGCCTTCACCAACGCGCCTCTGCGCAAGCAGCTCGTCGTGCTGGTGGCCGGCGTGGCCATGAACGTCGTCACCGCGATGTTCCTTCTCTTCGTCGTGGCCTGGGCATTCAACCCCATCTCGGTGCCGACGATCGATTCCGTGTCGGCCGGCTCGCCGGCGGAAACCGTCGGCCTGCATGTCGGCGACCAGCTGGTCTCCATCGACGGCCGGACGTACGCCGCGCCTTCGGTCCTCGAGTTCGGCAATGAGCCTGTGAACGGCACCCAGTGGCGAACGGACCTGCTCAGCCACGGCGGCAAGACGGTCAGTCTGGTTGTCGCCGACTCGAGCGGGCGGCAGCGCACGGTCGTCGTCACTTTGCGCGTGCCCAAGGCAAACGAAGGCGCCCTCGGCGTTCAGGTAGGCACTACGCTGGTGAACTCGCCCGGCAATCCCGTACAGGCGGCCGGACTTGCGGTCAACGGCACAGGCAAGGCGATGAGCCTGATCCTCGTGGCGCTCGGCGATATCGGCAAGCAGATTGCCACCAACCCAACCTCCGGGCCGCAGGGCGTTCAGGGGCCGGTCGGCATTGCCAGCGACGTCGGTCATGTCGCTTCGCAGCCGAACGCGATCATGCTGCTGCTGCTGATGATGGCGATCATCTCGGCGAACCTGGCCCTGGTCAACGTGTTGCCGTTCCCGCCACTGGACGGTGGAAAGATCGTGATCATGGTCCTCAAGCGCGTCTTCAAGGCGGAGGGCGTGGGTCGCGTGGAGACGTTCGCCTATCTGGCGGGCTTCGCCTTCCTGATAGCTTTCATCGGCTGGATAACCTTCTTCGACATCGTACGGGGCGGCGCGCCGTAGAGATGGACGCTACCGGGATGGCGGCGCGACGGCACTCGACTGCCGTCGACGTAGGCGGAATGGTGGTCGGCGGGGGCCGTCCGATCGTCGTCCAGTCGATGACGAATACGGACACTGCCGATGCCGACGCGACGGCGATTCAGGTTGCTCGACTCGCGCACGCCGGCTCGGAGCTGGTCCGGATCACCGTCAACACGGAGGCCGCTGCGGCTGCCGTGCCGGAGATCGTTCGCAAGGTTCGTGGCCTCGGTGCCGCGGTCCCGATCGTCGGCGACTTCCACTACAACGGCCATCAGCTGCTGGCCAGATTCCCCGAGACCGCTCGCGCGCTGGCCAAGTACCGGATCAATCCCGGAAACGTCGGCTCGGGCCGACACCACGACGGCCACTTCACGGACATCGTGCGGGTGGCCGTGGACAACGCCAAGCCCGTGCGAATCGGCGTCAACTGGGGCTCGCTGGATCAGGCGGTCCTGGCCGAGCTGATGGACGCCAACGCGAAACAGGCGGAACCGCGCGAGGCTCGTCTGGTCATGATCGAGGCGATGGTGGAGAGCGCCATCCGATCCGCCGAGCTGGCGGAGGCGACCGGCCTGGCGCACGATCGAATCATCTTATCGGCCAAGGTGTCGGGCGTACGGGACCTCGTCGAGGTCTACCGGCGGCTCGCCGCTCGCGGCGACTACGCCCTCCACCTGGGCTTGACCGAGGCGGGGATGGGCATGAAGGGGATCGTGGCTTCGTCCGCCGGCCTCTCGCTGCTTCTCGCCGAAGGAATCGGCGACACGATCCGCGTGTCGATCACGCCTGAACCCGGCGGCGACCGGACCGAGGAAGTCGCAGTCGCTCAGCAGGTCCTGCAGTCGCTGGGCATTCGGTCGTTCCTGCCGCAGGTCACGTCCTGCCCGGGTTGCGGACGGACCACCAGCACCTACTTCCAGGAGCTTGCTCGCGACGTGCAGACGTACCTGCGCGACCAGATGCCCGCATGGCGCGAGAAGCATCCCGGCGTTGAGGAGCTGCGCGTCGCCGTGATGGGCTGCGTCGTGAACGGACCCGGCGAGTCGAAACACGCCGACATCGGCATCAGCCTGCCGGGCACTTTCGAAGACCCGGTGGCTCCGGTATTCATCGACGGTGCCCTGGACCGCACTCTGCGCGGCGACCATATCGTCGACGAGTTCAAGGTGATTCTGGAGAACTATGTGGAGCGGCGGTTCCCGTCCCATCCGTAGCTGATCTGGGACTCAGGTCTCCGTACCGTCGGGCGGCCGGAACTCGAACACGACCGTCAGCCGGCCCCGCGGCCGCATGGCCCTGGATAGCCCGGCAGTCAGAGGCGGCCATCGCCAGAAGAGCCCCGGTCTGAACGTTTGAGACCGCCGCACCCAGCCATAGCGGGCGGCAATCCGGGTAGCCGTGTCGGCGAGCGCCTCGGTTTCCGGCCGCGATCCAACGTAGCTGAGCGTGTGCGTTTGGCCCGGAGTCTCTCGGCGGTCGTACCAGAGCAACTGATGACTGCCGGAGTGCCGAAGGGACAGCATGCAGCGATGGCCTTCGGAGTCGGTGGTCTCGCACCGATTCCAGAGGTGCCCTCCGTCGTGCGAGGGTGGGTGCAGGCATGAGAACCCCTCCTCGTTCGTGGCTGAGCAGCGGAGGAACTTTCCAAGATCGAATTGAGAAAAGGCCATGGGTCAATCTCATTTGTCAGCGCCCAGGAGTGGCCGCGGGCACTCGGTGAGAGGTGAGCCGCAACCGGTGTGTCCCAGGCGCAGTCGAGACGATTCTAGCCACTCGGAAGTGCGAGCGGTCAAAAGAGAAGTTGGGCGGCACAAGGTAGGATTGGCGGACCAGCCGGCCCCGGTCAGTCGAGGAGGAACAGCGTGCCCAAAGAGGGTTTCGTCAATAGCATCACCCGGCAGTCCGAGGACTTCCCGGGGTGGTACAACGACGTCGTCCTGAAGGGCGAACTGGCCGACTACTCGCCGGTACGCGGCTGCATGATCATCCGGCCGTACGGCTACGCGATCTGGGAGTCGATGCAGCGGGAGCTGGACGCCTATATCAAGGCGACCGGGCACGACAACGTCTACTTCCCTCTGTTCGTGCCGAAGTCGCTGCTGGAGAAGGAAGCCGAGCACGTCGAGGGCTTCAATCCGCAGGTCGCCTGGGTCACCCACGCCGGCGGAAAGCCGCTCGATGAATGGCTCGCGATCCGCCCTACCAGCGAGGCGATCATCGCCGACAGCGTGAAGGACTGGATCCAGTCCTACCGCGACCTGCCGCTCAAGATGAACATCTGGAACAACGTCGTTCGGTGGGAGTTGCGGACGCGGCTCTTCCTGCGCACGACGGAGTTCCTGTGGCAGGAGGCTCACACCTTCCATGCCACCAAGCAAGAGGCCGAGGAAGAGGTCGCGACCGGCCTCGAAGGCTACCGGCAGGTGTCCGAGGAATGGCTGGCCATCCCGGTCATCGAGGGCCGCAAGACAGACAGCGAGAAGTTCCCCGGCGCGGACTTCACCTGGTGCATCGAAGCGATGATGCGCGACAAGAAGGCCCTCCAGGCCGGCACGAGCCACATGCTCGGCCAGAACTTTGCGCGCGCCGCCGACATCGAGTTCCTGGACACGGACAACGTCCGCAAGCATCCATTCGGCACGTCGTGGGGCTTCTCGACCCGAATGGTCGGGGCCACGATCATGGCCCACGGCGACGACTCCGGCCTGGTTCTACCGCCCAACGTGGCACCGGTTCAGGTCGTGATCGTGCCGATCTTCCGCAAGGACGAGGAGAAGGCCGCAGTCGCCGAGGCGATCGACAAGTTCCAGGCGGCCCTGGCCGAAACGCCCGAAGGCAAGGCCGTCCGGGTCAAGGTCGACTGGCGCGACGACTCTCCGGGTTTCAAGTACAACCACTGGGAGCTGCGCGGCGTACCGTTCCGGCTGGAGATCGGGCCGCGAGACGTGGCCGCGGGCCAGGGCATGCTCGTCAAGCGCGTGGATCGCTCCAAGGAGCCGGTGCCGCTCATGCAGCTGGCAGCCGAGCTTCCCGCTCGACTCCGCACCTACCAGGCCGAGCTACTCCAGCGTGCCCGCGACTTCCAGGCCGAGAACACTCACAAGGTGGACACGTACCAGGAGCTCAAGGACGGCATGGAGGCCGAAGGCGGCTTCTACATGGCCCCGTGGTGCGGCGATGCCAAATGCGAGAAGCAGGTCAACGAGGAGACGGGGATCACCATCCGGTGCATCCCGTTCGACTCGCCGGCCGAGGCGGGCAAGTGCATCGTCTGCGACGGGCCGTCTGAGCGGCGCGTGCTCTTCGCTCGAGCTTACTAGCGGCGCCGAGTTGCCGGGAGACTGACGTCGGCGCGCCGGCCATGTGGGAGACTTCGCTTCAACTACCCGAGTCGAGGAGCGACTTTCAGCTTGGATCGAGCATCGCGGTTCATGCGTCCGGTCTCTCTCGTTGCCCTGACCGGGCTCCTGCTCTCGCCGGGCCTGTGGCTCGGACCGGGGCTCGACAGTGCCGTCTACACCCTTGCCGGCGTAGTCATCCGCGAAGGCCGGATGCCATACCTGGATCTCTTCGACCATAAACCGCCCGGCCTGTACATCCTCAACGCCGCCGGACAGATGGTCCTGCCCTGGCTCGATCCATGGGTAGTCAGCTGGCTTCTGACTTTCGGTTTCGCGGCCGCGACGGTGCTGGTGGTGGACCTGTTGCTGAGGCGGCGGATGTCGGCATCGGCATCCTTCGCGATGACGGGGCTCTGCCTGATCGGGATCGCCTGTCACGCCATCGCGTACGGCGGCGGGCTCACCGAATCGTTCGCGATCCTGCCGTTGGTCGCGGCGCTATGGGCGGTCTCCACGCTCTCTCCGGGGTGGCGGACCTCCGCGGAGGTTGGTGTGCTGGCGAGCATCGCCTGCCTTTTCTCGGTGCATGCAGTGCCGGTCGCCGCGGTCCTCGGATTGGCGTCGATCGCGCGGGCCAGGCCGGCGGAGATGGCCAGGCGAGCGACGGCCGGAGTCGTCGCCGCGGCGGCAATTCCCGCGGCCGTCCTCATCTGGCTCGCCGCTCGCGGTGCTCTCGGCGACGCCATCGACCAGATCGCCGTTTACAACATCTCCTACCGCGCCTCCAGTTCTGGCTTCGGCTACGTTCTTCTGGCCGCCTGCCTGATCCTCGGTTGCCTGGCCGTCCCCGTCGGTATCGCCGTGGTCAGGATGGTTCGCGAGCCCAGGTCGTTCGACAGGTTGCGCTGGATCTGTGTTGCCTGGGTCGTGGTCGAGACGGCGACACTGGCTTATGAAAACCGGCTCTTCCTTCACTATTTGATCTTGCTTGTGCCGCCATTGGTCGTTCTCGCGGGACCGGGCTTCGAGTGGCTCGTTGACACGATGAGGTCGCCTCGCCGCGGATCGAGGAATCTGGCCATCCTGCTGTCGGCCCTCACCGCCGGAATTCTCGCCGTGTCCGGAGCGGCCGTGGTGGGGCTGACCGCGGTGACGATGAGCGGTGCCGGAACGGAGCAGGCCGTGACGGACGCCACTTCGGCCTGGCTCGATGCCCATACGCCCGCGTCGGCACGGGTCTTCCTGTGGGGCAACGACACATACATCTACCTGGTTGCGAACCGGCCGTCATACGACAGTCACGTCTACCAGCTCCCGATGGTTACCGCCGGGTACTGGACTCCGGACAAGACGGCCGCGATTCTGGCGGCTTGGACCGCGGCGCCGCCCGATGCGATCGTCGAAACGCCGGCTACGGTCCCGATGTTCCGGCCTCAGCCGGATCCACCGACTCTGCCGAACTACGACACCCTCGCGCCGCTGCGTGCCTTCGTCCGGGCCAACTATCGCCTCGAGGCCACCTTTGGATCCGGCGGCGACATCGAGGACATCTACGTCCTCATCCCGACCGGCTGAGATCGATCGGCTGAGACCGACTTGACTCCGTGACCCGGCCGGGTGAGACTCCCAGTGCGTCCACAGTGTCCGTTGCGTCCGCCAATGCCGTACCAACTCCTCTGGAGGGTCCATGACGTCGCCCCAGGATCCAAACCAGCCCGTCGAACCGGGCGCCTCTGCCCCCGGTGACGCCGCACCGCAAGGTTGGGGCCAGCCGCCCCAGGCGTCGACTCCTTGGGGCGCACCGCCTCCCGACGCCAGCCAGCCCGGCTGGGCAGCACCACCTCCTCCCGCGCAGCCCGGATGGGGCGCACCGCCGCCCGCCGCGCAGCCCGGATGGGGCCAGCCGCCCGCCGCACCGCAAGGTTGGGGCCAGCCGCCAGCCGGTGGCCAGCCCGGTTGGGGCCAGCCGCAGCCCGGTTGGGGCCAGCCGCCCCAGAAGAAGGGGCACGGCTGCCTCATCGCGTTCCTGATCGTGCTCGCCGTGATCGTTGTGGGCGCAGGCAGTTGCACCGTCCTCGCCCTGCCCTACATTCAAACGATCGTGAAGCTCCAGCAGGATCTGGGCACCAGGGATTCGAGCATCTCGTTCAACAACACCAACGGGAACATGACGTGGGTCATCCACCTCTCGCCCGGAAACGACAGCCAGGCCGATGCCGCCATCATCGCCTGCACCATCGTTCGGCCGGATCTGCGGGGGACGCAGTTCTCCAATTCAGATTTCGAGCTGATCGATAGCGATGGGTTCCTCGTCGCAGACAACAACACGGTCTGCCCATAAGGCCGGCGGTCGAGACGGCCATTCCAGCGCAGTTTGATCCAGCGGCCGGCACACGCCGGCCGCTGGATCTTGCGGAGGCGGGTTCCGCGGCGCTCTCACGAAGGCGGGTCGCTTGGATCGGCATAGGGTGCCGTGTATACTCCCTGCAATCTACCGGCCGCTCGTGACGTGGGTGACCCCCACGTCTTTTGTTGAGCGGATGGTGGCGGACCGGCGTACGAGTCGACGGGACGCGTGGTCCAGCTGCGATCGCAGTGGATGGCGATCCAGCACATAGAGAACGGGAGGCGCGAAGTGGGTCGAGATTTCGTTGGCGCCCTCCTGCAGCTAAATGCCGAGAAGGGCGTCTCGCGAGAGCAACTGATCAGGACCGTTGAAGAGGCGATCCAGTCTGCTTACAGGCGATCCCCCGGCGACGAAGACATCCACGTCCAAATCGATGCCGAGTCGGGCAAGGTGCGCGTATTTCGCGCCCGGCTGGTGGTGGAGGAGATCGACGACGCCGCCACTCAACTGACTCTCGCCGAGGGACAGGCGATCCAGCCCGAAGCTGAGGTCGGCGATCTCATCGAAACAGAGCAGCTGGACCAGGAAGCCTTCGGCCGGATCCACGCCCAGACCGCCAAGCAGGTTGTGCTGCAGCGCCTCCACGAGGCCGAGCGCAACGTCGTCTTCGACGAATACGCCAGCCGCGAAGGCGAGCTGATAACGGGCACGGTCTCGCGCATCGAGCCCCGGGCCATTGTCCTGGACGTCGGCAAGGCGGAAGCGATCCTCGCCACCACAGAGCAGTCGCCCCTGGAGCACTACCGCATCGGACAGAACGTGAAGGCCTACGTTCTGGAAGTCAGACGCAGTGCCAAGGGCCCGCAGATATACGTCAGCCGCACTCACAAAGGTTTCCTGCGACGGCTAATGGAGCTCGAGGTTCCGGAGGTCCACGCCGGGACGGTAGAGGTCAAGGCGATCGCGCGCGAGGCCGGCAGCCGATCCAAGGTGGCCGTGGCTTCGCGCCAGCAGGGTCTGGACCCGGTCGGGGCAACCGTCGGCCAGCGCGGCGCCCGCGTCCAGGCGGTCGTGGCGGAACTCAGCGGCGAGAAGATCGACGTCATCGAATGGTCCGAGGATGCCGCGACATTCGTGGCCAAGGCGTTGAGCCCAGCCCAGGTCATCGAAGTCCGGATCGACGAAGAGCACCGCATCGCCAACGTCGTCGTGCCCGAGCGGATGCTGTCGCTGGCGATCGGCCGCGAGGGCCAGAACGCACGTCTGGCCGCCAAACTCACAGGCTGGCGCATCGACATACGCAGCGACGTTTCAGTTGCCGAGGCCGCGAAGGTTGAGGCAGAAACTGCCGAGGAGTCCCTGGCGGCGGAATCCGAAGGCATGGCCGCCGGCGACATCACGCCGGCCGTCGAAGCCGTCGTCGCCGAGGACGCCGAGAACCAGGTCACCGCCGAGTCGGTGGAGGTCGGCGCAGAGGCGCCGGCTAAGGCGGTATCCGAGTCGGCCGAGGCGCCCGAAACGCCGGCCAAGCCGAAGCGGCGAAAGGCCGCCAAATCAACCGAGCCAGCCGAAGCCGGGGAGGTTTCCCCGTAGGCCGGGGAGCGCCTCCACGGAGGTTTCCGACACGGTCTTGCGTCGCCTGTAGGACGGCGCAGCAGAAGCGCGAGCTACTGCGGATCGTGCGGACGCCGGACGGTCGGATCGTGATCGACCCGACCGGCAGGATGCCGGGCCGCGGGGCCTACGTATGCAACAAGGAAGAGTGCCGATCCGCGGCACTCGACAAAGGATCGCTCCAGCGAGCGCTGGAAGTGCCGATCCCGGCCGAACTCCGGGCCGAGCTGACAGGGGAGGCGAATAAGATCGATGTAGGAGGTAATCGTGGCCAAGAGTAGGAGCGGCACCCGGGGCCGTCGTGGACCTCGCAAGCCGCCGCGCCGCGATCCCAGCCAGATGGGTGGCGCCTCACAATCGGGCGGTGCGGGCGAGCGTTCGGCAATCGAGTTGCCATCGACCATCACGGTCAAGGACCTGTCGGATCTTCTCGGGGTAAACCCGGCCGACATCATCCGCGAGCTGATCAAGAGCGGCATCTTCGCCACGATCAATCAGGGCATAGATCGGGAGACTGCCTCCCTCGTGGCCGAGGAACTCGGCTATGAGGTCGCCGAGGCGGCGCCGGTCGGCGTCGCCGCGCCCAACGCAGACGGCACCCCGAGTGACGCCGCCCCAGTAGGCGCCGCCACCAAAGAGCAGCTCTTCGAAGAAGACGATCCCTCGCTCATGTTGCCCCGCGCCCCGATCGTGACCGTGATGGGCCACGTCGACCACGGGAAGACGTCGCTGCTCGACGCCATCCGCACCACGAAGGTTGCGGCCGGCGAGCGCGGCGGGATCACGCAGCATATCGGCGCGAGCGAGGTCGTCATGAAGGACGGCCGCCGCGTCGTCTTCCTGGACACCCCGGGCCACGAGGCGTTCACCGCCATGCGTGCCCGCGGCGCCAAGGTCACCGACATCGCCGTGGTGGTCGTTGCGGCAGACGATGGTGTCATGCCCCAGACCCTCGAAGCGATCGACCATGCGCGCGCCGCGAAGGTGCCGATCGTCATCGCCCTCAACAAGATCGACAAGCCGGACGCGAATCCGGACCGCGTCAAGAACGGTCTGGCGGAAGCCGGCGTCGTGGTTGAGGAGTACGGCGGCGACGTGCCGATGGTCGCGGTCTCCGCGAAGGCGCGTCTCGGCCTGGACGAACTCCTCGAAATGATCATGCTCTCGGCGGACCTGCTCGAGCTGAAGGCGAACCCGAAGAGGGCGGCCGTCGGCACCATCGTGGAAGCGGAGCTGGACAAGGGCCGCGGTCCGGTTGCAACGGCTCTGGTCTCGACCGGAACCCTGCGGGTCGGCGACGTCATCGTCGTCGGCGAGACGTATGGCAAGGTCCGCGCTCTCGAGAACGAACTCGGCAAGCGCATCACCAAGGCCGGCCCTTCGACTCCGGCCGTTGTGCTCGGACTCTCAGACGTGCCGCAGGCCGGCGACATCCTGCGGGTGGTTGCCGACGAGAAGACCGCTCGCGCCATCGTCGAGGAGCGCAAGACGGCATCCTCTGCCCGCAACGAGGGCACCGGCAAGGCCACTCTCGAGGACCTGTACGCGCAGATCCAGGCCGGTCAGACCAAGGAACTGCGGATCATCCTCAAGACGGACGTGTCCGGTTCGTTGGGCGCTATCACTCACGCCCTGCAGCAGCTGTCCACCGACGAAATGCGGATCAACGTCCTCCATGAGGCCGCGGGCGACGTCACGGACAACGACATCATGCTGGCCGCCGCCTCCAACGCGATCGTCGTCGCCTTCAGCACGAAGGTGACCGACACGGCCCGGCGCGCAGCCGAGGCCGAAAAGGTCGACGTTCGCACGTACGACATCATCTACAAGCTCACCGATGACATCTCCGCGGCTCTCCGTGGACTTCTCGAGCCGGTAGAGGTGGAGACCATCGAAGGTCGAGCCGAGGTCCGGAAGCTCTTCAAGGTCGGCAAGGTGGCCGTCATCGCCGGCTGCTACGTCACCGACGGCCGCATCGTCCGGGGCGGAAACGCTCGCGTCTGGCGGGGCGGCAAGGTCATCAACACGGACAGGATCGAAGGCCTGCGCCGCCTCAAGGACGACGTCCGCGAAGTGGCCACGAACTTCGAATGCGGCATCAGCCTGGCCGGGACCAACGACCTGATCGAAGGCGACGTGATCGAGTGCTTCACCCAGCAGATGGTGAGTCGGGCGGCCAGTTGAGCGAGCGAGCGTCGATCGAGCGAGCTCGATGACACAGCGCACGGATCGGATCGACGAACTGCTTCGTCAAGAGATCAGTAAGGCGCTGGAGCGCGAGGTGACGGACCCGCGGATTGGGTTCGTCACGGTTACCGATGTCGAGACGGCACCGGATCTCTCCCGGGCCAAGGTCTGGGTCAGCATCATCGGTTCGGACGAAGAGCAGAAGACCACTCTGAACGCGCTTCGCAGCGCCATGCCGTTCATCCGCCACAGTCTCAACACGAAGATTCGGATTCGCCGCATTCCGGAGCTGGATGTGCGGCTGGACGAGTCGGTGCAGCGGGGTTCGCGCGTGCTGCAGATCATCAACGACCTCAACGCCGGTATCGATCCCGAGGCGGAAGCCGGCAAGGGAGAATCGCTGCCGACGCCCGTGGCGCGCCTGCATCTCGAAGGCGACACCGCAGACGAGCTGCCCCTCATCCCACCGCCCGGCGAGTCATCGGGCAAGCCCAGACCTCGGTCGACGCGCACATTCGACCGCGACGGCGGCGGCAAGGGCGCCCACGGCAAGGGCACATATTCCGGAAAGCCCGCAGCGCGCCGGAGGCCCAAGTGAGCGAAACGGCGCCGCGCGTCGATCTGTCGGGCTATGCCGCGGCGGTTCCGGATGAGGTCGTGCGGCTTCTGACTTCGGGTCGCCGCGTCCTCACCATCTGCCACGAGAATCCGGAGGCGGACGCGCTCGGTTCGGCGCTTGCCATCGCGATGCTGGTAGAGGCGAGTGGGGGAGTGGCAACTCCCGTATGCGCGGATCCGATGCCGGAGATGTACAAGTTCCTGCCCGGCATGGACCGCTTTCGCACCGCGCCGGACGACACGATGGACTACGACCTTCTCGTCGTCGGCGACTGCGGCGAGCTGGAGCGGATCGGCCCCGTGCTGGAGTCGCACCGCGAGCTATTCGGCCGCGTGCCGATCCTGGACATAGACCACCACCTCTCCAACCCGCGCTTTGGCGCGGTGGATTGGGTCGACGCCACTAGCTCCGCCACGTGCGAAATGGTCACGTTGCTGGCGTGGCGCATGGGCGCGCCGCTCACGGCGGGCAACGGCATGATGGCCGCTGCGCTGGCGGGCGGCGTGATCATGGATACGGGCACTTTCCAGCACCCTAACGTGACGCCGCGGACGCTGATGGTCACGGCCGCGCTCAGGGAAGCCGGCGCCGATTTGAGCGAGATCGCACGGCGGTTGTATCGATCCAAGCCCAACACGCAGCTGAAGCTGTTCGGGCTCGTTCTGGCGCGGATGGCGTCCGACCTGGGTGGCCGGCTCGTTTGGTCCACCCTGGAGCTGGCCGATCTGGCGGCGAGCGGCGCGGGCTCGGCCGAGTCCGAGGGGCTGATCGATCTGA
>Ga0182021_10008812_pt1 | contig 11939 bp, 10 predicted proteins | sample 612E3MmetaG_FD_120493 | JGI IMG/M metagenome (GOLD analysis project Ga0182021, IMG submission 120493) | Permafrost microbial communities from Stordalen Mire, Sweden - 612E3M metaG (Illumina Assembly) | ecosystem: Environmental > Terrestrial > Soil > Wetlands > Permafrost | place: Sweden...
GCGACGCTCGATGGTCGCGCGCTGGTCGTCCGCATCGAGCTGAACGACCGCCGTGACGGGCGCCGCGACCGGGGCCGTGGCCGGAGCCGCTGCCGCTGCAGGCGCGACCGTCGGGGCCGCGGCGGATGCGGCGGGCGCCTCGTCGGCCTGGGCCGTACGGGGGGCAATCGTCACGAGGATCGGAACGGCCAGGGCGGCCATAGTCATCAGATCACGAGAAAAGCGGGCAATAAGGGGCATGCGGTTCATGGTGGTTTCTCCGAACACAGCCATGAGTGGACCCACGTCGCGCGGTTTATGACGATTCGATCGATTATGATGACGAGGGCGTGTTCCCTTGACGCCCGGGGCTGCTTTCAGCAATTACAGTAGAGAAACCGCATGGATCAGCTGTCCGCGCATCTCGATCGAGGATGGGACCTCGCCCAGAAAGGCGACGCTCCCGGCGCCAGTGCGTGCGCCAAGCGCGCCTTGGAGCTCGATCCGCAGTCGCCCGAGGTCCACAACCTCCTCGGCTACACCGCGGCGCTGGTCGGCGACTCCGACGAGGCGCTCGAGCACTATCGGCAGGCCATCGCCCTCGACGAGACCTACCTCGAGGCGATGCTGAACGCCGCCGAGGTGCTCATGCACCCGCTCGGCGAATGGGACGAGGCCGTCGATCTCTGCGACGACGCGCTCGAGTATGCCGAGACCAAGGAGGAGATCGCCGACTGCCTCCTCTTGCGCGTCGATGCGCTGCTCGGAAAAGGCGACGTCGAGGAGGCGAAGAGGTGCATGGCACGACTCCCGGAGCCCCCGTTCGAGAACTCGAGTTACGTCTTCCTGATCGGCCGCGCCTTCTACGAGCTCGGTGAGTCGGAGAAGGCCCTCCCCTACATCGAGGAGGCGGTTCGCTGCGACGTGAACCACGCCGACGCGCACTACTACCTCGGGCTCCTCCGCGACGACGCCGGCGACGTGCGCGGCGCCATCGAGGCGTTCCTCCGCGCGCGCGCGCTCGATCTCACGAAGCCGCCGGCAGCGTGGGCGCCTTCCCCGGATACGTTCGCGGCGCTCGTCCGCCGCGTGATCGGCGCGCTCGACGCGCTTCTCGCGCGCTGGGTTCGCGACGCCGACGTCTTCATCGTCGACGTGCCGGGCGCCGAGCTCGTCGTCGACGGCGTCGATCCGCGCGCGATGGTGATCGTCGACGCGCGTCCGCGCGAAGAGGGAGAGGCCGAGATCGTCGGCCCGGCCTCCGATCAGCCTCACACGCACGCGCTCCAGGCTCGCCTCTTCATCTACCAGCGCAACGTGGAGCGCGGCGCGGGCTCGATCGCGGCGCTCGAGGCGGAGCTCGCGGCAGCGCTCGAGCGCGAGATCACCGCGGTGTTCCTGGATCGCGAGCCGCTGCCCGGCGTCGTGGCCGAGAAGCACTCGCTCAACTGATGCGCGGGGCTGCGCTCGCCGCGCTGCTCGCGCTCGGAGCCTGCGGCGGACCGCCGGCACCCGCGACGGCCGCGCCTCCGGCCAAGGCTGCGCAGCCGGCGCAGCCCGCCCAGCCCGCGCAGCCGGCGGAGGACGAGCCCCACGGCACCTTCACGCGCGGTCCGGGCGGCGTCGACACGTACGTCTCGATCCCGTGGGGCTTCTCGACCAGCTCGTACGTCCTCGAAGGACCGCAGGGGCTCGTGGCGATCGACACGCAGTTCCTTCCGTCGGCCACCGAGGAGATGATCCAGCTCGCCGAGGCCGCGACGCACAAGAAGCTCGTGCTCGCGGTCGTCCTCCACGCGAACCCCGACAAGTTCAACGGCACCGCCACGTTCCAGAAGCACGGCGTGAAGGTGATCACCTCCGCCCAGGTGAAGGCGCTTCTTCCCTCGGTGCACGAGAAGCGGATGCGCGCGTTCTACGAGCGCTACCAGCCCGACTACCCGAGCGAGGTCGCGCAGCCCGACGTCTTCGGCGACAAGACCACCGACCTGTCCGCGGGCGGCGTCACGATGAAGCTCCTCGTCATGGGCGCGGGCTGCAGCGAGGCCCACGTGGTCCTCGAGCACGACGGCGGGCTCTTCGTCGGCGATCTCGTGGCGAGCGGGTCGCACTCGTGGCTCGAGATCGGCAAGACCGACGAATGGCTGAAGCGCATCGCCGAGCTGAAGCAGCGGCACGCCACCCGCGTCTACCCGGGCCGCGGCGCAGCGGGCGACGCCCAGAAGCTCCTCGACGACGAGGAGACCTACTTGAAGAAGGCGATCGCGCTCGTCGCCGCCGAGAAGCCGTCGATGCCCGTGCGCGCGGATGCGCTCGCCCGCGTCGAGCAAGCGATGGTCGCGGCGTATCCGACCTACGAATTCCCGGTGTTCCTGAAGATCGGGCTCCCCGCCGAGTGGGAGCGCCAGGCGCGCTCCGCGAAGAAGTAGTCGCTCACTTCGCGGGCGGCGGATCGGTCTGCTCGGGTCGCTTCGCGAGACACGCGGCGAGCGCCGGGCCGAGCTCCTCGGCTCCGGGCGGGAGCTGCACCGCCTCGTGGCCGACGACCCGGCCGATGGTGCCGGTGAGCGGAACGCCGCCTCCGACGCCCTGGAACCACATCCGCGAATCGTGGCTGTTGTTCCGGTTGTCGCCCATCACGAAGTACTCGCCGGGCGCGACGTGCCACTCGCTCCCGTCGCCGGGCGCACCGAACGAGGTCTTCTCCTCGAACACGAGATACGTCGCGATGCCCAGCCATTCGACGGACAAGATGCCCTCGTGCTTCGAGTCGTCCATCGGTTCGCGATACATGGCGCGGCCCACCTCGCAGCGCGGCACCTGCCAGCCGTTGACGACGAGACGCGCCGCCTTGATCGCGACCACGTCTCCTTCGAGGCCGACGATGCGCTTCGCGAACAGCGACTCGCGGTGCTCGGGGTAGCGGAAGATCATCACGCTGCCACGAAACGGCTGCTTCGCGAGCTTGTTGGCGAAGAGGCGCTCTCCCACGCCGAGCGTGGGCCACATCGACGCCGCGGGCAGCTTGTACGCGCCGAACGCGAGCGCGAGGCCGACCCCCATCACGGTGCCGAGCGAGCCGCCGGCAATCAGGATGCGCGCGATCCAGCCCATGCGGCGCTTCTCCTTCACGGGCTCGTTCATCGCCGCGCAGTCTCGCGCGCGGGCTGCGCCCGGGTCAATGCCAGGGCCCGATCGAGAAGCCGAAGTTCTCGTAGCGCGGGGCGATGTCGAAGAACCCGCTGAGCCGCCACGTGGTGTCGGGGAGGATCCCGAAGATGTCCCACGAGAAGAGCCGTAGATCGCCGCCGAACGTGAAGTGCTGGCGATGCGTGCCGTCGCTGAAGCGCGACGGCTCGAAATAGACGCCGGTTCGGCCGCGAACCAGGTTGGGAATGGGCTCGCTCTCCACCGCGAAGCGCGGCGAGAGCGAGACGGTCTGCCCGACGATCTCGCGCCTCTGATCGATGAAGCCTTCGAGCGCCACCGCCTGATCGCTCGGGCCGGTGAGCACGACGCTCGCGAGCATGAGGAGATGCTCGCGAGGCCAGTTCAGGTAGCGCGCCTTGCGGACCTCCTTCGCGTGCTGCTTGGCGTCGGCGAGCTCCTGATCCTCGCGGAGCTCGGCGTCGAGCTCCTCGCGGCCCAGCGTGAAGCGGCGAAGCGCCTGGGCCATGCGCTCGTCGTCGCTGGTGGGCGCGGGCATGCTCGCGAGCTCGGCCTCGACGAGCGCCTTGCGCTCGGCACGGCGGGCCAGGACCGCGGCCTCGAGGGCGCTCTCCTCGGCGTGCGGATCGATCCACACCGGATTGAGCGGGCGCGGCCCGAGCTGGTAGGCGATGCCCGCCTCGAGCTCCCAGGGCTGCGTGATGGTGCGCGGGAGCACGAACGGTCCGGCCTGCTGCACGCCGGTAATGGGATTGTCGATCGTGCCCAGCGCGAACGGAGTCGCGCTGACCGGCGCGCGCGCCGTCGTACCGATGCGCCAGCGCACGCCGTTCGGCTTCACGATGACGCCGAGCTGAGGCGCCGCGCCGAGCATCCGCACCAGGGTGCCCTTCGAGCTCTGATCCTGGACGTTGACGAAGATGACGCGCGCGCCGGCGCCGACGATCACCTGGTTGTCGGCGAAGCCGTATGCGGCGACGGCATGGATGCGACCCAGCGTGAGCGACACCGGCGAGCCCTCGGTGCTGCCGACCGAGTAATTGAGGAAGTCGCCGAGCACGGTGACGCCGACCGGACCGACCTGCAGCTCGAGGCCGACGTTGTACGAGAGAAAGCGATTGGTCCGCTGCGCGTTCGCCGAGTTTCCGCTCTGGCCGCGGTTGTCGAAGTCGGTCCCTCCGTAGGCGCCGGGCAGAGAGAAGCCGGCGGTCGGATCGAAGTCGACGAACGTGAGGCTCAGCGAATCGCGCACGCCGGGCGCGGCGGCGTTGTTGTAGACGCCCTCGACGCCCTCCGCGGCGCCGGTCAGCGCACCGGCGAGCGCCGTCGCGCGGTTGGGCGCGATGAGCGGGCCCTGGAACAGCTCGAGCGCGTAGTCGTTCTTCGTGATGCGCGGCTGCGTCGTCGCCTGCGCGAACGCAGGCTCGGACCTCGCGATCAGGTGTCCTGCGAGGAGGGCACCTGTCGCAAGAGGAAGCGCACGAGCGGCTCGGCGTCGATCTTCGCGGTCGCGAGCAGCGTCTCGATGAGCCGCTTGCCGAGCTTCGCCAGCTCGAGGAGCTGCTTGATGCGCTCGTACTGCAGGTCGGCACGCGCGCGCACCTTCGGATCGGACGAGCCGCGGAGCCTCGCAACCTCTGCCAGCGCCTCTTCGAAGGCCTCGATCGCCATGACGATCTCGGACTTCTCGCGCTCGTTGAAGACGCGGGAGATCATCCGCCAAAGCTGCACCTCAGCCGTGTAGAAGTCCTTCCGCTCGCCCTGGACCCAGACCTTGCGAACGACGCCCCAGCGAAGGAGCTCGTTCACCGTCATGCTGACCGCGCCGCTCGAGAGCCCGAGCGACTGCCGGAGGTCCTCCGCGCTGAGCGGCTCGGGCGAGAGATAGAGCACGGACCAGACGCGACCCATGTTGCGCTTGAAGCCCCAGAACTCGATGAGCTTGCCGACGACGTCGCTCACCGCGGCTTCGTGCGGCAACAGGGTGCGCTTCTCCTTGCCCACGGAGACGAAGGCTACACTCAACTGACGCGCGCCGTGAGACCTCGCGCGACGTCCGCGAGGATCTCCCGAGCGCGACAGTCAGGCACCATCTCGAGGCACTCGAGGGCGCGAGACGTCTCTTCGCGGGCCAGATCGCGCACGCGTTCGCACGCGCCCGAGGCTCGCACGCGCGTCGCGAGGAGGTGCGCGGCGCCCGCGTCGCCGGTGCGCACGTCGGCGACGAGCTTCGCGAACGCCTCGGGGTCGACGGCGGCGGCCCGGATGAGCGGAAGCGTGACCTTCCCCTCGGCGAGGTCGGCGAGCATCGATTTGCCGGTGGCGAGGGGGTCGCCGTCGTAGTCGAGCACGTCGTCGACGAGCTGGAAGGCGATGCCGAGGTGACCTCCGAAGGCGCCGAGCGCCTCGACGGCGGCGGGCGAAGCGCCGCCCTCGCGGGCGCCTGCGCGGAGCGCCCACTCGAAGAGCGATGCCGTCTTGCCGCGCACGATGTCGAAGTACGTCGACTCCTCGAGCGACACCGCGAGTCGGCCGCGGAGCTGGATGACCTCGCCCTCCACGAGGCGACCGAGGGTGGCGACGAGCTCCTGCCACGTGACCGGAGCGGCGCTGCTGCCGAGACGAAGCGCCTCGACGAGGAGCAGATCGCCCGCCAGGACGCTGACCGCGTTGCCCCAGACACGTCGCGAGGTCGGACGACCTCGCCGCTGATCGCCGTCGTCGATGACGTCGTCGTGGAGAAGCGTCGCCATGTGCACGAGCTCGGCGGCAGCGGCGAGCCCGCGCGCCTTCTCGTCGAGCGGCGACCAGCACGCGTGCGCGAGGAGCAGCGCCATCGGACGGACGCGCTTGCCGCCCGCGTCGGAGAGGTGCTTCGCCGAGTCGGTGGCGGGCGCGACGCCGGCCGCGATGTGCCGCGCGATGATGGCCTCGACGTCGGCCATCTCGCGCGAGATGAGGTCCCGCACGTCGGTGAGGCGGCTCGTCGCTCGATCGCCGACGCGCTCGGGAGCCGCCGTGTCGTGGAGCGCGTGGATGGAGGCGGCAAACGTCATGATCAGCGGGCCGGAAGCCTCATATAGCTCGGAACCTTCAAAAGTATTTGAAAGAACTATATGGGCCCGGTTTGCCGAGGGTCAAGCCTCGACGGCGCGTCTCCGACCTCCATGGTTACGGAGGCTTGCCGTCACGCTCCCGCTTGGAGCGCGATCGCTTGGCCCGTGATTCGATCCGCCGCGCGACTGCACAGGAACACGGCGAGCTCGCCGACCTCCGCGGCCACGTCGTCGCCGTCGTCGCCCGCCGCGAGGTTCTCGACGACGATCGCGTTGCAGGTGGCGCCCTTGGGGAGACCGCCGGCGCGCTCGCGCGCCACGAGGCCCAACGCCTCGCGGGATGTCTCCCGCGATCGCGCCGAGGTCACGAGGAGCAGCCGACCGGGCGATTGCAGCTGCGGGACGGTGGCGGCAAACGTGTATTCTACATCCGTAAGCTCGGCGTCGATCACGATGTCGAGCGGACCGAAGACCTCCTTGGCGCGCTCCACCGCGGCGGCGAGGACCGCCGATGCGCGCCCTTCACCCGCGACGTGGCGCGCCTTGCCTCCGCCGTGCACGATCTCGCCCACCGTCTCGCCGAGCGACTTCTCGTCACGCCCCGTGACCACGATACGCACACCTCGAGCGGAGAGCGCGAGGGCGATGGCTCGGCCGAACGGCGTGCCTCCGCCGGTCACGAGGGCCGTTCGACCTTCCAAGCTCCGCCCGCTCCGCATGCCTGCGAGATTGACGCATGCTCGGCGCGGGCGCTACACCCCTCGCGTGCCTTCGCCCAAGCGCATCACGAGCGTGGTCTACGCGGTCTTCGTCGTGGTCGCGGCCGCGTTCGTGATTTCGAGCACGGTCCAGATCGCCAGGTCCGTCCTCGCCGAGCCGGCGCCCGGCGCCGAGAGCGGCGCGAGCGTGGCCGTCGCGCCGGCCTGCGCCGAGAGCGTCCGGACCCTGGCCCTCGCAGTCGACCGGGGCGTAGCTGCCGCTGCGACCGCGACCGACCGGAGCGACGGCGAGCGCCGATATCGCGCCGCGCGGGGCCCCGAATGGGACGAGCCCAAGCGCGCCGAGCTCCTCCAGCCGTGCACCGGATCGCCCGGGAGCGCGCACGGCGCCGACGCCGTGGCCGCCGTCACCCGCCTCGATCGCGCCGCAGAAGGCGCGATTCGCCGTCAAACCGACGAGCTTGGACCCGTGCGTCGCGCGGTCGACTCGTTTATAAGGTAGCCCACGAATGACACAGCCCCTCGCCACTGATTCTCAGCGCTCTCCGCGCCAGGACGCGCCCGACGCGCAGGCCGCCCCGGTCAGCGCTCCGCCCGCGCCCACCTTCGACGCGCTGCCGCTCAGCGCGGACGTGAGGCAGGCCATCGACGCCCTGGGGTACGTCAATCCGACGCCGGTCCAGCTCGCCGTGTTCGAGCCCGCCACGCTCGGCAAGAGCCTCGTCGTCCAGGCGCGCACCGGCACCGGCAAGACCGCCGCCTTCGGACTTCCGATCATCGACGTCCTCGTCCGCAAGGGGCAGGCGAACGTCCAGGCGCTCATCCTCACGCCGACCCGCGAGCTCGCGCTCCAGGTCTCGCGTGAGCTCGAGCAGCTCGGCAAGATCCGCGGAACCAAGATCGTCGCCATCTACGGCGGCGCCCCGATGGGCAAGCAGATCGAGGCGCTCGAGGGCGGCGCGCAGATCGTCGTCGGAACACCGGGCCGCGTGCTCGATCACTGCCGCCGCGGCACGCTCGACACGAAGAACATCCGCATCCTCGTCCTCGACGAGGCCGACGAGATGCTGTCGATGGGCTTCGCGAAGGAGCTCAACGCGATCATCGACCACCTTCCGCCGGGCGATCGCCAGGGCCTCTACTTCAGCGCGACGCTCCCGCCCGACGTCGAGCGCCTCGCCAACAAGCACCTCAAGAACCCCGAGTACGTCACGCTGTCGAGCGACCAGGTCGGCGCGCTGCAGCTCACGCACTACGTCTATCTCGTTCGCGACAGCGACAAGCGCCAGGCCATCCTCTCGATCATCGAGGTCGAGGATCCGCAGAGCGCGGTCATCTTCTGCAACACGAAGGACGAGACCGAGCGCGTCGCCGAGCTCCTGAAGAGCCGCGGCTACGACGCCGACTGGCTCAACGGCGACCTCGAGCAGAAGGAGCGCGAGCGCGTCATGTCCGCGACGCGCGAGGGCAAGCTCCGCTTCCTCGTCGCCACCGACGTCGCTGCGCGCGGCATCGACATCTCGCACCTCACGCACGTCATCAACGCCGACTTCCCGGAGTCGGCCGAGCAGTACGTCCACCGCACCGGCCGCACGGGCCGCGCCGGTCGTACGGGCACCGCCATCTCGGTCGTCGGACCGAAGGACGTGGGCCACCTCTACATGCTGCGGCTCACGTACAAGATCCGCCCCATCGAGCGGATGCTCCCCACCAAGGGCGAGCTCAAGACGCGCGCCGAGGCGGACATCGTGACGTTCCTCGCGGACGCGTATGCCGGTCGCACCGCAGACGCGATGCACCTCGCGGTCGCGCGACGCCTCTTCACGCACGACCTCGGAGAGTCGATCGTCGCCGGTCTGCTCGCCGATCACCTCGGCGCCAACGCCGCGCCCGATCCTCTGCAAGACGCCGCCGACGCGCGTCGCGCCAAGAATCCGCCTCCGGTCATCGAGCCGCCTCCGGTCCGCCGCGAGGAGCCGCGAGAGGCGCCGCGCACGCTCCGAGACGGCGAGCGTGCCTCTCCTTCCCCCGCCGGCGAGGGCCGCGGTCGTCGTTCCGATCAGCCGCGTCGCGACGAGCCGCGACGCGACGCGCCGCGCCGCGAAGGCCCGCGCCGCGACGAACCGCGACGCGACGCGCCTCGCGATGCTTCTCGCGAAGGCGTTCCGCGCGACCGCGGCATGGGCGGTCGCGAGCGCAGCGACGCTCCGCGCACCGACGCCGTGCGGCCCGAGGTGGCGCGCGAGCGCAGCGCCGAGGCGGCGCGCCAGGGTCGCGAAGGAGTCCCGCAGGCGACGCTCTCCGAGTGGGAGCCGCCGTCCGACGACGACGACGATCGTCCGATCATCGCCGCCGGCTCCAGGCGTGGAGCGGCGCCGCGCACGACCTCGATGGATGAGGCGCTCACCGCGGTGGGCCTCCCCGACGAGCCCGTCATCACCGGTCGACCGCGCGACGCCCGCGACGACGACGACTCGGTCGACACCGATCGCCACCCGCGACTGCCGCGGCTGCCCGGCATCACCGAGGAAGGCGCGGCCCCGACGGCGACCTCCGCAGCGCCCACCGCGCCGCGCGGACCTCGCCGCGAAGGACGAGGCCCTGGCCGTCCGACGCGCGAGCGCGCGCCCCGCGAAGCACGCTCCAGCGAGCCGCAGCAAGCGCGCGAGCCGCAGCAAGAGCGCGCGCCGCGTGAAGAGCGCGCGCCGCGTGAGCCGCGTGAGCGCGAGCCCGACGCACGCCCGGCGCCCGACGATCCGAACCTGTCGAACATCTTCCTCAACGTGGGGCGGCGCGACGGGGTGAACCCCGAGGATCTGCAGAAGCTCCTCGCCGAGGGCGGCGGGATCCCCGAGTCGGAGACCGGCAACATCCGCGTTCGCGACCGCATCACCTTCGTCACCGTGAAGAAGGAGCTCGCCGAGCGCGCCATCCAGGCGCTCGCCGGGCAGGTCATCGGCGGACGCACGGTCATCGCCGAGCCCGCACGCGACAAGGCCTGACACACGACATCTCGGTCAGGGGTCCATGGCGCACCGCGCTGGCTCACCTGCGCAAACGACGTGCTTTTCTCGGTCACCAGAGGGCGATCGCGGAGGGCACGCGCCTTGCTGAGGGCGCGTCATGGATTTCAAGCGCCTTCTCTCACGCGCCCGCTTCTTGTTCCTCGTGTTCCCGCTGCACGGGCTCCTGACCTCGGGCGGCGTGGGTTGCGGCAGCATGTCGGCGAACACGCTGTCGACGACGAGCCCGCTCTACGGCGCATTCGGTCACTTCAAGAACGGCCATGACGGCTACTACGGCTATTACGGCTGTACCGATGGCTACGGTTACGACGACCCCGCCTACGGCATCGGCTGCGACGACCAGCGCAGTGTCTACGGCGATCCCTACGGCGACACCTACGGCGGCTACGGCTACGGAAACCCCTACGGCAACCCTTACGGCGGATACGGCTACGGCGGCTACGGCTACGGCTACGCGCCGTGACCGGTTCTGGTCGATCGCGTTCTGGCTGACCGCCGTCGCGAGCGCGATCCCGTTTCTCGCGGTTCGACACCCGCCGATCACGGATCTGCCCGAGCACGTCGCCGCGATGGCGTCCCTCGCGAGGCTCCTCCCGGGCGGCGGCGGCGCGCCCTACGTGGTCGACGCCGTCAGCAGCCAGTACCTGCTCTATCACTCGCTCGGCGCCGTCCTCACCCGCATCGTCGGTGACGCGCTCCTCGCGAATCGCCTGCTCCTCGCAGGTGTCGCCATCGTCTGGCCTCTGTCGCTACGCGCTGCGCTCCGCGCGCTGAAGCGCGACGAGAGGCTCGCCATCTTCGGCAGCATGGTGTTCTTCAATCGTGCGCTCGTCGTCGGCTTCCTGCCCTTCGTCGCGTCGATCCCGGTCGCGCTCTTCGCGATCGCTGCGCTCGTCTCCCAGCTCGAGAAACCGACGCGGCGCCGGGCGTTCGGTCTCGCGCTCCTCACGCTCGTCCTCTTTTACACGCACGTGAGCTCGTTCATCCTCTTTGCGCTCATCGCCGGGGTGATGATCGCCATCGCGTTCGTGCGCACGAAGGAGCGGCGCGCCGTCGTGCTCGCGGCGGCCATACCGTTCGTCCCGAGCGTTCTCGCGGCGGCGTTCTGGTGGCATGCGGGGAGCCTCGAAGGCCCGAGCGGTCACGTCGAGCAGGTCCATCGCCTGCCCCTTCTTCTCATGGTCGACGCGATGCCGATCTGGACCTTCGACGTCTGGGCGTCGCACGGCGACGAGCTCTGCGCGGTCGTCTGGTGGGCCGCCTTCGCGGTCGTGGTGGCCTTTCGCGGCGAGATGCGACCGCCTCCCGTCGCGTGGGCTTTGCCGATCGTGCCGGTCGCGTGCGCGGCGGCTGCCTATCTGATCACGCCGTTCTCGGTCGGTGCGGCCGGGTACTTGAACCTCCGGCTCGCTCCGGTGGTCACGATGCTCGCGCTCCTCGTGCTGCGCCCGCGCCGCGGGCTGCTCGGCGACGTGCCGCTGGCGGCCGCCGCGATCGCCGCGCTGGGCATGGCCGCAAGCACCACCTTCGAGATGCGCCGGCTCGAGACGGAGAGCCTGGGCGACATCGACGCTCTCCTGGCGCACGCGCGTCCGGGCGCTCGGCTCGCCACGCTGAACTTCCACACGCGCTCGCCGCGCGCCAACTTCTGGCCCTACGTCTTCGCGGGCAGCTACTACCGCGCGCAGGGCGGCGCCGTGGCGTCGTACTCGTTCACCGAGCTCGCGCACTGGCCGCTCCACTACGCACCGGGTGCAGCGCCTCCGTCGCGGGTGCCGTTCTGGGCGTATGCACCATGCACGTATCGCTACCGTGAGGACGGGGCGTACTACGACTACGTCCTCGTCCAGGGTCGCCTGGATCCGTTCGCCGAGCGGACGCCCGGACCGGAGTTCACGCGCATCGCGCACGAGGGAGCGTTCACGCTGTTCGAGAAGACCGGCCCCGCTCCGGGCGACGACACGCCCGCCCGCGGCCCGTGCCCAGCGCGA
>Ga0182021_10008813_pt1 | contig 11939 bp, 12 predicted proteins | sample 612E3MmetaG_FD_120493 | JGI IMG/M metagenome (GOLD analysis project Ga0182021, IMG submission 120493) | Permafrost microbial communities from Stordalen Mire, Sweden - 612E3M metaG (Illumina Assembly) | ecosystem: Environmental > Terrestrial > Soil > Wetlands > Permafrost | place: Sweden...
AATGGATGCATTAGAGGTTATCAGGAAGCGCAGGAGCATCCGCCGGTACACGGAGGATGTCATTCCCAAAGCGGATTTGGAGACCATCGTCGATGCTGGGCGGTTGGCAGCCACGGGAAGTAATCAGCAACCGTGGGATTTCGTAATCGTGACTGACCGGGTCATGATTGCACGGTTCCAGATATCCGGCGCGTGGATAGCGACTGCCGCTGCGGTCATCGTCGTGGTCATGGATCCTGGATCTCGTTGGTGGATAGAAGACGGCGCGGCCGCAATCGAGAATATGCTTCTGGCGGGCACTGCCCTGGGGTATGGGACCTGTTGGGTGGAGGGGGATGCTCTACCACGCGAAGAGCAATTCAAAACGCTGCTGGGCGTTCCCGCCAGAAAGCGAGTGATGGCCTTGATCCCGATCGGCGTAGCTGCGGAGACGCCGTCACCGGAAAAGAGGCCATTGGACCAGGTAATTCATTGGGAGAAGTATTAAATGGGACCTCAGAGGATTTCCGCAGAAATGGGAATGTAAGGCGATCGGTAAAAGAGGAGAGGCACGCGTGGGTACACTCAGCAGCCATTTTCACATAACTTGGCTCTCCGCGCCCAGCGGACAGGCGTTTGAGGCTTATGTGGTATCCGTCTCACATCCGGTTTCAGGTCGAAAGCCGTGCCGTCAGGTGGTGAAGGATGTTGGTCGGTTGGATATAGGAACAACCCATGCCGAATATTACAGGGGTTAGCTGGTAAGCACCGCTGAACAAAAATCCTCACCTGAATTATCATGATAACCGCGTCGGTTTCACCGTAAAATCCTGTGCCAAGGAAAAAGATGGGTTTGCGCGAACACTTTGCCATTCTTATTCCACCCTGGATGGAAGGATTGGGATCGGTTGAAACATGAACAGATATCCCAGTTAACGACAGGATTCTGGTGATCTGAGGATTGTGATTTTGATCGGAAGGATATTATTTTACTTTGCAGGACGGGGCACTATCAGGTGCCCCGTCCTGCAAATCCATTCACATTCAGGTGATAAGAAGGGGGTCATCTGACCCGCCAAAATCAGGGGCACTTGACACTATATAGAAGACATGAATGGTCGTAAATTATAGCAGTGATATTAATTAACCAACCGCAAACTCACGTCCAAAGGAGTAAGAATGTCCGCTTTCATTACCAACCGCAAGAACATGGTCCTCAAGGACCCGAACTTTGTCAAGACCCTGCTTAACAACCCGATTTCCGGTCTGCTCTGGCTGGTTGTCCGCGTCTGGGTTGGTTTGCAGTGGTTAAATGCCGGATTGCATAAGCTGGAGACACCGGCCTGGGTCCAGACGGGGACAGCCCTTAAGGGCTTCTGGGCGGGCGCCGTGGCGATCCCCACGACCGGAACTGCACCGATCCACTATGCCTGGTACCGGGCTTTCCTCCAAATGATGCTGAATGCGCAGGCTTACACCTGGTTCGCCAAGCTGGTCGCTTTTGGTGAAACCGCGATCGGCATAGCCATGATCCTGGGTATCTTCACGGGCTTTGCGGCGCTCATGGGTGGTTTCATGAACTTCAATTTCATGCTGGCCGGTTCCGCCAGCATTAACCCGATGTTATTTGTCCTCGAAGTCCTGCTGGTTGCAGCATGGAAAGTCGCCGGATATTTCGGTGCTGACTTCTTCCTGTTCGCCTGGATCAAGTCGCTGCTCAACCGCAAGTCGGTTAAATCCGTAAACGTCCCCTTGCGAACCCCCGAGGGCGCTGAGGCTTAATCAGCATCGATGACAAGCTAAGGCGGTAGGAATTCTCTTACCGCCTTAGCTTATTTAATCCGTCATTCATGCTTCATCCGCTCGGGTAAATTGTGCTTGATGGCATAAGTAGCCAGTTCGATGCGATTGGAAAGGTGCAGTTTCTCCAGGATGGTGCTGACGTAGTTGCGGGCAGTTTTCTCGCTCAGGTTTAAGCTTTGGGCGATCTCGGCATTGGTCTTTCCCTGAGCCACTTCAAAAAGTACACCCATTTCGCGTTCGGTCAGGTCGCGGAAGGCATCCTCATCTTCCTTGCGCCCGGAGGTACGGACCCGGGCAAATAAACGGGAGGTCGTCGCTGCGTCCATCACCGAGTTCCCCTGGGCGGCAGCACGGATCCCGCGCAGAACCTCCTCGTTACCTACCTCCTTTAAAAGGTATCCGACGGCTCCGGCCCGGATGGCGCTCATCACGAGGTCCTCGTCGGCAAAAGAAGTAAGCATGACCACCTTCGTCTCCGGATAGCGGAATGCAATCTGGCGTGCTGCTTCAAGGCCGCCTTCACCGGGAAGCCGGATGTCCATCAGCACGACCTGAGGATGAACCTGGTCAACCAGCTTAACCGCCTCCGCGGCACTGCCAGCCTCGCCGACAATTTCCATGTCAGCCTGGTCGTTGATCAGCGTTTTCAACCCCAGGCGAACAAGGGCATGATCATCCACAAGGGCAACGGGTATCTTGCTCATCATTCCACCTTACAGGGAACATTCAGGGTGACTTTCGTCCCCTTTTCTATTCTTTCAACCATCAATCGTCCGTGCAGGAGGGAGGCCCGGTCACGCATGTTTCGCAGACCGTTCCCTTCGGCAACCTGCTTCGGAATCCCGACCCCATCATCCTGGATGGCAAGCTGCAAGTCATCACCGATCTGGTTTCCCGTGACCTTGATGTGCCGGGCGCGTGAGTGCCGGACAGCATTTGCCAGCGCCTCCTGAACAACAGCCAGGACGTGAGCACACCGTTCGGGGGTCAGATCGGCCGAGTCAGGCAGGTCCAGGTTGACACTTATATCCACCAGGGAGCTGAAGCGCGGGTCGGACACGAGTTTTCGCAGGATGGAAACGAATGGCTCCCGGGGTTGGACGGGCGGATTCAAGTTGACAAGATTCTGGCGCAGATCGCCGATGGCATCATCGAGAACGCCCACAGCGGTCGATAACCGGCCGGCCAGAGGGGTCTCCGCCTCGACCAGGTTCTGTGCCGACCGTACAAGCAATCCTGCCGTATAGACCTTTTGGATGGCACCGTCATGTAGGTCGCGGGCGATGCGCTCACGCTCGGTAGCCAGTATCTGCTGCTTTTCCATGGTCTCGATCTGACGGGATATCTCGACGTTGAATATTTCCAGAAAACGGATGGTAGTGGCCGCTATGGCAAGGCCGATCAGGGCCCGGATAAGCTGAATTGGTACAAGCAGATAGCGGGTGAAGGTGTCGTTATTCAGCCAGTTTCCTGGGAAGAACGGCACCGCAGGAACGATCAGCCCCGTCGCCAGACTGTATAAAGCCATGGCGATCCCTGCAGCTTCCAGAGCGCGGACGATCCTGGGAACGTTGTAGGGGGCGATCCGTTGAAGGGTATGCCTGCGTAAACCATAAGCTGCCAGCAGCCCTCCAGGTAGACCGATAAAATAGCGCGCCAGGGCGTTTGCAGAATTGTACCAGGTGTTGAAATCCGGTACCCAGATCCGCAGGGGCCATAAAACAAACAGGCCCCAACCGATAAAGACCAGGATCGTCAGGATGTGCAGCCATCTGCGGTGGGTTAACGGTTCCAAAAGCGCTGCGCCAAATTCGAACAGGCAAGTGAATGAGGCTGCCAGCAGGAGTAAGTGAATGTAATTTAAAACAAGGATGATCGTAGACGGCAGGTACTCGGCTTGTAGCGGGATGAACAAATCCCCCCATTCATGAAAACCATGCAAAAAACCAAACAAAGCAAGCCATTTCAGGCTGCGCGCCAGGTCAAGGCGCGAAGATAACCGGGACTGGAGCGCAATTGCCAGGCCAAGCACGAAGAACATCAATCCATATATAAAATAGATGACGTCGTGATTGATGGAAAAGAAATTTTGGATAAAGTTCATCTGTATTCCAAATTATAGCACTGCTCGATTATTCCAAAATAAGGCAGGTTGGTTTAAAATAAATCAGCGCACCGGTGGGTGCGCCATTTTAATCAAGTCGGCTACTCTTTGGGTTCAGGTTTCTTTTCCGCCTTTGGCGGTGTAGCCTTATCTCCAGAATCCTTGGTGGGCGGAGGTTCTTTGCTCTCCCGCTTTTCCGCTTTTTCATCGGTCTTTTTAGAGGACTGACCCGAGGGACTGTGATGGTCGGTCGCGTAGAAACCGGAACCTTTGAATACAATACCCACCGGCTGGTAAACTTTCTTTAATGCTTTCTTACCGCATTCAGGGCAGCGAATGAGGGACTGATCGCTAAAGGATTGTTGCTTTTCAAACTGCACACCGCAGTTACTGCAATGATACAAATAAACAGGCATTCCTACTTCCTTCCACTTTCCATTTCAACCTACCCTTCCATCGGCGGGTCATTATAGCGCAGTCACAAAACAGTGGCAAGAGGTCACTGCAGAAGCAGGATAACTTGAAGCATTTATCCCAGGATTTCCCTGGTGCGGGAAATGTCAGCCTGGATCTGTTCCAACAGCGCATCCACCGAATCATATTTCTCTTCAGGGCGCAGATATTCCACGAACTCCAGCTTGATCTGCTGACCATACAGGTCATGGTCAAAACCCAGCAGGTGAGCTTCAATAATCGGAACAGGCAGGTCCGGTGTGAAGGTGGGGCGGACACCCACATTGGTCGCAGCCTGGTATTGTTGTCCACCCACCGATGCCCAGCAGGCGTAGATGCCATTGGTCGGGGGGACTTTTCCCGGAGGGATCTCAATGTTCGCGGTCGGTAAATTGAGGTGATGTCCCCGCCCAACGCCATGGATGACGGGGCCGGTGATGGCATAATAGCGGCCCAGGTCCCTGGCCGCGGAAGCCACCTGACCGGCTGCGATGGATCGGCGGATGCGTGTGGATGAAATGATCCCTTGCTCGTCCTCCAGGGGTGGGATAACCTGGACGGAGTAACCCATTTCATTGCCGATCTCAGCCAGGCGGGCGGCACTCCCTTCCCGCCCGCGACCCAGGGCTGTATCGTACCCGATCACCAGTCCGCGTAAACCTGTGTGTTGCACAACCCGGTGCATGAACTGACCGGCTGTCTGGTCGGCAAATTCGCGGCTGAAGGTCTGCAGGATGACTGCATCCACTCCGAATGATTCCAACAAGTCTGCCCGTTCGTTGGGAGTAGTCAGGCACTTATAATCCAATCTTCCACCTAGTACCACTGCCGGATGCGGCTCGAACGTCAGCACAAGCGCAGGTCCGCTGGTTTCATGGGCCTGGCTGACAAGTGAATGGAGGATCTTCTGGTGGCCGCGATGAACGCCATCGAAAACGCCGATGGTCAACCAGGCGTTTTGAAAGGCTGTTTCGTCAAGTGAATGGAGGATGGACATTGATTAATTAAAAGACACAAAGGCCAGGAAGGTGTATTTTCTTGTCCTTTGTGACCTTTGGATTAGTTATTCTTACGAATAGAACACTTTCTTCGGCTGCCACTCCAGGGTAACCTCATCCAGACCCAAGATGGCAATCAGCTCTCCAGCCAGGCTGACCCCGCGTACCAGACCCGGTTTCGCCTCTTCTGCAGCCTTGACACGATGGCCATGCTTGACTTCCTCCACCTCGTCCGGGTTAAGTTCCACTGCCGGCCATTCGGCCAGGGCTTCAGCAGCGGGTATCAGGTACTGGTACCAGTTTCCGGCAGTGAAGGCCTCCTCCAGCTTTCGCAGCGGGGTTGCGTCCCGCAGGCTGAAACGGCCCGACTTGGTCCGCCGCAGGCCGACCAGGTAAGCTCCGCAGCCCAGGGCAACACCAACATCATTTGCCAGGGAGCGGACATAGGTGCCGGAGGAGCAGTGTACATCAATAACTACCTCCGGGGGTGCCCATTCCAGGATCTCAAGATGATAGACAATGATCTTGCGCGGGGCCAATTCCACTTCTTCCCCGGCGCGCGCCATATCATACGCTTTTCGTCCCTGAACCTTCACCGCCGAATAAGCCGGAGGGGTCTGTTCAATCTCTCCAATGTAACGCTGAAGCACCTCATTAAACTGCTCCTCGGTCACATCCACCGGGGCTGTTGATACCGGGCGAGTGAAATGTCCATCAGCATCATAGGTGTCGGTGGCGTTGCCAAGGCGTAAAATGGCCTGGTAACGTTTATCGGATGCTGAAACAAACTCACTCAGGCGGACTGCCGGCCCAACCAGGACAACGAGCACCCCGGAAGCCCTAGGGTCGAGTGTTCCGGTGTGTCCCGCGCGGCGGATGCCCGTCCCCCGGCGGATGTGGTCCACAACATCGTGTGAGGTCATGCCGACAGGTTTATCCACCACCAGGATGCCGGAAATAGCATTCTTAATATCTTGGCTTTCCATTTTTTATCCTCCTAATTTATGACCCGTCCCCAGCGAGTTAATTCTTAATATAAATTCTTCAGGCTTTCGTGCGTCGCGCCCAGAACGCGTTCCTTGACCTCCGCCAGTGTGCCATTCACTTCAGCCCCGGCGGCTGCCTTGTGACCTCCACCGCCGAACTGACATGCCAACTGGGATACATCGATGTCCGGTTTTAGGGAACGCCAGGATACCTTTGTTTTCCCTGCATCTTGTTCCACAAATATTATAGCAACATTCGCATCGTCTATGGAAGAGATAACGTTGATCAGGTCAGCATCATCTTTTCCCTTGTAATCGCTGGCTAGGCGATCGACTGTGGTTAATGTGGCCCAGATGATCCCATCCTCTCGCTCCAGGCTTGAGAGACCCGCACCCCAGTATTTTGCTTCCACGTACGTTCGCCTCACCAGGCTAAGGTAATAAAGCAACCCCATATTCACACCTAAGTCTAGGAGGTCTGCAGCCTGACGCAGCGTCTCGGGCGTGGTATTCGCCGTACGGAAACCGAGCGTATCGGTGATCAGACCGGTGATCAGGTTGGCTGCAATGGGTTCCGTGATAGGAAGACCCCATTCAGCCATGTGGCGGGTCAGGACCGAGGCGGTGGCAACAGCTTCCGGTTCCACCAGGTTTAGAGTGCCGAATGGATCGTTGGTGATGTGATGGTCGATGATGATGTCAGGTGCATGGTAGCCATCCAGCGCTCTCCCCACTCGCTCCAGGTCCGAACAATCTACACTGATAATCAGGTCAAAGTCACCGACCGCCCTGGTGCAGATCAGATCCGCTCCGGGCAGATGTCCGAAGCTGGATGGTATTCCATCCGGGAGGACAACCTGCACCTGTTTTCCAGCATCCAGCAATGCCAGACCAAGTGCCAGGCTGGAGCCTATTGCATCACCATCGGGGCGGATGTGGGTAGTGATCAGTACATGATGGGCCGCTTGGAGGCGGTCCTTAATTCTACTTTGAAGGTCGTTCATTCTTTCGCAGGTCAGCCAGCAATCGTTCAATGTGGTCGGCATTTTCAGGGGTGGGATCCCAGTGGAAGCGCAAACGCGGGAATACCCGCAATTCGATGCGCGCTGCTAGTTCATGCCGAAGAAAGCCGCTGGCGTGTTCGAGCCCATCGAGAATTTCAGCACTGCGGGCCGATCCTTCCACTGCCGAGATATAGATATCGGCAAAGGCAAGTTCACGGTCCACCTTTACATCGGTGATGAATATCTGATGCAGGCGAGGGTCACTGATCTCACGGATCAGCATTTCCGACAGATCCTGGCGGATACGATCCGCAATGCGTTGAAGACGAATACCGGAAGGCATTATTGACTACCTCTAAAAATTCATTCTTGATACCTATGCTGTTTCAGTCTTTTCCAGGATGTAGCATTCGATGACATCACCGATTTCAATATCGTTATAATTCTTCAGGCCAATGCCACATTCAAAACCGGTGCGCATTTCACGCACATCATCCTTTTCGTGTTTGAGCGAACCAACTTCACCTTCATACACGATATCCTTACCCCGGGTGACCCGGATCTTACCATTGCGGCGTATCTCACCTTCAGTTACCTTGGATCCGGCGATCTTGTTTCCCTTTGAAAGGCTGAAGACTTTCAATACAACAGCCTTGCCAATGAATTTCTCGGTAAACTCCGGAGCCAGCATACCTTTGAGGGCTTTTTCCACATCTTCCGTCAGGCGGTAGATGATGTCATACAGCCGGATGGATACGCCTTCCTTTTCGGCCAGGCGGCGGGCAGCCACATCGGCCTGGACGCTGAAACCGAAGATGATGGCCTGGGAGGAGGAGGCCAGCAATACATCGTTTTCACTGATATTGCCGGTCTCGGCGTACAGGATGTTGATCCTGATTTCACCCTTGCCCAGGTTGTTGATCTCGTTAATAATGGGTTCCAGAGAACCCTGTACATCGGCCTTGAGGATCAGATTGAATTCCTGCGCCTCGCCTGCCTTGATCTTGGAGAATAATTCCTCCAGGGTTATCTTCTTGGCAACAGTCGCCTGTTTCGTGTTGGAATCCTGCCGATCCTGGATGATCTGGTGGGCTTCCTTTTCCGTCTTGACAACCTGGAACAGGTCACCAGCAGAAGGCAATTCACTTAATCCCATCACCGAGACCGGAACTGATGGTCCGGCTTTCTGGATCTTGCGGCCGCGAAAATCAAAAAGTGCCCGAAGCCGTCCGTAAGAATTACCAGCCACCACGATGTCGCCAGTGTTAAGTGTACCATTCTGGATCAGGAGGGTTGCGGTCGGTCCCTTGGATTTGTCCATTTCCGCTTCGATGACCGTCCCGATGACCTTCCCTTTGGGGTTGGCACGGATATCCGTGTTATCAGCCACCAGCAATGTAGCTTCCAGCAGATCCTCGATACCCTGTTTCTGCTTTGCCGAAACCGGTATGACCATGGTATTGCCGCCCCAATCATCCGGCATCAGGTCATTCTCTCCAAGCTGTTTCTTGACCCGGTCGGGGTTGGAATTGGCTTTGTCGATCTTGTTCAAGGCAACAATAATCGGCACACGTGCGGCTTTCGCATGTGCTATGGCTTCCTTGGTCTGCGGCATGACTCCATCATCGGCTGCCACGACCAGGATGACAATGTCAGCACCCTGGGCGCCGCGCGCCCGCATGGCAGTAAACGCGGCATGACCGGGAGTATCCAGGAAAGTAATCTGCTTTCCCTTAAATTCCACCTGGTAGGCTCCAATGTGCTGGGTGATGCCCCCGGCTTCACCAGCAGCAACATCCGCATTGCGAATTGCATCCAGCAGGGATGTTTTTCCATGATCCACATGTCCAAGGATGGTAACAACCGGAGCGCGCAGCGTCAGGTCATTCTCATCCTCGCCTGCGATCATCCGCCTCCATAGGGGGATCTCGCCTGTCTCTTTTACAACCGGGGTTTCGATGGCCTCCATGCTGGGTTCAAAGCCCATTTCATCCGCCAGGATGGCAGCGGTATCATAATCGATCGTCTGGTTAATACTCGCCATCACGCCATTGGTCATTAATTTCTTTATGATCTGGATCGGACTGACTTCTATGATTTGGGCAAAATCCCGAATGGAAATAATCGCGGGTATTTCGATTTTTTTGCGGATGGAATCGCTCATACGGCATCTCCTTTAAAAACACCAGTGCGACATACCCCATTTGCTGACCTGATGATGCTGGACACCCTCAGGTCTGCCGTTGAACGACCAGCAGTTCGTCAACCCATCTGGACTTTATGCCTGTTCACCAGTTACATCTTCATCCTCGGGCAGTGTTTTTATGAACTGCTCGAGGCGTTGGATATCATCGGGGGTCAATGTGGTCTTGAGTGCGTGCGCCAGCGTGCCTTTCAATCCCTTTTCCCAGCAGGAATGTCGATTATGCAGATAGGCGCCCCGTCCGGCCAGTTTGCCGGTTGGATCCACCTGCACACCGTGACCATCCGCCAGGCGCACAAGGCGGATCAGCGAGCGCTTGGGGAGCACCGTCCGGCAGCCCACGCATGTGCGCTGGGGGATGTGCTTGAGGGCTTTCACAGGTTTACCGGACACCTTCTCCAATCCAAGAATCGCGGCGGCAGCAGCATACTTGTACCGGTTGGAGGATTATTCCTCTTCCCAACCCTCATCGCCGCGCTTGTGTTTTTTCTTGGCTATGGTCTTGTCAAGGTCCTCGTCATACACTACTTCAACGACCTTCTTTTTCTTCTTCTTTTCCTTTTTCTTATCCGAATCGTCTTCCTCTTCTTCCGTCGTGGGAGTGACCGGGTGCAGCATATCCGGCTTTAGAGCGAAGATCTCCTCGAGCGGTCTACCATCCAGCTCTTCGGCAACACCTGTCCCCAGCGGGACGACTTCAGCTTCCACAGGCACCAACCCAGCTAGGCTTTCAACAGGTGCAGCACCCGCGGTCATCGGTTCCTGCTTCTCTACAGGTGCCTCCACAACAGCCTCTGGAAGGACTTCCATTTCTGGAACGACCGGCTCAACGGGTAATACGGGTTCGGGGAATGAGACATTTTCGATGGCTGTCGTGATGGCTTCCATGGATTTTGGGCCGATCCCGGCCAGGCCCAGAACTTTATCCGGGTCGAGTTTCATCGCCATCATCAGCTCGCCGACCGTATGATATTCGGCCTCGGTCAGGATGTTGTAAACGTGGTCAGCCAAACCCAGGGTCTCGATCCCTGCTTCGAACGCGGCGTTCGGTACCTCTGAGCGGGCAGCAGAAACCCGCACTTCCTCTGCTGCTGCAGTGGCTTTCTTCTGTTCCACGGTCCGCCGTTCAACTCGCTCGATGAATTGGATGAGCGTCATGAACTCTTCCGGTGTCACCGGACGGCCCTCGGTCTTCTTGGCCAGGACGGCTTCAACATTCGGAATATTGTTCTTTTCCGCCTCGGCGATTTTTGCGAGCGAGGGATCGCTCTGCACCTTGACAATAGCATCCGATGCTGCTTCGATCAGGGATTTAATATCGATCCGCCACCCGGTCAATTTTGCAGCCAGACGGGCATTCTGCCCATCGCGCCCGATGGCCAGGCTTAACTGGTCCTCCTGGACAACCACCGTAGCGGTTTTTTCGCCCTCATTGAGGTAAACTCCTGAAACTTTGGCCGGGCTGATGGCTTTTGAAATATACATCACCGGGTCGGCGTTCCACTCAATGATATCGATCTTTTCGTCGTGTAATTCCTTGACAATGGCCTGGATGCGTACGCCTTTGATCCCCACACATGCCCCCACCGGGTCAACATTGGGCTGGGTGGCTGAGACGGCTACCTTCGCACGTTGGCCGGGTTCGCGCGAGATGGCGCGGACCTCAACAATGCCATGATAGATCTCGGGGACTTCATTTTCCAATAGTCGTCTCAGGAAATTACGGTGCGATCGGGAGAGCACGATCTGCGGACCGCGCGGACTGTCCTTCACTTCCAGGACAATGGCACGTGCACGTTCGTGAACCTTGAATTTCTCTCCAGGGATCTTCTGGTTGGGAGGCATGATCCCTTCGGCCTTCATATCCAGGCCGATGGTCACGCCCTGGGTCATACTTACCGCCTGGACCACTCCGCTGACAATCTCGCCAACCTGTTTATTGAAGAAGGCAGCCTGCATCTGGCGTTCCGCTTCGCGGATACGCTGCTGGATGACCTGGCGGGCAGTCTGGGCGGCAACACGACCGAAGTCAGTAGGCGTGGATTCTACCACGACCATGTCACCCAAAATGGCCTCCGGATTCACCGCATGCGCATCCTCAAGGATTACTTCCGTACGCTGATCCTGCACATCCTCGACCACTTCCTTTTCGGCGAAGATGGTTACTTTGCCGGTTTCCGGATCAATTCTGGCATTGATTTCCTGGGCATTGGAGGCATTGACTGCACGCCGGTAGGCCGAGACCATGGCCGACTCAATGGCCGCGATGATGATCTCCTTGGGTAATTGTTTTTCTTCCAACACTTCATTGAAAGCCAGGGCAAATTCGTTTTTCATGCTCAACCTGCTCCCCAGATATAAGTTTCCTCTGATTACATGCAGAAAAGTGGGGGGTGCCCACTTTTCGGT
>Ga0182021_10008814_pt1 | contig 11939 bp, 11 predicted proteins | sample 612E3MmetaG_FD_120493 | JGI IMG/M metagenome (GOLD analysis project Ga0182021, IMG submission 120493) | Permafrost microbial communities from Stordalen Mire, Sweden - 612E3M metaG (Illumina Assembly) | ecosystem: Environmental > Terrestrial > Soil > Wetlands > Permafrost | place: Sweden...
TCATTTACTGTCTTGTCCTGTTTGGTCACTATCAGTTTGTATAATCCTTTAAGATTTGTAAAATCATACCGACCTTGAGCATGTCCTGTTTGCGGCATTAATAATTCTGGAACATGTAACCCATTGATTCGTAATTTGATGAGATGGTCAATTTGTTCATTCTCCAATAAAATTTCATATCGGAAGCTGACGAAGATCTTTGTAGTCTGGACGAGGAACACCACAACGTCCTGTTTGGTTTTCTCGTTGTAGTGATGAAAAATATTAAGTGTGTAATCCGGATCGCGTTTTTTTTTGTTTGCCATAGTCAAGAAGGTATTTCGATTGTATCAAGTGAGACGGCCGTCTCTTTACCTGTGCGCATATTTTTCAGTTGGGCGATTTTTGTTTTTAATTCCTGTTCTCCAACGACGATGACATACTGCGCCTGCTCGCGGTTTGCTTCTCTCATCTGGGCTTTGACGCTTCTGCCAAGATAATCAACTTCTGCATGGATGCCCTGCCTCCGCAATTCAATTGTTTTCAGAAACGCCCAGATATGTGCAGTTTCGTCTAATCCAACGAAATAGAGAACCGGAGCGGGCGATAAAAATTTATCGTTATGAACTTTCGCAAGTACCATGAGGAGCCGTTCCATGCCAGCAGCGAATCCAACACCCGGTGTTTTTTTCCCGCCGAGCTCTTCCACTAGCAAATCGTATCTGCCGCCTCCGGCAAGTGCATCTTGGGAACCAAGCGCTGTGCTGGTAATTTCAAATGCTGTTTTTGTATAATAATCCAATCCACGTACAAGTCGTCCATCGACATGATAAGAAATGTTAAGCGTATCGAGCAATGACCGGACTGATGCAAAATGTACAGCACATTCCTGACACAGATGTTCATTCATGAGCGGCATATCAGCTGTCAACTCTCTGTCTTTCACATCCTTAGAATCAAGCACACGGAGTGGATTTTGTTCTACACGTACCTGGCTATCGTGGGAGAGTTGTGTAATGATCTTTCTTAATTTTTGTTGCAGAAGTTTTTTGTACGCGGGCCGGCACAGTTCGCATCCAACGGAATTAATATTTAGAGCAACATGATCAATGCCGAGTTGTCTGTAAATTTCAAGCGGCAAAGCCATCATCTCGACGTCAAGTTGCGGTGATGCTGCACCTAGAGCTTCCGCGCCAAACTGGTGAAATTGCCGTAATCGCCCGGCCTGAGGTCGTTCCTGCCGGAACATCGGGCCGAGGTAATATACTTTTGTGAGCGGTGACTGCTCGCCAAGATTATTTTGAATATAAGCACGCAGCGTTGATGCAGTTCCTTCAGGACGGAGAGTGATGCTATCCTCGCTACGATCGAGAAAGGTGTACATTTCCTTGCTGACAATATCCGTCAATTCACCGATGCTGCGGGAGAACAATCCCGTTTGTTCAAAAACAGGCGTACGGATTTCCTGATAATTAAAATTATGCATTACGCTATGGATAATAGATTCCACATGCTGCCAGCCGGCTGTTTCTTCAGGCAGAATATCTTTGGTGCCTTTGATCGAACGGAATTTCACAGTACAGTCCTTTGTGCGAGGTCAACCTCAGTCGATGAGCAGGACATCGGTATGAAACGTGGAAATACGGCTAACGAGGCTATCCTTCGGAAATAGTCGCCTCTTCCTGACGAAAAATTTCAAGAATATCTTTAGATGTTTCTGCTTCGAGAAGACGTTTTCGGAAATCTTCCTTGTTCATTAATCGTGAGATACGGCTTAGGAGCTTAATATGAGGACCGACCATGTTATCGCGACCTACAAGAAGAAACACAAGCCGCACCGGCTGATCGTCAAGTGATTGATAATCAATGGGTTGGGCAGTAACCGCGAATGCCGCAACGATATCATTCACGGCATCGGTCTTGCCATGCGGTATCGCAAATCCGGAACCGACACCTGTAGACATTATTTTTTCTCTTTCCAGAATTGCCGAACGCATGCGTTCTTTGTCGACAACCTGCTTTTGTGTGCCGGCAAGTTCAATCATCGCGTTGATTACTTCTTCCTTAGAACTACCAGGAAGATTCGTGCGCACAACCGATTCATTTAAAATGTCAGTTATTTTCATTCAGTTCTCCAAAATGGCACTACCGCGGTGGAACTTTATACTTCTCCTCCTGAGCGGCATTCATATCAAAGATTGCAGAATTTCTTTCAAAATACAAATCAATTTATAATTTCGATTAATGTTCACTGTCAATCCATTTTTTTATTTTTAATTCATATTCGTTAGCCAGTTTAGCTGCTATGGCAACATCATCAGATTCTACATTAATGTGGAACACCGGCCGCCCGCGGTCAGGGTTTAAAAGAACAGAAGAATGCCTGCCGACATCAGCAGGATACAGCTTAATGCCTTCAATCAAATCTCGTGGTATCCCTTCAGATTCCTCCGTCAATTTTCGCATAATTCGTCCTTTGACATGCCAGGGGCAAGAAATATTTTTCTTGACGAAATTGAGCCGGGGAGTTTCATGATCGAGTTTACCGATTTGTTTTTTTGTTCTGGCGATGCATTCTAAGAGCTTTGTGATGGAATACATTCCATCGGAGGCAAAGAGAAAATCGTTGAAAATAAATCCACCTTTTGTGCCTCCTACAAATTTTGTTTGTTTGTCCGATGCAGCGTCCATCAATGCGAGGTGGCTATCCCGCGTTTTCACAACTTTCAGATTGAACTCTGCTGCGATTATGTCCACTTCGCCGCTTGCGGAAATTGGAACTGCAATTTTAGAAACGCTGGGATCTGCGAGTGCGACGAATTTTAACATGAGTGTCAACAGACGGTCACTGTCAATGATGCAGCCATGTTCATCGATGACAAATATTCTTTCTGCTCCGGCATCCAGCATACAACCGACATCATATTTTAATGACGTGACGACATAAGCAAGCTGCTGGAGTGATGCATCAAACGCTTCTTTTGTTCGTGTAATTTTACGGCTGTCCAGGTAGGCATTGAGTGCGACCACCTGAACATCGAGGTTTCCCAGGATATTGGGAAAGATCGTAGAGGCAATTCCATTGGAGTAATCGATCACCATTTTCAGTTTGGAAGAACGGATTGTTTGCGTGTCTAATGTTTCTGAAAAACGCTGGATGTAACTTTCCGTTGTGCGTTCTGGAAATGAGATAGTGCCCACTTGATCATGGTGTGCTCGGCTGAAATCTTCACCAAAAAAAAGGCGCTCTACCGATTTTGTTTTACTCGATGGCAAATCCTTTCCCTGAGCATCAAAGAAAATAATGTCCGTGCTGTTTCTATCAAACGGGGATTTACGGACGTGAATACCACCACGCTCTTTTCCACTTCGTAATTCGTGTCGGACGATAGGGATGGAGGTTGTGCGCAGATCTAAACAGTGAACCCCGGCGGACATAATGCCGGACATGATTGCACGGTTAATCATTCGGGAAACGTTATCGGCATCGCGGCTGTTCACAACGGTGGCCCCGGCACCAACGAAAGCACCGAATGCGGCTCCGAGCTTTGCACCGAACTCCGGACTAATTTCAATATTGGAAATACCGGTAATGCGCGCGTCAGTGAATAACTCGCGCAACCATCGATCCTCCCATACTAAACTTCGAGTTACAATAGAGCCATCCTCAATATTCTTTTCAGGCCAAATTTTTATATTGGAGAGAAGTTTGCTTCGTTTACCGACTGTGCATGAATCACCAATAAAAACATTCTCTAGAATCACAACATCGTCACTGATAACACAGTTGTTTCCAATAACATCGAGTGTCAGTTCAGAGCGTGCGCCAATTTTGGAATTTTTCCAAATAACAGAATTTCGGATAATAACACCGGGAAATACTTCACTGTTGTCTCCAATAATAGAGTTACTGATGATCGCACTGTCATGGATCCGGCAATTTTTTCCGATAACATTTGTTCCTGTGAGATTGCGGGAATCGGTCTCAATTGTTGTTCCTTCTCCAATGAAGACGTTTCCTTTTTTTACTCCGTCTATATGAATTTTCACATCGCCTCGAATGACATCCATATGAGCATCTTGATATTCATTCAAACTCCCAATATCCTTCCAATATCCTTGGGTGATATAACCATATAATCCAAGGTTACGCTCCAGGAGCAGAGGGAAAAGGTTTTTTCCGAAGTCGAATTCTCGTTTTTCAGGTACCAGATCCAGGACATCCGGCTCAAGAATATAGATTCCCGTGTTAATGGTATCGCTGAAAACTTCCCCCCATGTTGGTTTTTCAAGGAATCGTGTAATCGTTCCATCTCCTTTTGTTAAAACGACTCCGTATTGAAGAGGATTTGAAACACGCGTCAGTAATATTGTCGCTTTTGCTTTTTTTTCTTCATGGAAACGGATCGCTGCTGTTAAGTCGAAATCGGTTAGTACGTCCCCACTTATAATTAAGAATCGTTCATTTAAAAAGTCTTTCGCATTACGAACGCTGCCTGCAGTTCCATAATCAGCTTCCGCTTTCCGATACTGCATCTTTATCCCATATGCGGCGCCGTCTCCAAAATAACCGATAATTGCATCAGGTTGATAGAAGAGGGTGGAGACGATATCGATAATACCATGAGCTTTTAACAACTCAACGATATGTTCCATTATAGGTTTATTAACCATTGGAACAATCGGTTTTGGAATACCGCTCGTGAGAGGTCGCAATCGCGTGCCAAAACCACCAGCCATGATGACAGCTTTCATTTCGATCTCTTTTTTTGAATTTTCTTTAATGATAGTTAATCTATAAAAAGTTATGTAAAAAAACATCCCGCTGCAAGCCGTGGAGATTTATAAAACGCGGCGCAATAAAATATTTCTGCAAAAAAAAATAGAATTGATTAATATCTCTATGGTTCATTGACTTTCCGACACAAAACAGCTAAATTTAAAGAAATTCGTGGGCAACTATAAAACGTCCTATTATCAATGAAATGACAGACGCCCGAAGGTTCAACTCAATTTTTTCCCTACTGCATTCTTTATCATTTGCGGAAGAATTGATTGTTGTGGTGGGCGTTGTTTCATTTATAGGCGGATTTGCATTTACATCCTCTATCGTAAAGATAGTGCTCTTTCTGATTGCTGGAGCATCGATTGCGTATGTGATTGTACAACGGGGAAAACGCGTAGATCTTTCACTGAAGACGGAAGAAAGTAGTCATTCTCTCACAGAGGAGGAGCGTGACAATCAAATGAAGAAACTCGTTTTTGATGATTATCAAGCTTCCGGGAAACAATATAAAATTGATTTTATTAATGAACCGGATTCTCCCAGACCAGTACTCCTTGAAACAGGAAGTATTGCTCAGGGGAAAAAAGATCCAGAACCAGAAATATCAACAACAACAATATTTGAATTGAACGAATTCATCGAAGCTCCAAGCAGCAACGGACAAGACGAGGATGGGCCGCGCGCCGAGTTTAATACGTTGATCCAACGAGTACTCGGCGTTGTAAAAGATGTACATTTTGCACATACTGTTGCACTCTTCTGGGTGAATAGAGAAAAACGTCAGCTTGTGCTTGAAAGCTATGTGTCTGATAGCGCGCATTTTATGAGGAATAGACGGCTGACGGCTGGTTCTGATCTCGTGAGTCAAATTGCTGTAAGTGGAAAACCACAGATTGTCAATTACGTGAATGCTTTGGGGCAAAGCGATATTCTACCGTATTATGAGACCATTGAAGCGGTCAAAACATTTGTTGGCATTCCGATATTTTTTAGCGGTTCATCCCAGGATCCCGTTGCGGTTCTCGTACTGGATTGTTTGGAGTCTGATGCCTACGGGAACGAAACAATCGCATCACTTGCACAAATTGCGAAACTCGTTTCCACGCTCACTCGCAGTTATACTTCTAAGTACGATCTGTTATTGGATTCTGAAGTCTTACGGTCCATTAATCGTATTCGTGAACAATTAAGCATGGAATTTAACGCACATGCGATCACACGGTCGCTTGCCGAAGAAGTGTCCAGACTTATTCCATGGGATTATATTGCAGTGGTTTTGTTTGACGACAACCGGAAATCCTGGATCGTGCATTATCTGATGAATCGAATGAACGACCCTTATATTCCGTTGATGTGTGAACTTGATGCTCAGCAGAGTCTTGTAGCCGGCGTGATCCAGGCTGGAATTCCTAAAATCATTGACGACATTTCAACAGTCTCGTTGCCGCGGTTCTTTCAAGCAGAACGATGTGACTCGAAAGGGGCGGTGATGGTGTTGCCGCTTAATTCATTAAGTCGGTGCTATGGCGCTTTAGTAGTTGAAAGCAAAGATCCTCAAACGTATTCTGATGCAGATGTAAAACTGGTTCAAAAACTCACCGAGACTTCATCCTGGGCTCTTGAAATTCTCAGCTTGACAGATGTTATGAATAATTACGTCTCGCTGGATGAAACAACAGGCGTAGCTACGCGTAAGAGTTTTATAGGTCGTTTGCAGGAAGAAGTTCAGCGCGCAAATGATTTCTCAAATGAGTTATCACTGGTTATGATTTCCATTGACCGGATGGATGAGCATATTGAACGGTATGGAAAGGAAGCATTTGATTTCATCCTGCAAAATGTCAGCCGCATGGTGAAAGTTTCCATTCGTCCATATGATGTTGTTGGCAGGTTCGACTTCAATTGTTTTGTTGTTCTTCTCGTTCATACAACATCGAATGAAGCGTCGCTCTGGGCGGAAAAAATCCGTAAGAATGTTGCCAGCAATATCCTCAATATCGAGAATAAAAGTTTTTCAATCACCATCAGCGTTGGTGTCGCTGGCGCACTGGAAGAAGCACCTGACGTAGATTTGCTGGAGAATGCAGACCGGGTTCTTCGGAAAGCTATCGAAGCGGGCGGCAATATTGTACGAGTATATTAAATAACAAAATGATTATTCTTTTTTTGGAGACGTAGATGGCAAAAAAAACCGACTTTGCAGAAAAAGCAAAAAAAGCAGCACAGGAAAAAGGCATAAAGTGCCCAAAATGTGGCACTACCAGAACACCAACCCTGTATGTCCAATCGGTGCGTTCCGCACATGGATCCTATAAATTCAACCGACAGCGAGTGCAGATTTGTAAGTGTAACGAGAAGGAACTTTTAGGATAACATATCCAGACGTAATTCTCGCATAGAAAAATTCGGATTGGGTTGAAGCAGAATAAACTCATACTAATTGTGCTTGATAGCGTTGGTGTAGGTGAACTCCCGGATGCTGGAGTGTATGGGGATAAAGGAACTAATACAATCTCGCACATTGCTCAGGAGGTAGACGGCCTGCGATTACCCAATCTCGCATCACTCGGGCTTGGTAATATTACGAACATCAACGGTGTTTCAAGCAACAATAATGCAACTGGTTGCTTTGGGAAATTGGCGGAAGCGTCGGAAGGCAAAGACAGTACGACCGGACATTGGGAAATTGCAGGTATTATCACTCATCAAGCATTCCCTTTATATCCCGCTGGCTTTCCGGAAGAGCTCCTTGAGAGGTTTCTTCAGGTCACAGAGTGCTCTGGATATTTAGGCAACAAACCAGCATCTGGAACAGAGATCATCAATGAACTTGGCGACGAGCATGTTCGCACCGGATTCCCGATTGTATATACTTCCGGTGATTCTGTGTTTCAAATTGCTGCACATCAGGATGTGATTCCTCTTGAGCGTTTGTATGAAATTTGTCGGAAAACACGGGAACAAGTTGTAGTAGGGAAACATCGTATCGGTCGCGTTATCGCTCGTCCATTCATCGGGGCAACCGGCAGCTACAGACGCACACCGTATCGACGAGATTATGCAGTTGAACCTCCTGAAGATACCGTATTGGATATTTTACATGGAGAAGGTGTGTCAACCATTGGAATCGGTAAGATTGATGACTTGTTTTGCGGGCGCGGATTGCAGGTGAAGATTCACATCAAATCCAATGCAGAAGGCATTAATGAAATTATAAAAACCGGGAAGTCAATGCAATCCGGATTTTTAATGGCGAATTTGGTTGATTTCGATATGCTCTTTGGTCATCGTCAGGATGCAGATGGATACGCCAAAGCCCTCGAAGAGTTTGATGCGATGCTTCCGGAAATTCAGAATTGCATCGGCAACGGCGACGTGCTGATTTTAACCGCTGATCATGGCAATGATCCGACTGATCAGAGTACTGATCATACGCGAGAGTATGTTCCGCTGTTGTGCTATACAAAGTCAGGCCAGAGGAATGTAAATCTCGGCATACGCAGTTCGTTCGCTGATGTAGGCAAAACTGTAGCAGATTTTTTTAATGTATCTGGAACTCATTCTCTTTCGGGTCAAAGTTTTCTGGCAAACATTGTTTAAGTACGGAATGTACTGCTGCAAGCGGAAACAATAGTTCGTTTGCAGAGTCTAACAAAGAGGTGAATTATGATTCTCGGAAAAGTCATTGGTACGATTTGGGCAACACGCAAAGACGAAGAAATGGTCGGAATGAAGCTTCAAATTGTTAAACAGGTTGATCTCGATTATAAATTGAAAGATTCATTTGTCGTTGCAGTAGATACAGTGCAAGCGGGTGTCGGTGATATCGTACTCGTGACATCGGGAAGCTCTGCGCGTCAAACGGCAGCGACAAAAAACAAGCCTGTAGACGCTGTTATTGTGGCGGTAGTTGACAAATTAGATATATCTGAATGATGCGAGGCGAACGTGTTTTTTGCAAAAGTTATCGGAACTCTCTGGGCAACACAAAAAGATGAATCGATGAAGAGCTTCAAACTTCAGATCATTCAACCGTTGAATGCAAAGCGCGAACAAACCGGCCCGCCGATGATTGCGGTTGATACTGTCGGAGCTGGACAGGGAGAAACAGTCTTTTATATCACAGCGCGTGAAGCTGTTATTCCGTTGCCAGTGGAGATGGCGCCGGTGGATGCGAGTATTGTCGGGATTGTGGATAGGATCGATCTTCAGCGATCGTGAACTTTCCACCCCCCCTTGAGTGTTATGATGGAGGAATAGTGGCTGAAATACCCCCAGCAATCCTGCGGGGAACGAAAGTTAAATTTAGGCAAAAAGAGTCAATGGTGAAAATAAGCAAACAATATACAAATCGTGAGAGCCAATCGTTGGATAAATATCTCCAGGAAATTGGCAAGGTAGAATTATTAGTGCCCCAGGAAGAAATTGATCTTGCCAGGCGAATTAAAAAGGGTGATCAAAAAGCGCTGGAGAAATTGACTAAAGCAAACCTTCGTTTTGTTGTCAGCGTCGCGAAGCAATACCAGAACCAGGGATTGTCACTCGGTGACTTGATAAACGAAGGCAATCTTGGCCTCATAAAAGCAGCAAAACGTTTTGATGAAACTCGCGGTTTCAAATTTATTTCGTATGCAGTGTGGTGGATTCGTCAATCAATTCTTCAAGCGCTGGCGGAACAATCGCGTATTGTGCGCCTACCGCTCAATCGTGTCGGAGCATTGAATAAAATTGGCAAGGCATTCAGCACCCTGGAACAGGAATTTGAACGCGAGCCAAGTGCGAGTGAGCTAGCAGAAGAATTAGATATGTCGCTCTTTGAAGTTTCTGATACCCTAAAAATTTCCGGCAGACACCTGTCCATGGATGCCCCGTTTGCACAAGGCGAAGATAATCGTTTGCTCGATGTCATTCAGGATAATCGTCAACCGACTCCGGACTCAGGTCTGCTAGAAGAATCGTTAAAGAACGAAGTGAAACGCGCCCTGGCAACGTTAAGTGAACGCGAGGCACAGGTGATCAAACTCTATTTCGGTCTTGATTCTGAACACTCGCTCACACTTGAAGAAATCGGAGAAAAATTTAACTTGACCCGCGAGCGAGTTCGACAAATTAAGGAAAAAGCAATTCGTCGACTGCGGCATGCTTCGCGAAGCAAAGCATTACGCGCATATCTTGGATAAATTAAAATTTTTTAGCACACAAACAGAATTTTGATTAAACCATTGAGCAAGCCTCGCGTGTGCGGGGCTTTGTCATAACGAAAGCATCTTCTCCATCATTTGTAAACATTCAATATTTCTGGTGATGGGAATTGCCATCGCCCTCTTTGTGCTTGAAGGGTGTGGAGCTTCGTCTCCGCGATTTGGCACTGAAGGGAAAAAATTTTCGCATGCAGAATCGGGAAAAACCCATGGTCCTCGGTTTGCATCAAAGGAAGGTGAAGAAGAAACAAAAGAAAACGACAAGAAACCTGATCCGAAAGACATCGAGCACATCTCAAGCGGTACGCGCGATTTCCGAAAAGAAAAAAATGTTTCGATCAAACCGCTCGACCAAAGCAAGATGATGAAGGAAATTTCAAAATATATGGGTGTACCCTATGTTCTCGGTGGTGCTGGAAAAGAGGGAATGGATTGCTCGGGGTACACGATGACGGTATACAAAAACGCGATCGGTAAAGTACTTCCACGGTCAAGTGCAGAACAATCGAAACTCGGCAAGAGTGTCGAATTGACCGGATTGAAATTCGGTGATTTGATTTTTTTTAATACAACAGGAGAAAGTGCATCTCATGTTGGCATCTATTTGGGAGACGACCTTTTTGCGCATGCGAGTGTTTCTCTTGGTGTAACGATATCTTCGTTGCAGAGTTCCTATTTTGCTAAACGGTTTGAGACTGCAAGGAGGATTGTGAGTGATTAGAATTCACATCTTGAAGTAGATTGAATCTCAAACCATCACAATTAATAAGGATTACAGAAAGTTTGTATCAATGTCTATTCTCCCAATTTATCTCTTCGGAACAAAGATATTAAAGAAAACGGCCAAACCGGTGGAATCGTTGGATGATTCAACTGTCAGGCTTATCTATGATATGTTTGAGACTATGCACAAGGCTAATGGGCTAGGCCTTGCCGCAACACAAGTAGGTGATCTCCGACGAGTTATCACCATCGATATTTCAGATGTCACCGAGCCGAATGCTGAGGGAGAAACCGAAGATACAATGCATCCAACATCACCCGATCTGCCAAGAACTCTTGCATTGATTAATCCGGAAATTCTTAATGAAGACGGCATATGGGTCATGGAAGAAGGATGCCTGAGCCTTCCTCATCTGCGCGGTGAAGTGGAACGCGCGGAAAAAATACATATTCAATTTTATAACGCTGAATTCAAACAACAAGAACTGCTTGCAGACGGATTACTTGCACGTGTCATTCTTCATGAAGTAGATCATCTGAACGGGATCCTCTTCGTGGATCATGTCAGCAAAACAAAACGAAGTATGTTGCTCCCGAAACTGAGAAAAATCCGAAAAGGAGAAGTTGAAGTGGATTATCCGGTGGTCACGGTAGAGGAGGAATAACAGAATGCGAATCCTGTTTATGGGCACACCAGAATTTGCTGTCCCAAGCCTTCGTATTCTTCTCGATCATTCGTACGAAGTTTCTGGTGTGGTGACTGCTCCTGATAAACCACGAGGACGCGGCCAGCAGGTTTCTTTTACTCCGATTAAGGATTTCGCACTTCATCATCATCTCCCGATTCTCCAGCCTGAACACCTTACAGATTCAAAGTTTGTATCGGAAGTTCAGCTACTGGCCCCTGATCTCATCGTCGTAGTAGCATATCGAATTTTGCCGTATGAGATATACGCGGTTCCAAAGCTTGGCTCTTTTAATCTTCATGCATCGCTCCTGCCGAAATATCGCGGTGCCGCCCCTGTTCACTGGGCAATTATGAACGGTGAAAAAGAATCCGGTGTTACAACTTTTTTTCTGCAGGAGAAAGTGGATACTGGCTCTATTCTTCTGCAAGCGCGCGTTAAAATTGGTCCGGATGAAACTGCCGGCGAACTTCATGACACACTTTCCGAAGTGGGCGCCGAAATAGTACTTCAAACTGTCAGACTGATCGAACGAGGGAAGGCAAAACCAGTTATGCAAAATAA
>Ga0182021_10008815_pt1 | contig 11938 bp, 8 predicted proteins | sample 612E3MmetaG_FD_120493 | JGI IMG/M metagenome (GOLD analysis project Ga0182021, IMG submission 120493) | Permafrost microbial communities from Stordalen Mire, Sweden - 612E3M metaG (Illumina Assembly) | ecosystem: Environmental > Terrestrial > Soil > Wetlands > Permafrost | place: Sweden...
CCGCTCCAGCACCGCCGGCTCGGCGTCGGTCGGCACGAATACCCGGAGCGGCCGCTCCACCGCGCGAGCCAGGACGGCGGCCGCCACGGCGGCGTTCCCGCAGCTGGCGATGGCGAGCGGCGGCTGCTCCCGGCGCTCCACGACGTTCAGGTAGAGCAGGACGCCCATCAGGTGTCGCGCCTTGTGCGACCCGGCGACGTTGCCCGTCTCGTCCTTGACCCACAGGCCGCCGGTCGCGTCGAAGCCCAGCCGAACACTCAGCCCTTCGTTGCGGCCAAACGGCGTGATGCGGAAGCCGCGCCCGTCGACCACCCCAACCGCCGCGTCGAGCCGGCGCACCAGATCCACGTACGCGTCGTCGGTGAGCCCACGGCGCCGCGCCAAGTGCCAGGAGTGCAGCAGCTCGCGGTGGCGGATGAAGGGGTTGGGATCCTCGCCGCGCACCGCCTCGATGCGGAACGGGTCCAGCTTCCGGGTGACGACATGGTCGGTGTCCCCGCGGCCGGCCCGCCGGCACCGGAACGGGTAGCGCATCTCCTCGGGAGTCGGTGCGACCCACCCGCAACCCGCGCAAACGAGGGTGGAAGCCGTGGGTTTCATCCGGTTGGCCGGAGCGGGCGAGCCGACGGTGACCGGGACCACGCGCTGTCAGTCATGGACGGGCACCTCCACGCGGCCCCGAATCGGCACCCGGAACGCCAGCACCCCGGCGACGGCGACGACGGCCGAGGCGATCAGGAACGGCACACTCGGCCCCAGCAGCTGGAAGACGGGGGCGGACCACAGCGGCCCCGCCACTCTCGCCACGCCGCCGAATGCCTGCTGCACGCCCATCGTCTGTCCGACCTCGTGCGGGTCCGACTCGTGCGAGACAAGCGCCGTCACCGCGGGAAAGAGCAGTGCGGTGCCGATCGGCACCAGCGCCAGCACGAGCGCCATCTGGAAAATGGTGCGCGGGAGCGGGTAGAGGAGCATGCCGAGCGCCAGCAGCACGGTGCCCATCCGCATGACCCGCGTCTCGCCGAACCGGTCCACCAGCCATCCGAGGATCACCGCGCGGAGCACCACCGCCAGGGCCCCCATGTAGAGAAAGACGTAGCCAATGGTCTTCTCCGTGACCCCGAAGCGGAACTTGAAATACAGCGCCACGACCGCGGACAGCGAGGCGAAAGCCCCCATCCCCACGGCGTAGATCCAGATGAGCCGCGGCTGCGGCGCCGTCGGATGCAGGATCACCCGCAGGACGGCGGTGCGAATGCTGGTGGGCGCCCCGCGCGCGTGCGATGGCCTCGACTCGGGAAGGTACGCCCAGGCGAAGAGCACGTTGACCGCGCACAGGCTCGCCGCGACGATCCCCGGCGCAGCCGGCCCGAGGTGCGAGGCGAGCGAGCCGATGGCCGGCCCGATCATGACGCCGGCGTTGGTGGCTGCGGAGAGCCAGCCGAGCCCGCGGGCCCGCTGGGCCGGATTCGTGGCGTCGGAGACGTACGCCTGGATGACTCCCGTGGTCCCGCCGCCCAATCCCTGGACGATGCGCGAGGCGAACAGCAACCAGATGCTGTTGGCGAACCCGAAGATCAGGTATGCGAGGCCCGCCCCCGTCATGCCGATCAGCATCACCGGCCTGCGGCCGTAGCGGTCCGACACGCGGCCCCACAACGGCGAGCTGGCGAGCTGCGCGATGGAGAACGACGCCACCAGAGGACCCACGATCCACGCCTGCCCGCCCAGCCGCAGGGCGTAGAACGGCAGCAGCGGGAAGATCATCGCGAAGCCCAGCATGTCCACGAACGCGGCGGTCATGAGGACCCACAGCGCCTTTCTCACCGGCCGGTCCTCGCGCCCACGCCCAGCGCCGCCGCACTCACGCCCATCAGCACGACGCCGAATGCCGCGGCTACGCCCATGTCGGAGAGCCTGAGGCTCGAGAGGATCTCGATGGAGATGGGCCGCGTGTCGTAGGTGTAGAGCAGGACCGACGTCACGAAGTCCCCCAGTGCGGAGACGAACGCCAGGCTGGCCCCGACGGCGAGCGCCGGCTTCAGGAGCGGGAGCGTTACCCGCCACAGCCTGCGCCAGCGGCCGGCACCGAGCGATTCCGCCGCTTCTTCCAGGGACGGGTCGAGCTGGCGGTAGCCGGCGAGCAGCGCCCGGCCGGTGAGGGGGAGGCTGCGCACCAGGTACGCGAGCGGCAGGATGGCGGCGGTGCCGACCAGGATCCAGCGCCCCGCCAGCGGGCTCCGCACGCTGAACAGCGTCGCCAGCGCGATGGCCACGACCGTCCCCGGCACTGCCCACGGCAGCGCGAGCAGCGTCTCGATGACCCGGCGCAGCGCCACGCGGCGCCGGACGGCGAGGTGCGCCGCCACCGCCGCCACCGCCACGGCGGCGCCCGTCGCGGCCGCCGCCATCCACAGCGAATTCAACAGGGGGCGCAACCGTTCCGGCTCGGTGAACAGCGCTCCGTAGTTCCTGAGGCTCCACGCGGGTGGAATCGCTTCCGTCGTCCAGGTCCCGGCGGGCACCAGCGACACGACGATGAGCGTCACGTGCGGCAGGAGCAGCACGACGCCCAGCGTCCAGCCGAGTATGGCGGCGGCGCGCCGCGCCAGGGGATGGGCGATCGCCCGGAGCGGCGGTGCCGTGCCCTTCCCCACCGACACCACGAGCCGGCTGCCCTCGGTCCGCTGCACGACGGCGAATCCCGCGATGGCCAGCACGGCCAGCGCCACCGTCTCGAGCATCGCGGTCGGCAGATCGCCGTTCAGCTTGGTGGCGACGATCTGGGTGGTCATCACGCGGAACCCGCCGCCGAAGATGTAGGGAGCGCTGAACGACGCGAGCGCGGTCATGAAGGTCAGGAGCGCGGCGCCCCACAGGGCCGGCGCGAGGAGCGGCAGGGTCACGCGGCGGAATGTGGCCCACGCTCCCGCCCCGAGCGACGCGGCGGCCTCGCCCATGGACGCGTCCATCCGGGCCAGGCCGGCACGCGCGAACAGATAGAAGTAGACGTACATCGAGTAGGCGTGGACCAGCAGGATCGCACCGGGGCCGCGCAACCGCCATGGCGCGTGGCGCAGCCCCAGCAGCACCTGGACGGCGCGCGAGACGAAGCCGCTCTCGCCGTACAGAAACAGGAACGCGATGACGCCCACCAGCGGCGGCAGCACGGCCGGGAGCGCGATCAGGGCGCCGAGGACGCGCCGGCCGGGGAAGTCGTAGCGCTCGAAGACCAGGGCCAGCGGAATGCCGATCGCGCCCGCGAGAACCACGCTCGTCACCGAGATCCACAGGCTGCCCCACAACGCCGTCCACTCGGAGGCGGTGCGGGCGAAACCGCGGAGGTCGGCGTGCGTCGCCTCCGCGCCCACGAGCAGCAGCGGGTACACGATGAGCCAGGCGAGCCCCAGGACCAGCAGCAGCGAGGCGAGATTGCCCCGGCGCCGCAGCGTCATTCCGTGGCCCCGTGCGCCTGTGCCTCCGAGTCCGCCCAATAAAGCACGCGGTCCACCGCCACTCTCACGCGCTCACCGACCCGTGTGGCCTTGAGCGGCGCCTGCACGTCGAAGGCGACACCGGCCCCGGCATCAACCGTGAAGTACGCCTGGGCGCCGACAAACCGGCGCTCCGTCACCAGGCCCTCGAGCGGCGCCGCGCCGTCGGTGACGAAGCGCAGGGCCTCGGGCCGCACCAGCGCGGTGGTACCCGCCCGCCCTCCGACCAGCTGACCCGGGAGCGCGGCGGCCCGGCCCACGAATCCGGCGACGAACGCGCTCGCCGGTTGTTCGTAGAGCTCGTCCGCCGTCCCAACCTGCTCCAGCCGGCCTCGGTGGAGCACCGCGACCCGATCACCGAGATCGAACGCCTCTTCCTGCTCGTGGGTGACGAACACCGTCGTGATGCCAACCTGGCGGATCGAGCGCCTCAGCTCGCGGCGGGTGCGCTCCCGCAGCGCCGGATCCAGGTTGGAGAGCGGCTCGTCCAGCAGGAGAATCCGTGGCTCCGGCGCCAGGGAGCGGGCCAGCGCCACCCGCTGCTGCTGGCCGCCGGAGAGCGCGGACACCGGGCGGCGCTCAAACCCCTCGAGGTCTACCATGGCCAGCACCTCTCGCACCCGGCGTGTGGCGGCGTCTCCCCGGGCCCGCAGCCCGAAGGCGACGTTGGCCCCCACGTCGAGGTGCGGGAACAGCGCGTAGTGCTGGAAGACCATCCCGAAGCGCCGCGCGGCCGGCGCGGCGCGGGTGACGTCCTCGCCGCTGACCACGATCGAGCCCGCGTCGGGCACCTCGAACCCCGCGAGGAGGCGCAGCGTCGTGGTCTTCCCGCTGCCACTGGGCCCCAGCAGCGCGAGGATTTCACCGCGGGCGACGTCGAGGGAAAGATCGTTCACGGCGACCGTGCCCTCGAACGTCTTCCGCAGCCCCCGCATGCTGAGAAACGGTGCGTCCATCACGTCATCCCCTCATTCGCCCTCATCAGCTCATCACATCGTGACCCAACCGGTGAGGGGTGAGAAGTGAGAGGTGATAGGTCTGGGGGAGAGGTGAGAAAACGAGGTGAGAGGGTCGCGCTCCCTCTCACGCCTGTTCTCCTCGCACTTCTCACCCATCCTCCTCACCTCTCACTTCTCACCTCTCACTTCTTACCTGTTCCTCTGACATGCCGATCCCAATAATCCATCCACGCCGCGCCGTGCGCCTCAACCGTGTCCCAGTTGACCGGCTCGACCCGCATGCGTGCGTCCACGTCACGCACCCACTGGGGAAGCGAATCGGCCGGCAGGTCGGTGCGCGCCGGAAGGCGGAACGCCTCGCGCGCCGCCACGAGCTGCATCTCGGGCGTCAGCACCCAGCGCACGAACTCGCGCGCCAGCGCCGCGTGGCGGGCCCCGCGCACCACCGCGATGGCATCGTCAATCACCGGCGTGCCGCTGGTAGGGAAGTGGTATCCGAACTTCCGGCCCTCATGCTGCAGGAGCAGCATGTCCGGGAGGTCCCACAGCGAGATAAGCCCTTCCTGCCGCTCGAGCTTGACGTGCAGCAGCGCCGGGTTCTGCACGTAATCGCCGGTTTGCGCGTCGAGCCGCCGGAGCCACGCCCAGCCGGCCGTGGTGTCGCCGGTGCGCGCGAGGCTGCGCATCATGACCATCTCGAAGATCGCCCGCATCGTCCCGCTGGCGAGCGGGTCGCGGATCAGGAGCTTGTCCTTCCACCGCGGCGCCAGCACGTCGTCCCAGTCCGCCGGCGCCAGCGACTCCGGCACCGCCACGCTGTTGAACTCGATCACGGCGGGCGTGCGATAGACCGACAGGTAGAGCGGGCCACCGGGCGTGGCCGGCTCCAGGAGCGAATCCCGGACCGCGCGCGCGAACAGCGGCGTCGGGCCCCCGAACCAGAGGTCGGCCTGCGGGTTCGCCCGCTCGGAGCGCACGCGGTCCAGGACCTCCTGCGACCCCATGTCCAGCCAGCGGACGTCCACCCCGGGATGCAACGCCTCGAAGCGCCGCTCCACCAACGAGAGCAGCTCGCGGCCGTGCGGCGAGTAGATGACGAGGGGGGTACGGCGGTTGCCGCAGCTGGCGAAAAAGAGACAGACGGTCAGCGCCCCGGCCTTGACCAAGAGTTGCAGAGTTGCAGAGTTGCAGTGGTAGGAAGGGGGCAGCTGGAAGGAGCGCTCGTCGGCGGCGACCTTCTCGCCGGCACGGCCAGTCCTGTCGCCTGTCAACTTCGAACCACTGCAACCCTGCAATTCTGCAACCCTGCAACCCTGCAACTCTGCAACTCTCGCGTTCACTTGAGATCTTCTGGCTTCAGCGCCAGCAGATTGGCGAACAACCGATACGCCCCCGGCACGTTCGCGGGCAGCTGGCGGAAGAAGCTCAGCCCCGTATAGACGTAGAGCCCGCGCCCGAGTCGGGCGACCAGCAGGCCTCCGTCCAGCTTCTCACCCTTGTCGCCCATCTCGAGCAGTGGGTGGTAGGCAGGATCCCAGGTGTGCGCGAAGTACAGGCCCCGCTCCTGCACCCAGCCGTCCCAATCCGCCGCACCGATGGCGTTCGGCTCGGTAAACAGCGAGTTGGAGGGATCGAGTACGGTGACCGGAGCCGTCTCGTCCGTCACGCGATCGTGCGGGTTGGCGATCGTGAACGGGAATGGCGCGTATCCGCCGCGCACGAACGGGTATTGCTGGTATTGCACGATGAGACGCCCGCCCCGGCGGACGTAGTCGAGCAGCCGGCCGTTGGCGGCGACCAGGCTTGGCTCCGTCTGGTAGGCGCGGCTCCCGATGACGATGACGTCGAAAGCGGAGAGCTCGCCCTTCTCGAGGTCCGCCGGGGCGAGCACCACCAGCGGCACCCCGACCGACTGGAGCGCCTCCGGCATCTGATCGGCGGCCCCGCGCACGTACCCCACTCGGGACAGCCTCGGCAGCACCAGGTCCGCCCGCTCGATCCTGAGCGTCGCCGAGCGCACGTAGGGCACCGGCCGGATGTGCGGATAGTCCACCAGCTCCGTGGCGCGGTCGTAGCGGGCGCCCGCCATCTCGGCCACCGCGCGAACTGTGTACCGGCCAGCGGGCACGCTACGCGGCACCGCGAGCTCGAAGGTGTAGCTGCGTTGCGTGTCCTCACCCTCGAGCGCGAACGCCTGCGATGGCACCGCCGGCCAGCCGTCAGGCAGCTCGAGCCGGACGTCGCCGGCGGACCGCCCGCGCACGCCGTTGGTCAGCGTGACGGTGATGCTACGCGCCCCCTCGGCGGCCACGGGCCATACCGTCTCGGACGGGGAGACCTCCACGCCAATGGCGGGCACCACGAACAAGGGGCGCCGAGTTTCGCCGCGCACTTCGTCGTCGTACCGGAACACGGCCTCGCGCCGCAGGGACACGGCGACTCCGGCGATGGTGGTCGCGAGGCGCGCGTAGACCGGCGGAGGCTCGAAGGGCTCCCCGCGCAGGTCGTCCGGCACGCCCGACCAGTCGTACAGGGCGCCGGACATCGGCCGGGCGAGGAAATACGGCTGGGAGAGCGGTGCGTCTGCCGCCACCGTCACGGCGAACCGTCGGGCGTCCACTCCGCGCGAGTCGGCCGAGAAGAAGCCGCCGGCCGTCGGTGCGGCCGCTGGCGCACCCGGCTGTACGTCCCAGCCAGGCGGAGCCTCGATGACGGCGCTGTCGAGCCGCGCCGCCTGCCCGCCGGCGCCCCACAGGGCGGTGACGATCGAGAAACGCTCGCCGGCCACGAGGCGCGAATCGTCGGCGATCGCGTCGGCCAACACGCCCGCCGCCGTCGCCAGCGCCTCCTCGAGCAGTGGCTCCTTCTCGGCCCGGAACTCCGGCGGTGCGGCCCGGCGCAGCTCCATCAGCGCGGCAGCCAGCAGCGGCACGACGCGCGCCGGAGCGCTCGGCGTCAGGACCGAGCGCGCCGAATCAATCAGCGCGGCATAACGGGCGAGCGGAGCCGCGAGCGCGGTGTCAATGCCGGCAAAGACTCCGCCGGCGCCCCGGCCGCCGGTGAGGTCTTCGACCAGCATCACGCGGGTCACCGAGGGCCCCATGTCCTGGAGGCGTCCCATGTCCTGCGACCGGTGCAGGCTGCGGGCGGCCATGGCGAGCTGGTGGTACGACTGGCCGGCGACGGGATCCAGCGCGCCGGACGCCAGCACGGCGGTCGTGCCGGCGGTGTCGAACCGCGTGGACCGGTACAGCTTGCGCGGACCCCAGGACGAATCGCGCAGCAACTCGAACGCCTGCCGGACGACGACGCCCGAAGCCTGGTGCTGGCCGTGTCCGTCGCGCGGCGTGCCGGAGAAGATCGAGACCAGTACCTGCGGCCGGAACCGGCGGATGACCCGCAGCACGTCCGCCAGGAGGGTGTCGCGCGGCCAGAAGCGCAGCGTCTCGTCGAGCGTCTTGGAGAAGCCGAAGTCGAAGGCGCGCGTGAAGTACTGGTGCGCCCCGTCCACCCCGCGCGCGGCCAGCAGCTCCTCGGTCCTGAGCAGGCCGAGCGACTCGCCCAGCTCCGATCCGATGAGGTTCTGACCCCCGTCACCACGCGACAGCGACAGGTATGCCGCGTCCGCCCCCGTCCCTCGGGAGAGGAACGTGAGAAGCTCCGTGTCCTCGTCGTCGGGGTGGGCCCCGATCACCAGGACGCGCTTGTCCTGGTCGAGCGAGCGCAACGCCCGGTCGAGGGCGGCGATGCCTCCGGTGCCGGCCGGCCTCAGTTGCTGGGCCGCGAGGCCACGGACGGCGGGGCCATAGACGGCGGCGGCAAGCAGCCAGGCGGCGAGCGCCAGGCGCCTGGCGGCGGAAGCGATGCAGGTCGTCATGGAAGCGGACAAGCTAACCACGGGGCGCCCCTTCCGCTCGGGTGCCGGCCGTTGCAGCATTTGGCTGCGAACCAGCTGCCCTGCAACTCTGGAAACAGTGAGGTGCCGTGTCATGGCGATGAATGGTCGTCGAGTCTGGCTGGGAGCGCTCGTCGGTGGTGTCGTCTTCAACCTCTGGAGCATGGTGGTCGAATTCGGCCTCTCGCAAGTCATCGTTGGCAAGCCGCGAATGGACATCGCCGCGATGAGCGGCTGGTTTCTCAAGCAGCCACGCATCTCCACGGGGCTGTTCTTCTTCGTCTGGGTGATCTCGCTGTTCGTCATCTCCTACGGACTTGCGTGGGGCTACGCTGCGATGCGCGCCACGACCGGCGCCGGGGCGGGCACCGCCTTCAAGCTCGGCCTCGTGGTTGCCTTCGCCGCGGCCTTCCCGATGAACTTCGCGCACGCGACCTTCGACGGGTTGAGCCCGCGCTTCTGGCTGATGTGGATGATCGAGATCGGCGTCGGCGCCATCCTGGCGGCATTGGCGGCGGGGTGGGTCTATCGGGACGCGCCGCCGGCCTCCTTGCCATGAGCGGGAGCGAACGGGCGGGGTCCGGTGCCGAGGATCTCGCCGCTTGGCGGCACGAGTTCCCGATTCTCGGGAGCACCAACTACCTCATCTCCAACTCCCTCGGAGCCATGCCGCGCGGCGCCGCGGCCGCGCTCGAGCAGTACGCCCGGGCCTGGGCGAAGCGTGGCGTGCGGGCATGGGATGAGGGGTGGTGGGAGATGCCGGTCGCCGTCGGGGATATGGTCGCCCCGATCATCGGAGCCCCCACGGGCACGGTCACCATGCATCAGAGCGTGACCCTGGCCGAGGCGGTCGTGCTCTCCTGTTTCGAGCCTCGCGGGCCGCGCAACAAGATCGTGTTCGAGGACGGGAACTTTCCCTCGGTCCAGTACCTCTACGGCGCGCAGCCCGGCCTGCGGGTCGCCTCCGTGCCGGTCGAGCGGCTGGTGGACGCCATTGACGACCAGACGCTGCTCGTGCCCATCTCGCACGTGCTCTTCAAGAGCAGCTTCGTGCAGGACGTGCCCGCGATCGTCGAAAAGGCCCATCGGGTCGGAGCGCTCGTCGTTCTGGACGTCTACCAGTCCGCCGGCGTGCTGCCGCTCGACGTCGGCGCGCTGGGCGTGGACTTCGCCGTGGGTGGCTGCCTCAAGTGGCTGTGCGGCGGCCCCGGCAACGGCTTTCTCTACGTCCGGCCGGATCTCGCGCAGCTCACACCGAAGCTCACCGGGTGGATGGCGCACGCCGACCCCTTCCGCTTCGAGCCGCCTCCGATCCGCTATGCCGAAGGGCCGTTCCGCTTCCTCAACGGGACGCCGTCCATCCCCTGTCTCTACGCCGCCATCGAGGGGCTCAGGATCATCCGCGAGGTCGGGGTGGCGCGGATCCGGGAGCAGTCGGTCCGCCTGACGGAGCGGCTGCTGCGGAGCATCGACGAGCGGGGCTTCCCATCCATCACCCCGCGGGACGCGGCACGGCGCGGCGGCACCGTGGCCGTGAACCCGCCGGACGCCGAAGCCATCAGCCGCCGGCTCCTGGAGCGCAACTTCTTCATAGACTACCGCCCGGGCGCGGGCATCCGCATCTCGCCGCATTTCTACAACACCGACGACGAGTGCGACGCCATCGTCGCCGAAATCGCCGCGCTCGCCGCGGGCCGGCCCAGCCTCCGCGCCACGCGCCACTGATGCCGCGGATCTACGACATCTCGCTCCCGGTCGCGCCGGGAATCCGGGTGTGGCCGGGCGATCACCCGTACCAGTGCGACTGGACCTCGCGCATGGCGGACGGCGCGTCGTGCAACGTCGGCCAGGTGGCGATGAGCTGTCATACCGGCACCCACATTGACGCGCCGTATCACCTCGCCCCCGGTGGAGCGACCGTCGAAGCGACTGCGCTGGAGGCCTGCGTCGGGCCCGCGGTCGTCATGGCCCTGGCGCAGCTCGCGGAAGCACGGGCGGAGCGGGTGCTGGTTCGCGCGGGCGGAGCGGCGCCGTCGCCCGCCGCGCTCGAGCGCCTCGGGCCCCTCCGGCTGTTCGGTACCGACAGCCCCTCTGTGGACGCGATGGAGAGCAAGACCCTCGACATCCACCATGCGCTGTGGCGGCGCGGCACGGTGATCCTCGAGGGACTCGACCTGTCGGCGGTGCCCGATGGCGAGTACCAGCTCATCGCCCTGCCGATCAAGCTGGTGGGCATGGACGCCGCCCCGGTGCGCGCGATCCTGATCGCTCCGTGACCTCCGACCCCGTCGCGATGGAGGAGACGCTCGACCGGTGACTCCCCGCACCAAGCAGCCACGCTCCCTGCTCATCAGGGACATCCACCTCCTGGTCACGATGGACGGGCGCGGCCGCCAGATCCCGGGCGGCTATCTGTATGCCGAGGACGGCGAGATCCAGGCGGTGGGCACGCGCGTGCCGCCACGCCTCAGGGCGGAGCGCACCATCCGCGCGCCGTTCGCCGTCGCCGTACCCGGTCTGGTGAATACCCACCATCATCTCTGCCAGACCCTCACGCGGGCGCATCCCGGGGCCGCGAATGCCAAACTGTTCGACTGGCTCACGACGCTCTACCCGGTGTGGGCCCGCATGGACGAGGAGTCGGTGCACCTCGCCGCGCTGGTCGGCATGGCGGAGCTGATGCTGTCGGGATGCACGACCACGTCGGACCACCATTACCTCTTCCCGCGCGGCCAGACGCGGCTCATTGACGCCGAGATCGCAGCCGCGCGCCAGATCGGCATCCGGTTCCACGCCACGCGCGGCAGCATGAGTGTGGGGGCATCGCAGGGCGGGCTTCCGCCGGACTCCGTCGTGCAGGACGAGGACGAGATCCTGGCGGACTCGGAGCGCGTGATCCGTACCTACCACGACCCGAAGCCGGGCGCGATGCTGCAGGTGGGACTGGCGCCGTGCTCGCCCTTCTCCGTCTCGGAGCGCCTGATGCGCGAGACGGCGGTGCTCGCGGAGCGCCACGACGTACGCCTCCACACGCACCTCGCGGAAACCAGGGACGAAGAGGTCTACTGCCTGAAGCGGTTCGGCCGGCGGCCGGTCGAGTTCCTCGCGGACGCCGGCTGGATCAGCGAGCGCGCGTGGATCGCGCACGGGGTTCACTTCAACCGGGCCGAGATCCGGCGGCTGGGGCGCGCCCACGTGGGCGTGGCGCACTGCCCGACGTCCAACATGCGGCTCGGTTCGGGCATCGCGCCGGTCCAGGCGCTGGCCGACGCCGGCTGTCCGGTCGGTCTCGGGGTGGACGGCAGCGCCTCGAACGATGGCTCCCACATGCTCGCGGAGGCGCGCCAGGCGCTGCTCCTCGGCCGTGTCACGCGCGGGGCAGACGCGGTGAAGGTGGAAGAGGCGCTGCGCATGGCGACCGTGGCCGGCGCCGCGTGCCTCGGCCGCGACGACATCGGCCGGCTCGAGGTCGGCGCCCGCGCCGACGTCGCGCTGTTCGACCTCCGCGACGTGACCTACAGCGGCGCGGGCGATCCTCTGCTCGCCCTGCTGCTCTGCGCCCCCACTCGGGTGCACACGCTGGTAGTGGA
>Ga0182021_10008816_pt1 | contig 11938 bp, 9 predicted proteins | sample 612E3MmetaG_FD_120493 | JGI IMG/M metagenome (GOLD analysis project Ga0182021, IMG submission 120493) | Permafrost microbial communities from Stordalen Mire, Sweden - 612E3M metaG (Illumina Assembly) | ecosystem: Environmental > Terrestrial > Soil > Wetlands > Permafrost | place: Sweden...
GCCGTCGCCGTTGCCGAGATGCTGCCGAACGCACCGAGAATCCGCGTCTCGCCAACTCGAAGGCCGATCATGCTCGAGGGCGATGCCGTTCGCCTGGAGCAGGTCTTCGTCAATCTCCTGTCCAACGCCGTCGAGCATGCAGCCAGGTCGCCGACGATCGACGTGAACGTGCGTCGATCGAGCGCGTACGCCGTGGTCGAGGTCCGGGATTTCGGACCCGGGATCGCAGTCAGCATGCAGTCGCAGCTGTTCCAGCCGTATACGCGGTTGGGAAACAGGCCTTCTGCCGGATTGGGCCTGGGGCTCTACCTGGCGCGCGAGATCGTGACGGCGCATGGCGGGACGATCGACGCGGAGTCGACCTTCGGCGAGGGCACGGGCGTCATCGTTCGACTCCCGCTTGGCAACCGCACGCTCGGTAGGCGCGCAGCCGGGACTCATTCGCGGCCCGAGGCGGAGGCGGAAGCTTGATCCGGCTTGCGATCGTCGAGGACCACCCGGCCATCGCCGAGGGGCTGACGGCGCTGCTGCGTGGCGTGTCCGACCTCACCGTCGTGGGAACGGCCCGGGACAGCGTCGCGGCCGACCGCCTGATCGAAGCCCAATCCCCCGATGTCGTTCTCTGCGACATCCGCCTGGCCGGGACGGTCGACGGCCTGGGACTCCTTGCCGCTCACACGCCGGGTCCGGCCTTCATCATGCTGAGCGCCTATTCGTATCCGAGTTACTACGCCGCGGCCGTCGAGCACGGTGCGAAGGGCTACCTCTCGAAGATGGCAAGCATCGAGCAGATCGTCGCGGCTGTGCGAACCGTCGCCGCCGGCGGATCGGCATTCACTACGGAGGTCCGCCGCGCCGCGCGTACGGCGCTCCGCCCGCCGACACAGCGCGAGGCCCAGGTCCTCGCGCTCGTGGCCGAGGGCCACGCCAATGCCGAGATCGCCGAACTCCTATCGCTGCGCGTCAAGACGGTCGAAAGCCAGCTCCGGCGCATGTTCGACCGGTACGACGTGACGAGCCGGACTTCCCTGGTGCGGGTGGCGCAACGGCAGGGCTGGATCGAGGGAGACCGCTAGGCGTCCCCGGACGCTGTCCGGCACTCCGCGATGGTCGTGAGGGTTTCCATCCTCTCGCTTGCAGGCAAAGACGAGCACGCTGGGGAACAAAGGTGGTGTCTCAGCAACGCCAATCCGACGACTGCAGTCCGTCGGGCATGAGAAGCAAACATTGGGCGGACGCAACTTGGGCGATCGGCTGACGTTCCTCGGCCATTCGACCGTTCTCGTCGACCTCGACGGCGTGCGCGTGCTGACGGATCCCGTGCTCGGCCACCTGGGGGCCGGCATCCTTCGGCGTCAGGCTCCGGCAGCGCCGCCCGACATGCTGGAAGGCCTCTCAGCCGTGTTCGTAAGCCACGGTCACTGGGACCACCTGGATACGAGGTCCCTTCGGGCTCTCCCCGGCCGGCCAGTATTCATCGTCCCGGCGGGCCTCGGGCGTATTGCGGCCAGGGTGGCACCCGGGGACGTCCATGAGCTTCGAGCCGGCGATCGACTGCAGATCGGGGCCATCACCCTGGAGGCGGTTCACGCCGAGCACAGCCGCCGCCGCTCGCTGTTCACGACCGCGGAGGGCGCCCTCGGCATGCTCATGATCGGATCTAGCAGCGTCTATTTCGCCGGCGACACAGACCTGTTTCCGCAGATGGGGCAGCTCGCCGGGCGCGTCGACGTGGCACTCCTTCCAATCGACGGCTGGGGCCCGAGGCTGGGGCGTGGCCATCTGGACCCCTCGCGGGCAGCCGAGGCGACCGCGCGAATCCGGCCCTCGATTGCCACGCCCATCCATTGGGGAACCCTCTTCCCGCTGGGAATGCGCCGCATCGCGGGCGGCAGAGTGGAGCGACCGGCCGAGGCCTTCCGGGCGGCCGTCGCGGCACGGGCCCCGGGCGTTGAGGTGCGCATCCTTCGACCCGGAGAATCGATGCCCCTGGGCGGCGGGGCCTCCGGGCTATGACACCCGATGTCCGCGCCTACGCGATACCGGCCGACCGGGGCTTCCTCGAGTCTCGCCGACTCCAGGCTCGCCTGATGTGGGAGTGGCGACCCAATCGCCTGGCACTCGTTCGCCGGACGATCCTGTCCTACCTGATGGCGTGTCTGGCTCTGGCCATTACCGCGCTCGTCCTCCGAGGACTGCGGATCGACGGCCCCGCTCCGTTGTTGCTGGCGGCGCTCCTGTTGCTGGCTCTCGACAGTTGCTCCGATGTCCTCCTGCAGTGGCTGCTCGTGGCCCGGCCCATCCTCGTCGCCCAGACTCTTGGCCTTGTCATTGAGTTCGCGGCCATCGTTGTCCTCGGACGCATCGTACCGGGTCTGGGCGTGGACGGACCCTCGACGGCAATCTGGGCCGCCGTGCTGCTGACCGTTCTCAACAGCCTGTTGGCGGAGCTGGTCGCGGTGAGCGACGACGACTCCTACTACGGGGTACTCGTCCGGCGGCTGGTCGCACGGGACTTCCGGAGCGCCGCGGACGCGACGCCGGGTCTGCTCGTGATCCAGATCGATGGGCTCAGCCTGCCGGTCCTGAGCCAGTCCATACGGGCGGGCCGGGTACCGGTTCTGGGCGGCCTGATACGCGACGGCGGGGCGACGCTCCATCCGTGGATCGCAATGCTCCCGCCGACGACCCCGGCCAGTCAGGCGGGGATCCTCCACGGTCGCAACGACGGCATCGTCGGTTTTCGCTGGTACGAGAAAGCCACGGCCAGGCTGATGGTGGCCAACCATCCGGACGACGCCGCCGAGATCGTCCGTCGGGTCAGCGACGGCGCCGGTTTGCTCGCCGAAGATGGCGCCAGCATCGGCAACCTGGTCACCGGCGACGCACCCCGCAGCTACCTGACCATGGCAACGATCGGGGAAGGTTCGCCGGCGGATGACGGGCGGCGCCTGCGCGGCTTCCTCGCCACCTCCGTCAACTATGTCCGCCTGGTGGTGCTGCTGATCGGCGAGGTAGCCAAGGAGCTGTATCAGGCCGAGCGCCAGCACGGCCAGGCGGTCGAGCCGAGGATGCACCGCGACCTGCACTACGCGGTGGAACGAGCCGTCACGAACATCGCCCTGCGCACCGTCTCCACCGCCTTTGTCATCGAGGAGATGTACCGCGGGACACCGACCATTTACGTGGACTACACAGGCTACGACGCCATCTCCCACCATTGCGGCCCTGAGCGCGAAGAAGCCATAGACGCGCTGGCCGGCATCGATCGGGCCATCGGGTCGTTGGTGAAGGCCGCCAGGACCACGAGGCGGCCGTATCGGTTGGTGGTGCTCTCCGATCACGGCCAGTGCCTGGGCACCACTTTCATCAAGCGGTACGGCCAGCCTCTCGAGGCGGTCATCGCCGCGGCGCTGCCGAGTGCGATGAGCGTCGTCGGCACGACCGACTCGATCGAATCGGCCGGCATGGGCCGGCGCCTCGCGGCTGAATTCGGGAGGGGCACCGGACTGGCCCCTCTGATTGCTCGCCGCCTGCCAAGCGGGCTGCGACGGTACGGTCGCGGAGCGGCACGAGGCGCGTCCGCGGCTCCTCCAGACGTCGTCGTCGCCTCGTCGGGGAACCTGGCGCATGTCTACTTCACGAGCCGGCCGGATCGCATGACGGACGAGGCGATCGAAGCCTGCTCGCCGGGCCTCATCGAGGCGCTGGCGCATCATCCCGGGATCGGGGTACTCGTGGTCAGGTCCGCCGCCGGCCACACGCTGGCACTCGGGCGGCACGGTCGGCTCGACCTGACGGCGAACCACCTCGAAGGCGACGATCCTCTGGCCGATTACGGTCCGCGGGCGGCCGAGAGCCTGATGCACATGGATGGCTTCGCGAACGTCGGCGACCTGATTCTGCTCGGCGCCGTCGACCGGGTTTCGGGCGAGGTCACCGGCTTTGAGAATCTCGTGGGCTCGCATGGCGGTCTCGGCGGCTGGCAGAGCGAGCCGTTCATCCTGTGCCCGGCGGGTTTCGAGCTCGCCGAGAATCCACCTCCGGGCGCGCCGGGCCTGTATCGCCAGTTGACTGCATGGCAGGTGCAGCTGCGGGGAGAAACGGGGCGCTGAAGCGAGCGAGCCCGGACCTTTTCGTGGTCCCGGAAAGGGCCCGCCCGAAGCCACCGTGGCGGGTTTTCATCCTCGTGAGCCACGGTAGCGGAACCTACCTTGACGGGCAGGGCGAGCTCATCGCCGCCGCTATGCGAGGCTCCTGCTGTGGACCCGATCCCAACAACTGGACTGCTTTCCGACAATCCGCCGGACGCAATGGCCGGCGACTCAGACAGGAGCCTGGTCCGGTCGGTCGACCGCGCCGCGTCGCTCTTGCTGGGTCTTGGCGAATCGGAGGCCGAGGTAGGGGTTACGGAGATCGCGCGGCGCCTCGGATTCCACAAGTCCACCGCTTCGCGGCTGCTGGCCACGCTCGAGCGACGAGGGCTCGTTGAGCAGGACAGTGACACGGGCAAGTACCGCCTCGGGCTGGCGATGGTTCTTCTGGGCGGCCGCGCCGAACGAATGCTCGATCTCCGGTCGGTCGCGTTGCCGGAACTGGAGAGCCTGGCGCGATCGGTAGGGGCAACGACGACCCTCGGGGCGCTCGAAGGCGACAGCCTCGTGACGATTGCCTGGTCGGACAAGACGGGGATGAGTCATCGCCGCACCTCCGCCAGCCTGCCGCTGCACGCAACGGCCCCCGGCAAGGTCCTGCTCTCCAACCAGCCCGAACGAGAGGTCGTGCGCCTGTCCAAGAACGGGTTCACGCCCTACACGGCCCACACGATCGTGCGTCTGGACCAGTTCCTCGATGAACTTGCCAGGGTGCGCAGGCGGGGCTTCGCCACGGCTTTTGGCGAGAACGAACCGGGCGTGAACGCCGTCGCGGTGCCTGTCTTCGACCACCATTCCGGCGTAGTGGCAGCCCTGGAGGTGCGAGCCTCCGGGAACCGGATCCAGCCCAGTCAGGTTCCGCAGTTGATCGAGAGGGCGCGGGAAGCTGCGGCGGCGATCACCGAACGCATCGGTGGCGTCGCGGCGTCGGCATAGCGAAGGTACCGGCAGTGGAGAATCGCTGAGATGACCATCAGGAAGTCATTTACACGCGAGGACGCGCTCGTCGTCGCGACTCATCTCGATATCGACTTCGAGGGCCTGAAGTACGACCTCGAGCAGTTCCGGATGGGGCTGGATGTCGAACTCGAGCACGGGCCGCGAAGCCCGAGGACGGACGTCAGCGGCGACGATTCGATCATTACCGGAAAGATCGCTCTCGCTCACCTCACCGAGTTCCCGGACTACTACACCCGACTCGCCATCATGGAGAGCGAGGCCGCCGCCCACTGGAGCACGAGGAGGTAGCCCAGAGGCGCTGGCGACCCGCCGATCCAGTTCGCACGAAACCCCGGCAGGGGCTTGCTGCCCGCGCTAGCATCCGAACGAGCGGCGCCGCCGATGACGGCGCACGGACCTACCGGAGGAAAAGCGGATGATCGACCTCCTCGTCATGGTCGGCGTGAACGCCGCGGCGCTCCTCGTGGCGGCCAACGTCGTTCCGGAATTCAGCCTGGTCTTCAAGACGGACAAGGTCGAAGACTGGATCCAGATCCTCGTCATCGCCCTCCTTTTCGCCATCGTCAACAGCTACATCAAGCCGATCGTCAAGATGCTTGCCATGCCGATTGGCTTCATGACCATGGGGTTGGTTGCTTTCGTCATCAATGCGGGCATGGTGCTGGGGATCGCGTGGCTCGTGAACCAGGCCAAGGACACCCTGACCGTCGGCTTCACGGTCGGCCACTTCCCGGCCCAGTGGGGCTACGAGACCATCGGTTGCGCAGTGGTTGCCTCGATCGTGATCAGCGTGGTCGGTACCGTCCTGAATCTGCTCCTGGCCCCACGCAAGATCGCCGGCTTCTAGCGGACGCTGTCGGGCGCGTTCGGGCCGCGAGTCGCCGGTCGACGTCTCGTCAGTGCGCCAGCGCTTCAATGCGGATTGGTTAGGCTTGCATCCATGCCAGTCGCAGAGACGTCATCTCTGGCCAGCCTGTTCGCCACGGGCCCCGGTGCGGGCGCACGGCCGGCTACGCCTGGATCCCTGACCGAGCGCGAACGGTTCCGAATCCGGCTCCGGCGTCGTCCCATGTTGCTCGACGGAGCAATGGGCACGCTTCTGTACTCTCGTGGGATCCCCCAGCGAGCCTGCCTCGACGAGCTCGTTCTGACCAAGCCCGAGATCGTCTCGACGATCCACCGCGAGTACATCGAAGCCGGCGCGGACGCTATCGAGACGAACACGTTCGGGGCGAACCGCTTCCGCCTGGCCGAATACGGACTGCAGAAGCTGGCCGGTCGACTGAGCCGCCGGGGCGCCCAGCTGGCGCGCGAGGCTCGGGAGACTGCCGGCAAGGATGCCCTGATCGCCGGCTCGATTGGGCCGCTCGGTCCTGCCGGCCGAAGGCCCATGCCACACCCCGGGATCGTCCGAGCGGCCTTCCGCGAGCAGATCGAAGGGCTCCTCGAGGGCGGAGCCGACCTGTTCGTATTCGAGACCTTCGATCGATTGGAGCCGCTGCTGCTCGCGATCGAGGAGGCGCGACGGGCGTGCGACCTGCCGGTCATCGCCCAGATGACGTTCGGTGAGGATCTCTGCGCCAACGACGGCACCGCGCCCGAGGCCGCCGCGGCGGCCCTGACGGCGGCGGGAGTGGATGCCGTCGGCGTCAACTGCGGAGCCGGGCCGCTCGTATGTCTGGAGGCGTTGGTCAAGACCGGGCCGCCGACCGCCACCGTGGCTCGTTCCATCGTCCCGAACGCCGGACTGCCGCAGCGCATCGAGGGCAACTTCGTCTACTCGGCCGGACCCGAGTACTTCGGTGCGATGGTCCCGCGTATGCTCGCCGCCGGAGCTCGGATCGTCGGCGGCTGCTGCGGCACGACGCCTGCGCACACGGCGGCGATGCGAGCCGCGATCGACGCTCTCGCCGAAGAGCGCGGTCCTCGCGCGGCCGTCGCCCCTGGCGGCGAGGGCGAGGCGGAGGGGGATGCCGGCCAAGCCGCTGCGAGAGAGTCGGACCCCGGAGAGTCGGACCCGGCCGCGGCCGCCGCGCCGCGTACCCCGCTACCGGAGATCCCGGCCAGTGGTGAAGCCACTCCCCCGTCGGGGCTGGCCAGGAAGCTTGCGGACGGCTCATTCGTCATCTCCGTCGAGATCGACCCGCCACGCTCGATCCGCATCGAACGCACCATCGAGGCCGCGCGACTGCTGGCGGCGGCCGGCGTCGACACCGTCAACGTCAGCGATTCCGCCACGGGCCGGGTTCGGATGGGCGCCATGGCGGTGGCTCTCGCCATCCAACAGCAGCTGGGCCTGGAGTGCCTGGTTCACCTGACGACTCGCGATCGCAACCTGATGGCCCTGGAGGCCGACCTGCTCGGTGCTCACGCGCTCGGCATCAGGAACATCGTGGCCCTGACCGGCGACCCTCCCAAGGTCGCGGACCGGCCCGCTGTTACGGCGGTCTGGGACGTCGATGCGATCGGCCTCATCGAGATCATCGGCTGCCTCAACAAGGGCGAGGACGGCGCCGGACTATCGATCGGCCAGGCGGCGGGTTTCACTATCGCCTGCGCCCTTGATTCCACGGCCGCCGATCAGGACAAGGAGTGGGCCCGGCTGGAGCACAAGCTGACAGCTGGAGCTCACCTGATCATGACCCAGCCGCTCTACTCGGAGCGGCAGGTGGAATCGATGCTGGCTCGTGCCCGGCAGGTCTTCGGGCAGGGCGGGTTCCCGGTGCCGGTGCTTCTCGGCGTGCTGCCGCTGCACAGCGCCCGCCACGCGGAGTTTCTCCACAACGAGGTCCCGGGCATCACCATCCCCGATGAGCAGCGCGCTGCCATGCACGCCGCCGGCGAACGCGGCGCTGAGGTCGGGCTGGAGATGGCGATGAACCTGCTGGCCGAGTCGGAGAGTCATGTCTCCGGCACCTACATCATGCCTAGCTTCGGCCGCTACGAACTCGCCGCCGAACTCGTCCGCCGCCTGCGCGCCCGCCAGAGGGCCGCCGGCAAGCGTCAGCCAAAACAAGGAGGGTCCAGGTGAGGCATCTCCAGCGTCTGCGAATCGCCGGCATCGCAGCGGCGGCGGTGTGGCTCCTGCTCCTGGCCTCGGCCGGTACGTCGTTGGCCGCGCCTCCGGCGGGCCCACCCTACCCGGCTGCCGTCACGGGTCAGCGCGTCTACGACTACGCGGGCATCTTCTCGCCCGGGGCGATCGCCCAGGCCGAGCAAACGATCAATGCGATTCAGGTTCGGACCGGAGCCGAGGTAGCCATCTACACGCAGGTCAAACCGCAGAGCGACAGCCTCGACGCAGCCAACGCCGACGCGCTGGCACTCATGAACCAATGGGGCGTCGGGCGCAAGGGCTTCGACGACGGCCTGGTCATCCTGTTCGACATGCAGGACAACCTGCTGCACGGAGAGGTCTCGCTCTACGCCGGGAGTGGGTTCAAGGCCGCGTTCCTGTCCAACGCCGATCGCCAGGCGATCTTCGACAACGACATGAAGCCGCTGCTGGTGGACGGCGACTTCGACGGGGCCTTGAGCATCGCCCTCTCCGACGTAGACGCAGCCGCCACGCCGGCGCATGCCGACGAACTGAGCCGGGCCCGCATCCTGAACGCCCTGGTTGGCCTCGGTGTCGCGATCCTGGCGCTACTGCTGGCCGCCTTCGTACTGTTCCGCTGGTACACGCACGGCCGCGACCCGGTCTACGTCGACGACAACTCCGTTCTCATGCCCGCCCCGCCGGATGGACTGACGCCGGCCATGGCAACGCTGGTGATGGATGACCGGACATCGAGCAGAACGGTTTCGGCCGCAATGGTCGACCTGGCGGCTCGCGGCCTTCTCCACTTCAAGCAGGACCAGGAGTTCTTCACCAAGAAGACTCACCTCGGCGTCACCGGCGTGCCACAGCAGATATCCACTCCCGAAGCGGGCCTGTACCAGGCCATCGGCGCCTGGACTGGACCGGACGGTTTCGTCTCGACCACGGACGCCCGGCATCTGCTGCCCGCCGTTACGAAGCTCAAGAGCGACCTGGAGACTCTCGCCGTCAACAAGGGCTGGCTCACCGGCAAGCCCACCCACGTGGTGGGCCTCTGGATGACCGTTGCGGTGGTCGCGGGCCTGGGCGCAATTCCTCTCTTCTACTGGTCCTCGCAACTGGACGCCAGCGGTGGGATTCTGGGCGGAGGCGCCCTCATCGTGGCCGCCGTCATCATCGGGATAACGGCCTGGTTCATGCCCTGCCGGACGCAGTTGGGGGCGATGCTGGCGGCCATGCTCGCGGCATACAAGAGAACGCTCCAGTACACGATGGGCCAGTCGGCGTCGATGGACGATGTCGTCCAGCGCAAGGCCCTGCCGTGGGTGACCACGCCCGACGCGGCAATGGCCTGGGGTGTGGCCCTGGGCCTCAACGCCGAGATCGAGATGATCCTGCGCAGGACGGTCGAATCCAGCGCCGCTGCGGGCCGCCAGGTCGGCTGGTACCCGATGTGGTTCTACGGCTCCGGTGGCTCCGGCGGATTCGGCGGCGGTTGGGGCGGCGGGGGCGGTGGCGGAAGCGGGATGTTCTCCGCCGGCGCGATTCCGGATGTTGGGTCGATGATGTCGTCGATCGGCTCGATAGGCTCCTCCGGGGGCGCGGGGGGCGGCGGGTTCGGTGGGGGTGGCGGAGGCGGAGGCGGCGGAGGCGGCGGAGGCTTCTAGAACCAACCAGGCCATGTACGGGCGGACGAGCGGAGGTTCCAGGTGAAGCGTTTCGCAACCGTGACAGGCGTCATGCTCGGCGCGTGGCTGCTCCTGTCGGCACCTGCCGTGGCGGCCACGCCTCCGGCCGGCCCGCCGTATCCCAATGCGGTGACCGGGCAGCGCGTCTACGACTACGCCGGCATCTTCTCCCCGGCCACCCTCACCGAGGCCCAGTCCATCATCACGGGCATCGAGGCACGGACGGGGGCCCAGGTCGCCGTCTACACGCAAGTCAAGCCGCAGAGCGACGATCTCGACAAAGCCGATGCGGACGCGCTCGCCCTTATGAACCAGTGGGGCGTGGGACGCAAGGGCTTCGACGACGGCCTGGTCATCCTCTTCGACATGCAGACGAATCTGCGCCACGGCCAGGTCTCACTCTATGCCGGCAGCGGCTACAGGGCCGCTTTCTTGAGTGACTCGGATCGCCAGGCCATCTTCGACAACGACATGAAGCCCCTCCTCGCCGATGGCGATCTGGACGGCGGGCTGCTGGCCGGTCTCCACGACATCGACGCCAACGCGACGCCGGAGCACGCCGCCACACTGGAGCGTGGCCGGCAGATCAACGCCCTGATCTCCGTGGGCGGATTGCTGCTGGGCATCCTGCTGGTGCTGGTCGCCGCTCTGTCCTGGCTGCGACACGGGCGCGACCCGGTGTACATCGACGACAACTCGATCCTGATGCCGTCGCCGCCGGCCGACCTGACGCCGGCCATGGCGACCCTCCTGCTCACCGAACGAACGTCGGATCGAACGTTGAGCGCGGGTCTTGTCGACCTGGCCGCGCGGGGTTGCATCGCGTTCGAGGCCGAGGGCAAGCATCCGGACGGGACCCGGACGGGGATCAAGTACCTCGGCGCGGGCAAGGGCGATATGCCGGCACTCGAGGGCGCTGTGCGTGACGCGATCCTGGCCAAGGGCGCGAAACACGACGGCTACACCGCTCCGCCCAGGCTCTACCAGCTGATTCCCGCGTTCGACACGTTCAAAGACGGACTCCAGACGGTGGCGGTACAGCGCGGCTGGCTGACGGCCAAGCCGAGCCAGGTCCTGCGCAAATGGGGACTGATCGCCGGTTTCGAGATCACCGCGGCAATCGTCGTCGGCTTCGTGTTGTTGATTGTCGGGGCGAGCGGCTTGCTGGTGGCTGCGGCCGGTCTGGCAGTGGCCGGCATCGTGACCGCATTCCTGACACGGGTCATGCCGTCACGCACAAGGCAAGGGGCGATGCTCTGGGCGATGCTCACGGCCTACCAGCGCAGCCTGAAAACGACCATGGCCCAGGCCCAATCCATGACCGACGTGGTCAAGGCGAAGGCGCTGCCCTGGATCGCCACTCCGGACCAGGCAATGGCCTGGGGAGTGGCGTTTGGACTCGACGACGAGATCGGGGCGGTCCTGTCCCGCTCGATCGCAGCCGGGGAGGATCAGGCGGCCGAGGGAGACGGCCATCCGCCCCTGGCCTGGCAGCCGGCGTGGTATCTGGCAGGGTCGTCCGGCTCTCACGACCACGGCTCCACCGGTCATCTCGCCTCGGGGCCCGGTGGCGTCTTCTCCGCCTCCGCAATCCCCGATCCCGGGTCGATCATCGCCGCCCTCGGTTCGATCGCCAGTCCGTCCCTGCCCGCGTCGAGCAGTTCGGGGAGCGGCTCCAGCTTCAGCAGCGGCGGCTTCGGCGGTGGCGGAGGGGGCGGTGGCGGAGGCGCCGGTGGCGGGTTCTGATCCACAACCTGCACCGTGGGGCCGGGGACGCGCACGCACTCGACGGGCCGCGGTCGCAGTCGGCTAAACTCGGGGGCATGGGTGCAGTCGACACGATGGAGCAGTTCTTCGACCTGCTGAACTCCGGCGATCGCGAAGGCGCGGTCTCGTTGATGGACGAGCGGGCTGAGCTGCGCGTCCACATCGACGGGAACGCTCGTACGCTCAAGGGCCTGCGCGAGGTGGGCGGCTGGTTCCTGCGCGCCGAGCCCGGGTTTCGCATGATCCCGGGCGACGTTCGTGACATGGGCAACACCTACCAGGCGAACTTGCTGGTGGTTCGGCCCGGCGCGCCGACGCAGCAACTCGAC
>Ga0182021_10008817_pt1 | contig 11938 bp, 7 predicted proteins | sample 612E3MmetaG_FD_120493 | JGI IMG/M metagenome (GOLD analysis project Ga0182021, IMG submission 120493) | Permafrost microbial communities from Stordalen Mire, Sweden - 612E3M metaG (Illumina Assembly) | ecosystem: Environmental > Terrestrial > Soil > Wetlands > Permafrost | place: Sweden...
GTGAACAAGGCATCAAAATCCTGATCGCTCAGTCCGTGGGGATGCTCGCTCGCGGGCTGCAGCTTCATCAGATCCACGACATTGACCACCCGTATCTTCAGTTCCGGCAGGTGACGTCGGAGTATTGAAACGGCAGCCAGCGTCTCCAGGGTCGGCACGTCGCCGCAGCAGGCCATCACAACATCCGGTTCCGTCCCTTTCCTGGTTCCCGCCCATTCCCAGACGCCAACGCCTTGTGCGCAATGCTCGACCGCGGCCGCCATTTCCAGCCACTGGGGCGCCTGGTATTTGCCCGCGACCACGACATTCACGTAGTGACGGCTCCTGAGACAGTGGTCCCAGACCGACAACAGGCAGTTGGCATCCGGCGGAAGATACACGCGCACGATCGCCGCCTTCTTGTTCACCACATGATCGATAAAGCCGGGGTCCTGGTGGGTAAAGCCATTATGGGCCTGCTGCCAGACATGGGAGGCGAGCAGGTAGTTGAGCGAGGCAATCTTCCTCCGCCACGGTAATCCCGCGGTGACTTTTAGCCACTTTGCGTGCTGGTTGAACATCGAATCGATGATATGAATGAAAGCCTCGTAGCAGTTGAACAGCCCGTGCCGACCCGTGAGAAGGTATCCCTCGAGCCAACCTTCACACTGATGCTCGCTGAGCATCTCCATTACCCGACCATCGGGTGCAAGGAACTCATCGTTCTCTCTCGTCCGCGCTTCCCACTGCCTATTTGTGACGTCAAAAACCGCATTCAAACGGTTGGAAAGCGTTTCGTCCGGACCGAAGATCCGGAAGTTCCGCTGTTCCTGATTGAGGTTGGCCACGTCGCGCAAGAACTCTCCCAGAACGTGTGTATCGGCAGCCTGGACCGATCCCGGTGACGGCAGCTTCACTGCGTAGCTCCGAAAGTCCGGCATGAGCAGATCCCGCAGCAGCAGCCCACCATTCGCGTGCGGATTTGCTCCCATCCTCCGCCCGCCCTTCGGCGCCAGCTCCGCCAGCTCCGGCTGGAGTCGTCCGTCCTCGTCAAAGAGCTCCTCCGGCTTGTAGCTTTTCATCCAGACTTCAAGCTGCTTGATGTGATCGGGATGTTCAGGATCCACCAGGATCGGCACCTGGTGCGCACGGAACGTGCCTTCGATCTGCAGACCATCAACGACTTTCGGACCCGTCCAGCCCTTTGGGGATTGCAAGACGATCATGGGCCAGCGCGGGCGCGTTGTGTCGTTGTTTTTCCGTGCGTTGACTTGAATTTCTTTGATGTTCTCGATGGCCGTTTCCAGGACGCCCGCCATGAGCTGATGCATCTGCTCCGGGTCATCACCTTCCACGAAGTACGGCGTCCAGCCATAACCGCGGAGCAGCTGGTCCAATTCTTCATGTTCGATGCGGGCCAGCACGGTCGGGTTTGCTATCTTGTAGCCATTGAGATGCAGAATGGGCAGCACTGCCCCATCGGTGATCGGATTGAGGAACTTGTTCGAGTGCCATGCCGTTGCCAGTGGACCTGTTTCTGCTTCGCCGTCGCCGATCACGCAGGCGACAATCAGCTCCGGATTGTCGAACACGGCGCCGAAGGCGTGGCTCAGTGAATATCCCAGCTCGCCTCCTTCGTGGATTGACCCGGGGCATTCGGGAGAGACATGGCTGGGAATCCCTCCAGGAAAGGAGAACTGCGTAAACAGCTTCTTCAGCCCGCCTTCGTCCTGGCTGATGATCGGGTAAACCTCACTGTAGGTGCCCTCGAGATAGGTATTGCCCACAAGCGCCGGCCCCCCGTGGCCAGGACCGGCGATGTAGATCATGTCGAGGTCATACTTCTTTATCACCCGGTTCAAATGCACGTAGATGAAGTTCTGCCCCGGTGTCGTGCCCCAATGCCCGAGAAGCGTCGGCTTCACATCGGACAGTTGAAGCGGTCGCTTCAGCAGCGGATTGTCGTAGAGATAGATCTGTCCTACCGAGAGGTAGTTCGCGGCACGCCAGTACGCGTTCATCTTCCGCAGCAGATCGGGCGACAGGGGTCTTTCTGTGTTGCTCACGGCATACGTCCTCTCTCGTGAATCCATTACTGGTGGGAGTGTTGTTTTGCCGCTGTTTCCCCGATCCAATATCCCTGGCGATTGTAATGTCCATGCAGCCTGGTCTCATAGTCCCGCGTGAGCAGGACCTCCTCCGAGTATTCGGGTGACTTTTTGATGGCGTCTTTGGAAAGGCCTACGGTAACTTTCGACAGGTCCCAGCTCACGCCCTCAATCCATTTTGGTGAAACCAGAACCTTTTTCCCCGGCCACCAGTTCCGGGTATCGACAACCAGGTACCGAATCGCCCACGTCTCATCATCGATCAGGAAATCCTCGACGTGGCCAATCTCTCCGTCCGACGCATGGATCTTGTAGCCACTCACGGTGGACGTACTCCGCAAATGTCCATTCCATTCCTTGCCACCCGGGTTCGTTGCTTTGGCTTTCTCATGGCGGGGAACAATATAGGGAGTGGGACCCCACATGTAGGAGCCCGACCAATACGTCGGCCATCCATAGTACGCGTAGTATGACTCCTCGAACTGTCGTGAGACGGGCTTGTCAGTTTCCACGGAAGGACTGTCCTCAATTTGCTTTTTGGTCAAATCGATCGCGATCTCTTGCTTGCCTCCATTCACAGTGCCCAGTGCATACGGAGAGATCAGCACCTGCCTGCCTGTAAGCCAGCTTCCCGTGTCGGCGACCAGGTAGCGGATCGCCCAGAGCTGGTCATCGAAGTAGAACTCTTTCACTTTGCCAATTACCCCGTCCCGGCTGTGCATTGTATGGCCCGAAAGAGTCTTGGATTTGAACAGCATTGATATTTGTCCTTTCCTACAGCACGTCTTGTTCCTGTCCTTTGTTGTCACCCGAACCAGTCTGTACGGGCGCCAACACCCTTGTTGCGGTATCCGGTAATCGTCATCTCATCGCATGAGGGGAAATCCTTTCTTCAACGGCCGCTCCCGGTCCCAGTACGCGCCGCACGGAGCGGGCAATCATCAACTCTTCATCCGTATGGATGACGCGGACCGCAACCCGGCCGGCGGCCGCGGAAATCACGCTTTCCTTCGCCGCGTTTCTCTTTTCATCGAGCTCGATTCCAAGATATCCGAGCCCTTCGCATATCCGGACGCGAACCGACGGCGCGTGCTCTCCGATGCCTCCTGCAAACACCAGGGTTTCCAGGCCGCCCAGCACGGCGGCAAATGCGCCAATCCATTTCTTGACCTGGTAGCAGAATACCTCGACGGCTTCGGCTGCTCGCACGTCCTTCACTTCGTTGTCCAGCAACTCACTCATGTCGGAGCTGGTCTCGGACATGCCAAGAAGGCCGGACTGAAAATTGATCATCTCGTTGAACTGCTTCGCAGACATTTTCTCGCTGCGCGCCAGATACCACACAAGTCCCGGATCGAGGTCACCGGAGCGCGTGCCCATGGGAACGCCTGCTGTCGGCGTGAAACTCATGCTCGTGTCTACAGATTTTCCATGGTGCACCGCTGCCAAACTCGCGCCGTTTCCGAGGTGAGCGAGAATGACACGGCCTTGCGCTTTTTCAGAACCGGCGAGGCGGGTCAGTTCTGCCATGAGAAATGCATAGGACAGCCCGTGAAACCCGTAGCGCCGCACCCCTTGCTCCTCGTAGCGGCGGGGGATCGGAAGCAACCGTGCCACGCGCGGCAGGTCATGGTGAAAGGCGGTGTCGAAGCACGCAAGCTGCGGTAGCTCCGGATAGCGTTGCTGAAACGCCTCAATCAGCAGGATCTCCTCCGGCATGTGCTCAGGATCGAACTGGCTGAGCTTTTTCAGCTGTTCGATCATCTTCGCATCGATTCGCTGCGGCTCGCTGTACGTCGGCCCGCCATGAACGACGCGATGCCCGACTGCGGTAATGGCCCCGCTCTCGTTGAGCTCTTCAATCCAATCCATAAGGTGGGCCATGGCAACCCTGTGATCCGGCGCCGTGACGAGCCGCGAAAAGTTGTCTTCTCGATTCAAGCCTCGAACGCGCATCGTGGGCCCCGGGAGTCCGATCCTCTCTATTGCACCCTCCATGATCTGCCGCAACTTGTCACCGTCCTCAAACAAGGCGAACTTGATGCTGGACGAGCCGCCATTGATCGTGAGGATGCTCGGGCTAGTCAGCTTCACGGACGACTCCTCTGTCATTCAGCAATCCAAATGAAGAAAGCTTTTCGCACGTGGACCCGTAGGTTGTGTGATAGATGCTGCGAATCCCCAGGCCTTCCGCGATCTGGACAAACATCGGGGTGTTGTCGATGTAGAGCACTTTCCCGACCGGCGCCTGGGCGATGTCCAGCGCAAATCGGAAGATATCCGTGTCAGGTTTGCGCACGTGAACGAAACAGGATGAGACGAAACAGTCCACGAGCCCGGCAAGCTTGAACCTCTGAATCCTGTGAGCGTTCAGTTCCCGGGCCTCGTTGCTGACCACGACAACCTTCAATCCGTACCGCGCCTTGAGTCGACGGACCAGCTCGATCATTTTTGGAAAGGGTTTCGACTGGGCGAACATGAAGCGCCGAAACTGATCCCGAGAGAACGCTCGCTTTCGATAGAAAACCACGCGATTGAGGTATTCTTTCAGCGTGAGTTTTCCCTCCTCGTAGTTGTCGAAGGTCAGGTGATGCCGATCCTCCATCTCGGCCAAATCCAGCTTGAAGCTCGTCGCCGCCCGCCTGCGGGCATGATGGTCCCACCCGTTGGTGAGCAGAACACCGCCAATGTCGAGAAACAGCGTCGTGATCAGGACCGACCTTTTCATCTGGCCCCCCGGAAGCGCCGGATCAACGCGTTCGTTGAGCTGTCATGGAGGAGCCGTGATTCCGCTTTCGCCTCCAGCTCGGGGACGATGCGCCCGGCGAGCACCTTTCCAAGCTCGACTCCCCACTGGTCGAATGAGTCGATTTGCCAAATCGCACCTTGAGTAAAGACACTGTGTTCGTAGAGGGCGACGAGCTTGCCCAGCGATTCCGGAGTCAGTTGCTCCATGAGGATCGTGTTGGATGGTCGGTTGCCTTCGAAGGTCCGGTGCGGCACCATCCACGCTGGCATGTTCTCGGATTGAACCTCCTGAGCTGTCTTGCCAAATGCCAACGCCTCTGCCTGCGCACACACGTTGGCCAGGAGCAATTCATGGTGACGTCCGAGAGGATGAAGGGGGCGAGCAAACGCGATGAAGTCGCAGGGTACCAGCTTTGTCCCCTGATGAATCAACTGGTAGAACGAATGCTGGCCATTGGTTCCTGGCTCTCCCCAGTAGATGGGCCCTGTTTGATAGGACACCTCTTTCCCCCCGAGCGTGACGTGCTTGCCATTGCTTTCCATTGTCAACTGCTGGAGATACGCGGGGAATCGCTTCAGGTACTGCTCATAGGGCAAAACCGCCACGGTTTGGGCACCGAAGAAGTTGTTATACCAGACGCCCAGGAGCCCCATGAGAACGGGCAGGTTTCGCGCGAAGGGAGCGGTTCGGAAATGCTCGTCCATCTGGTGAAAACCGTCGAGCATGGCGTGAAAATGCTCGGGACCGATGGCGATCATCGTCGACAGGCCGATCGCCGAGTCCATCGAGTAGCGGCCGCCGACCCAGTCCCAAAACTCGAACATATTCGCGGTGTCGATGCCGAACGTGGCCACTCCCGCGGCATTCGTCGATACCGCGACGAAATGCCGTGCAACGGCGCGGGGATCTTTCAGTGCCGCGAGGGTCCAAAGCCGGGCCGTGTGTGCATTGGTCATAGTCTCCAGCGTTGTAAAGGTCTTCGAGGAGATGATGAACAGCGTTTCCGCGGGATCGAGATCACGGGTGGCCTCGAAAAAGTCTGTGCCATCGACATTGGAGACAAAACGAAAGGTCAGGTCGCGCTGGCTGAAATGGCGCAACGCCTCGTACGCCATGACTGGCCCCAGGTCTGACCCGCCGATGCCAATGTTGATGACGGTGCGGATCGACTTTCCCGTATGTCCTTTCCATTCCCCGCTGCGAACACGGTTGGAAAAGTGGGCCATCTTGACCAACTCGGCGTGGACCCGGGGCACGATGTCGCTGCCGTCAACGAAGATGGACTGGCTTTTCGGGGCGCGCAGAGCCACGTGAAGGACCGCACGATTCTCGGTAACGTTGATCTTCTCTCCGCTGAACATGGCATCAATGCGGGCCTTCAAGCCGGATTCCTCAGCCAGCCGCAGGAGGAGTGAGAGCGTCTCATCGGTAACGATGTTTTTCGAGTAGTCAAAGTAGATGCCGACGGCCTCTGCGGCCATCCGTTGTCCGCGCTCGGGGTCATCTGCAAAGAGCACGCGGAGAGAGACCTCCCGCATTTTTGAAAAGTGGACCTCGAGGGTCTTCCAGATCGTTCGTTCCGTGAGAAACGGGACAGCCTGTTTCATTTCTTCCTCATGTATGCCAGCGGCATTTCACCGTTGCCACAGAATACTCGCGGCTTCCAAGGGCACTGCCGCCCCGACGTGGGCAGGTATCAGACGCGGTGTGAAGTCAGCGGCGGGGCGAGTGGCGGGAGCGTGCCCGCTATACACATCGCCGACGGCGGGTTTCCCCGCGAGGTTCTTCCGCTTCATCTGCAGGCACATCGGGTGATCGCCTTCGGCACCTTCAGCAAACAATTCAACGCGCACTGCATTCGGGTCACAATCGCCAAGGGAGACCTGGACCTCAAACACATGCTGCCCAGCCTTCGTCTCCACCTTCAATTCTCCGAAACGCAGTTTTCCCCAGTTCCGTTGCAAGGCAAGCTGCCAATCGATGATCTGTCTGCCTCCAGCGCCCTTTTCGGCGGCGCGCTCACGATAGGCAGCGGCCGCCGGAAGGTAGCGTTGCTCCGTGTATTCGCGCACCGCGCGGTTTGTGGAAAACCGCGGCGTCAACCGCGCCATGCTTTCCCGCATCCGCTCGGTCCATGCCGTGGGAATGCCGCTCTCATCTCGTGTATAGAACTGCGGAATAACCTCGCGCTCGAGCAGGTCGTAGAGCGCGTTTGCTTCGACTGCGTCCCAGGCGGGATCGTCGCCATGCTCGCGGCCGTCCCCCAAAGCCCACCCCACTTCAGGCGTATACGCCTCCGCCCACCACCCGTCCAATTCGGAGAGATTGATGCCTCCGTTGACGAGCACTTTCATGCCGCTCGTTCCACTCGCCTCCCAGGGCCGTCGGGGCGTGTTGATCCACACATCCACTCCCTGCACCAGGCGCTCGGCCAGCAGCATGTCGTAGTCGCTGAGGAAGATCACGTGCGAGCGCACCTCTGGCCGCCGGATGAAGTGCACCCATTCCCGGATCAGAGCCTGCCCTGCGTGGTCCGCGGGGTGCGCTTTGCCTGCCATGATGAGCTGTACCGGACGATGGGGATCAGACAACAGGCGAAGCAGTCGATCGGCGTCATGCAGCAGGAGGTTGGGTCTCTTGTACGTGGCAAAGCGGCGGGCGAACCCCAGCGTCAGCGCGTTTGGATCAAAAAGATGCTTCGACTGTTCAACCGCCTCGGTTGTTGCACCGGACGCCGCCAAATCCGCGGACAATTGTACGCGGGCATATTCGACAAGGGAGGTGCTGGCGGCGGATCGGAACTTCCACAGCCGGGCGTTGGAGATTCGGCGAATGTCCTGCTCCAAGGTTTCCATTTCCCCCAGCCAGCGGTCCTTTCCACACGCTTCCGTCCACAAATCGTCCGCTTCGGCTGAATCCCAGCTCGGCATGTGGACCCCATTGGTCACATGGCCGATGGGCACTTCATCTTCCGGCCAATGCGGGAAAAGGGGCCCGAAAAGATGCCGGCTCACCTTCCCGTGCAGGCGGCTCACGCCGTTCACCGCCCCGCTCCCGCGGATGGCGAGATATGCCATTTTGAAGCTTTCCGACGAGTCGTTCGGGTTCTGGCGGCCAAGGGCCATGAAATCATGAACAGTCAGCCCGAGTTTCTTCTCCACGTACCCCGCGAAGTAGGGTTCAATGAGGGCGGGAGAGAATCGATCGAAACCGGCAGGCACGGCCGTGTGGGTAGTGAAGATATTGCCCGCCCGCGTGACAGCCAGCGCGACCTCGAAGGATTGACCTGACTCGGCCATGAAGCTGCGAGCACGCTCCAGGACGGCGAAAGCGGCGTGTCCTTCGTTCAGGTGGCAGACTTCCGCCTGGATTCCGAGTGCTGCAAGCATCCGCCAGCCCCCGATTCCCAGGAGGATTTCCTGCTGAAGCCGCAACTCCGGGCCCCCGCCATACAGTTGGCTCGTGATCCCGCGCTGGACGGGCACGTTTGCCGCGTCGTTGCTGTCCAGGAGGTACAGTCTGACCCTCCCCACGTGCGCCTGCCACGCCCGCAGCCAGACTGAATAGCCGGGCAAATCGATTTCCAATCGCAACAATTCGCCATCCGGGCGGCGCACAGGGGTAATCGGCAACTGATCGGGATCGTTGTAGGGGTAAAGCGCCTGCTGCGTTCCGTCCTTGTCGATGGCCTGGCGGAAATAGCCCTGCTGGTAGAGCAGTCCAACGCCAACCACCGGCACCCCCAGGTCGCTGGCGGCCTTGAGTTGATCGCCGGCCACGTTGCCGAGACCTCCTGAATATATCGGGAGCGACTCACTCAGCATGAACTCCATGCTGAAATATGCGGCACACGTCAGGGCAGCCTTTGGATACTTGTGCTGAAACCAAGCGGGAACTGTTGCGGCATGTTCACGGGACTGCACGAGAGCATCCACCGTGCGCCGAAAGCCGGGATCGGAGAGAGCGCGTGCCAGGTGGTCTTGCGAAACCGTCTTGAGAAGGCCCCAGGGGTTGTGCGTCAGCTCCCATTGCACGGGATCCAGCTGCCGCCACACGTCGTCGGTACCATGATTCCACGATGAGCGCAGGTCCAAGGCAAGCTCGGCGAGTGAATCGAATCCCTCGACGTCCGCGGGCAGCGGACCATCGGCTGGTTTTCTGATGGCTTTCTTCTTGATCATGACTTCCCTTTTGCGCCCGCCGGCGCGCCGCCCTCACTCGGCTTCACAGCCATCCCCAAGGCCTCGCCGACAATCGCTTCTGCTTCCTCCAGGATTCGGTGCAGGTGATCCGGCCCGCGGAAGCTCTCAGCGTAGATCTTGTAGATCTCCTCTGTTCCCGACGGGCGCGCCGCGAACCATCCGTTCTCCGTCACCGCTTTCAGCCCGCCGATAGGGGCGCCGTTTCCCGGCGCATTCGTCAGGATTGCCGTGATCTTTTCTCCGGCCAGGTCCGTTGCACGGACCTGCTGCGGAGAAAGGTTCCTGAGGATTTCTTTCTGCGCAGGAGTGGCCGGCGCCTCGACCCGGTCATAGGCAGGCTCACCGAACTGGCGGATGAGTTCTTGGTAGACTTCCCCGGGATTGCGGCCCGTTTTCGCCAGGATTTCCGCCGAGAGCAGGGCCGGCACGATTCCGTCTTTGTCGGTGGTCCACACTGCGCCACGACGGCGGACGAACGACGCCCCCGCGCTCTCCTCTCCTCCGAAGGCAAGCGAGCCGTCAAGCAGGCCGTCCACAAACCACTTGAACCCTACCGGTACCTCGTAGAGCTTCCGACCCAAATTCGAGGTGACCCGATCGATCATCTGGCTGCTCACCACTGTTTTCCCGATTGCGGCCGCCGAGGGCCAATCCGGCCGGTTTCGGAGGAGATAGGAGATCGCGACAGAAAGATAGTGATTGGGCGGCAGCAACCCCGCGCTTCTGGTGACAATTCCGTGCCGGTCGTGGTCAGTGTCGCACGCAAAAGCGATATCGAAGCGGTCCTTCAAACCGATCAGACTCCGCATCGCGAAGGCCGAGGAGGGGTCCATGCGGATCTGGCCATCCCAATCCACCGTCATGAAACGGAACGTAGGATCGACGGCGGTGTTGACGACGGTAAGGTCGATCCCGTAGCGGGCTGCAATCGGCCCCCAGTAGTGGACTCCGGCTCCGCCCAGCGGGTCCACGCCAAGCCTGATGCGAGCGCCGCGGATGACCTCCATGTCGATCACGCTCCCGAGGTCGGTAATGTAGGGGTTCAGGTAGTCATGACGGTGCGTGGTGGAGGCCGCCAGCGCCTTTTCGTAGGGAATACGCTGCAACCCCCGAAGCCCTGATTCGAGAAGGTCGTTTGCCTTCCCTTCGATCCACGTCGTGACCGCGGATTCCGCTGGCCCGCCATTCGGGGGATTGTACTTGAAGCCGCCGTCGTGCGGGGGATTGTGGGACGGCGTAATGACGATGCCGTCGGCATGTCCTGTGGCACGTCCGTTGTTGTATGAGAGAATGGCATAAGAGATCACAGGCGTCGGGGTGTATTCGTCGCCCTCCGACACCATGACTTCCACCCCGTTCGCAGCCAGTACTTCCAAGGCACTCGCCAGCGCTGGAACCGAGAGTGCGTGGGTATCCATGCCAAGAAACAGCGGGCCGTCGATATGCTGCTCCTTCCGGTACCAGCAAATCGCCTGGCTGATGGCGAGGATATGCCTCTCGTTGAAGGCCTTGTCGAACGCGGAACCGCGATGCCCGGAGGTGCCGAACGAAACCCGCTGGGCGGGGATGGAAGGGTCGGGGACTTCCGTGTAATAAGCGGTCACAAGTCGGGGCACGTTCACCAGTATTTCCGGCGTCGCCGGTTTTCCTGCAAGCTGACTCTTTGTCACGGTGCGCTCGATCTTCGACGCGGTCCACGCGAATGCAGTTCAACGACCCGCCGTGATTCCGTCGCTCCGGAACCTTTCACGCCGACTTCTTCCCCGACCGCGCAGCACGCGCATTCACTCGGGGTTGCACAGATCGAATGATGAGCAGTGGACGATCAATTCGATGCAATACCCCTGCGGCGACACTCCCATAGAAGAAAGCAGACAATCCGCTTCTCCCATGACTGGTAAGAGCAAGCAAGTCCACTTTCTCCCGCGCGGCGAGATCCACGATCGTTGGCACAACAGGACCGAGGAGCACATGCATACGCGACAGTATTCCCTTCCTTAACAGGCGCGCTCGAAGTCTTTCAAGATACGCTCGGGCAACTTTGAATTCTCCGTCGATCTCTTTCTTTTCGAGAGGCGGAACGTAGTCCCCAAGGTTCACCGATACTGGAATCGGCTCGACGACCTGGAGGAGGACCACCTGCGACTTGCTATACCTGTGAGCGAGATCTTCGACGTGCGGCAGGATCTTTTCCGCACGCTTTGATCCATCGAGTGGTACCAGGATCTTCTTGAACATGGTCCGCCATGCCCCTCTCTATCTCTACCGCTACTTGGTCGGTAACGTTTCCTTTTTCCAGGGAAGGATCCCGGCCATTTCGCCGATGACGTTCACCAGCTCCGTGTTGGAGGGAATGACTATCTTGGCGTTCGAGGAAAGCGCCGCTTCTACCGCGATAAGCCTTCTCAGAAGCTGCGCGTTCCCGACGAAGTATTTGTCAGCGGCTTCGTTGACGAGCTTGATCGCCTGCGCCTCGCCCTCCGCTTCGAGAATCTTCGCCTGCCTGATGCCTTCCGCTTTCTTGATCTCGGCTCTTCGCGCGCCGTCCGCCATTGTCTCGGTTGCCGTTGCAAAATCGATCGCGGCCACTTTCTCGTTTTCCGCTTTTACCACCTTGTTCATCGTTGCCTGGACATCCTCGGGAGGATCGATTTCCTTCAATTCTGTTCTCACGATATCGATCCCCCAGTGCCCCGTTTCATTGCGCAGCGTCTTCTGGAGCTCACCGTTGATCGTCCCGCGCTCGCTGTTCGCCGACTTGAGCGTCATCGTGCCTATGATGTTGCGCAAGGTCGTCCTGGCAAGGTTGACGATCTGGTACTTGTAGTTGTTTACCGCGTATTGAGAGTTTTTTACGTTTTCTTCGTCATTCTTCACTCTGAAATAGACTTGGGCGTCCA
>Ga0182021_10008818_pt1 | contig 11938 bp, 11 predicted proteins | sample 612E3MmetaG_FD_120493 | JGI IMG/M metagenome (GOLD analysis project Ga0182021, IMG submission 120493) | Permafrost microbial communities from Stordalen Mire, Sweden - 612E3M metaG (Illumina Assembly) | ecosystem: Environmental > Terrestrial > Soil > Wetlands > Permafrost | place: Sweden...
TATTCAGCATTATTTTAGACCCTTCTCCCCGGGTTCCAAGCAGGTTGGATTCGGGGACCCTGCAATCTTCGAAAAACAGCTGTGCCGTATCCGAGGCTCTCCACATCATCTTCCTGTGCATGGTAACACGCTTGAATCCCGGTGTATCTGCATCCACCAGGATCGTCGAGAATTCCTTCTGGCCGTTCTCGTTTCCTGTCACAACCTGAACCGTAGCACCTTTGTTGATGGAAGAGGATCCGTTCGTTATAAAAGTTTTGGAACCATTGATGATCCAGTAACCATTGTCAAGACGGGCAGAACTCTTGGTATTGCGGGAATCGCTGCCGGCTTCAGGCTCGGTAAGACCGAATGCCCAGGTTGCTTCTCCGGTCGACAGCATCGGCAGGTACTTTTTCTTCTGTTCTTCGGTGCCATAATTCATGATCGGACCTATCCCTAAAGAGATATGGGCTGCAAGGGTGGCTGCCTGAGAACTGTCGATCCTGGCAAGTTCTTCCACGGCTATCACATAGGCAAGCGTATCCATATCGAGCCCGCCATATTCTGTTGAAGTGCGCAGCCCGAAAAGGCCCAGTTCCCCCATCCGTTTTGTCAGTGGAATGGAAAATTCGGCTTTTTCATCCAGCTCCTGTGCCACAGGTTTGATCTCGCGCTCTGCAAAATCCCGTACAGTCTTACGGATCATTTCATGTTCTTCGGTGAGGTACATAATTTTGGTTTAAGGATGTTCTGTTTCTTTTGCTAATTACTTTTAAGGCCGGGAGAAAATGAAACCGGTTCCATAAATGTGGACGAAACTAACTTGTAAGCTTCATCAAGAGCAGCATGATCAAGGTTTTGGGCCAACCCATGCCCGCCGGCAAAGGCAACAAGGTTTTCTGTTTTCAGGTTTCCCAGCATCTCTTTCCCGGTCATCGGGCAACCTCCGTAACCATTGATAACCGAATCAAACCTTCTGCATCCGCTTTCATATGCAGCAAGGACATTCTCCTGCCAGTCTTTATTCGTAGTATGGAGATGAAGACCGAATTCAACCGATGGAAATTCAGGGATCACCAGCGAGAATATCTCTTTGATGAGTTGTTTGTCAATCTCAATGGCGACATTTGAAAGCGGAACGATCTTTACCCCTATTTTCTTCAAAACCCGGATCCCTTCTTCTAATATTTCATTACTCCATGGGTCTCCGTATGGATTACCGAAAGCCATGGAGATGTAAATGACGAGTTGTTTCCCGTTTTTCTCACAGAGGTTGGCAATTTCACTGACGGTCTCAAAGGATTGTTCGGTAGTTGCATTCAGGTTCTTCCTAAGAAATGTAGGAGAGATGGAATGCGGGTAGGAGATATGGGTGATTTCTTTTACTTCCGACAGCATCTCAGCCCCTTTTTTATTTACCACAAGCACCATCCGGTTGGACCGGGTGCCTGAGAAGTCGGTTTGCTTCAGGACTTCCAGGGTATCTGCCATCTGGGGGATCAGTTTCCGTGAAACGATGCTTCCCACCTCGACCGTGTCAAACCCGATTTTTAAAAGTTGCCGGATGTACCTGACTTTTTTCTCTGTCGGAATAGTATAGTGCAGACTTTGCATCCCCTCACGGGGCGATTCGATGATTTTCATTTTTCTTATTTTTTTCCTGTCAGGGACTTTGGTATTCTTCCGTTCCTTATTGACTCGGAACGAAGCCGTCTTCCTACAATCTTTTCCACCATGGTGCCGATCTCCAGTATCTTGTCAATATCCAGCCCGGTGTCGATGCCCATCTCGTCCATCATCACCACCATATCTTCCGTCGAATTCAATCCCACGATATTCGGATCCTTGTAATAATAGCTTCCGGTCCCGGCTACCGGTACCCCGCTTATGAAGTTAGCAGGCTGTCCCCCGATTCCTCCCATGGTGGATTCATAGTTGGTCATCCCGGCCTGTAAAGCAGCCAGCACATTGGCAAGGCCCCAGCCACGTGTAGTATGGAAATGAACGATTTGTTTTTCCGGTCTCGGGATGGCTTCCAGTAACATGGAGTAATACCGGTAAACCCTGTCGGGAGAAGCAGACCCGTCGTGATCGGCATGTTCCACATCGTTGGCCCCTATCGAAAACCAGCGTTTTGCAAATTCGATGGCTTTTGTCATTTCGGTAGGTCCTTCAATCGGGCAACCCCAGATGGTGCTGACGGTGCCGTTTACCTTCAACCCGGCATCATGGGCCAGGGGGATATATTTTTCTGCCATCTTCCAGTATTCGTCCAGACTGATCCCTGAATTTTTAATATGATGGGATTCACTGGTTGAAACCATCAGCAATATCCGGTCGGGACCAAACCCGTCTTTCTTGGCCTGGATCGCCCGCTCAATTGCTTTTTCCCTGATGGTGATAGCCGTAAGGGAGACCTGGTCAATCTTATCGGCAATTTTTTTGCTCGTCCGGAGGCTTTTCAATACGGTATCGGCATCCCTGAACTGCGGCATCGCCTGTGGATTTCCCAGGTTCGTAACTTCTATATGCCGGAATCCTGCAAGGATCAGTTGCTCTGCCAGCCATATCTTTGCTTCCGTCGGGATGAAGATTTCTTCATGCTGAAATCCATCCCTGACCGTAATATCTCCTATCGTTACTTTCTTCGGATAATTCATGTCTTGTTTTTTAATCCCTGTTTATTTCCATCCATTCTCTGCGTAACTCTGTGCCTTTTCCGTTAACCTCTGTGTAATTCCATCCCTGGAAACAATTTATTACACAGACTTGCCTGCCGCAGGCAGGGATCCACAGAGATAAAATGGAGGTTCACAGAGACTATTACATTTTTACGATAAAATAAAATATCCAACATGTTAATCCAACAGCGGAGTCTGGGCTAAATACTCATTTCCGGGATATCCCCTTCAATAACCAGCGTTCCTTCAGTCGCCGACCGTATCTCTTCAACACTCACTCCCGGCGCTCTTTCCACAAGTTTAAACCCGGCTTCGGTGATATCCACAACCGCCAGGTCCGTGATGATCCGTCTTACGCAATTTACACCGGTAAGCGGCAAGGTGCATTGTTTCAGGAGTTTTGATTTTCCATCCTTATCGGTATGGGTGGTGGCAACGATGATATTCTTAGCGGCAGCAACCAGGTCCATGGCGCCCCCCATGCCTTTTACCAGTTTTCCCGGGATCTTCCAGCTGGCAATATCTCCCTTTTCCGAGACTTCAAATGCTCCCAGGACTGTAAGATCGATATGCCCTCCCCTGATCATCGCGAAACTGGCAGAGGAATCAAAAAACGCGGCTCCCGGCATGGTGGTGATCGTTTGTTTCCCAGCATTGATCAGGTCAGGATCAACTTCATCAGGGTCGGGAGATGGCCCGATTCCAAGTAAGCCATTTTCCGACTGAAGAATGACTTCCATGCCTTCAGGAATATAATTCGCTACGAGTGTCGGAATCCCGATCCCAAGGTTGACATAAAATCCGTCTTTCAACTCTTTTGCGATCCGCCTTGCAATTCCTGTTTTATCTAACGCCATTTTTGATTTATGATTTAAGATTTTGGATTTTTTTTTTTACCGCAAAGTGCGCAAAGGTTTTTCACAAAGTTCGCGAAGGCATTTAATTAAAACCCAACCCTTCACCCTTCACGGGTTATCCTGAATTCAATTCTCTTTTCATAATTCACACCCTGGAAGATACGGTGAACATAAATCCCAGGGGTATGAATGTGGTTAGGATCGAGAGTCCCGAAAGGAACCAGTTCTTCTACTTCTGCTATCGTGATTTTTCCTGCCGTGGCCATTGCCTGGTTGAAATTGTTCGCCGTTTTATTGTAGATGAGGTTACCTCGGGTGTCGCCGTACTTTGCCTTTACAATGGCAAAATCGGCCGTAATTCCCATTTCCATGAGATGCATTTTACCGTTAAATTCGCGCACTTCCTTGTTGCCCTGTACTTCCGTCCCATAACCTGCCGGAACATAGAATGCAGGGATACCGGCACCTCCGGCACGGATCCGTTCCGCAAGTGTTCCCTGTGGGATCAGCTCCACTTCAAGTTCCCCGCTGAGCAACTGGCGCTCGAATTCTTTGTTCTCCCCGACATACGACGCCATCATCTTTTTCATCTGGTGCTTGGCCAGAAGAACACCCAGCCCGAAATCATCCACGCCGGCATTGTTTGAGATACAGGTCAGACCTTTGATATTCGTGGCAGCCAAAGCTTTGATGCAGTTTTCCGGGATTCCGCACAGGCCGAATCCTCCAAACAGGATCGTCATGTGGTCGGTAATCCCGCGAATGGCTTCATTCGCATCTTTTACAACTTTATTCATTTATATATTTTATTTTTTATCCTGATCTTCATTTTTTTCAAGGATGATCAATGCTTTACCCGGATCGACCCGGTCGTTCAGGGCCACATTGATGGCTCCCACTGTTCCATCTGCCGGAGAGAGGATCGAATTTTCCATTTTCATGGCTTCGATGATGAGCAGCACATCTCCTTTCTTCACCTTCCCGCCTTCGTTCACAAATAGCTTAGTGACTTTTCCCGGCATCGGTGAATATACTTCATTGCTGTGGCTGCCTGGAGATTCAAAACGGACAGGCGATTCTGATTCGGGAAGAAAATCATGGCGTTGCATTTCGAAAATATGCCCTTCGAAACTGACAAATCCATTCTCGTTTTTATCCAGAGAAACATAGACCGGGTAACTGATTCCATTAAGAGAGAAGGTAAGCCCGGTTGTTTCTGCATGCATTTTTTCGATCGTAAAATTCTCATCACCGATAAAAAACGTATAACCTGGATCCCGGGAAAATGGAATCCCGATCGTATATTCCTGCCCTCCTGATTTTATCATGATCTTCATCAGCTCCCGCCAGAAACCTGTCATGTTCCAGAGATTAGCAGGAATACCGTTGGCAGTTTGATCTTCATTTCTGATTCCCAGGCTGAAAAGAAGGAACCCGATCAGGGGCAGGTGAATCGGAACCCGGTCATGGTCCCTGAGCATCTCTGCGATAATTTCAGGAGTGTGTTCGTCGCAGAATTTGGTGGAGATGGAATTCGTTATGAATGCATGGCTGGCAATCAGTCTTGACAAATAGGGGATATTTGTCCGGATCCCGTGGATTACATATTCTTTCAGGGCTTCGGTCATCCTTTCACGCGCCTCTTCCCGGTCATTTCCCCAGGAAACAAGTTTACAGATCATCGGGTCGTAGGAACTTGTAATCTCGGTACCGGCATGGATCCCTTTATCGATCCTGATGTGATCCATGAAAGGTTCTTTGTAAAGGGTCATCTTTCCCGGGGATGGCATGAAATTATTTTCCGGATCTTCCGCGTAGATCCTGCACTCGATTGCATGACCGGTCTGCTTAAGTGTTTCCTGCTTCAGTCGAAGGGGTTGTCCTTCTGCAACAAGGATCTGCTCTTCCACCAGATCGGTGCCGGTTACCATTTCCGTTACCGGGTGTTCCACCTGGATGCGTGTATTCATCTCCAGGAAATAAAAATTCATCTCTTTGTCCACCAGGAACTCGATGGTCCCGGCATTGGTATAACCGATCTTTTTCCCGATCCTGACGGCTGCTGCACCCATCTGTTCCCGCAATTCCGGTGTAAGGGTAGGGGAGGGCGACTCTTCAATGATCTTCTGGTAACGACGCTGGATCGAACATTCCCTTTCAAAGAGATGGATCACATTTCCCTGGTTATCTCCGAGGATCTGGAATTCAATGTGACGGGGCTCATCCAGGTATTTTTCAATGTAGATGGTATCGTCGCCAAAGTACGCCAGCGCCTGCCTGCTTGTTGATTCGAGCGCTGCTTCCAGTTCCTTTTCCTCATGAACGATCTGCATCCCTTTTCCACCGCCACCGGCAGCTGCTTTCAGCAAAACAGGAAATCCGATCTTGCTTTTGGCTTTCATTAATGTCTCCCGGTTTCCGGTCAGTCCCTCGGTTACTGCAACTCCCGCTTTCTTCACGAAGGCACGGGCTTCGATCTTATTTCCCATGACCCGCATGATATCCGCCTTCGGACCGATAAAGATGATCCCTGAAGCATCGCAGGCATCCACAAAAAGCGGGTTCTCGGCCAGGAATCCATAACCCGGGTGGATCGCATTGCATCCCGTTTCCTTTGCAACAGATATGATCTTTGCAATATTCAGGTAGGTTTCACTGAGTTCAACCTCCCCGATGCATCTTGACTCATTGGCTTCATGAACATGAAGGGAGTCGCGGTCGGCCTCGGCATAAACGGCGACCGTGGCAATGCCCATTTTTTTTGCGGTACGCATGACCCGGACTGCGATCTCGCCGCGGTTGGCAACCAGTATTTTTGTAATCTTCGTCATTCGGTCAGTCTAGTGTACCCACTTTGGTTTTCGTTTTTCAAGAAATGCAATCATCCCTTCCTGGCCTTCTTCCGATGCCCGGATATCGGCGATCATCCTTGCCGTATAATCATAGGCTTCTTTCATCGTAAGATGATTGCTGACCTGGTCAATGAGTGTCTTGCACTGGTTCATGGCTTTCGGTCCGCTGGTGCGGAGGTTTGCGATGGTTTCGGCTACGGTTTCTTCGAGCAGTTCCGGGGGAACCGATTTGTTCACCAGCCGGAAGGTCGCTGCTTCCTGCCCGTTGATCCTGCGTCCCGTGAGCATAAGTTCCCTGGCGCCATACTCGCCGATCCGCTTGATCACATAAGGGGAGATGCACGCCGGTATGATCCCGATCTTGACCTCGCTCAACGAGAAAACAGAAGTGTCGGTACAATAGGCCAGGTCACAGGCAGACAGCAGCCCGTTTGCCCCGCCGAGCGCTGCTCCATGCACAATGGCAATCGTAGGTTTCGGGCAGGTATAGATGGTCTCGAAACATTTCGAGAGGAGGAGGCTCTCCTGGTAATTCTGTTCATAGCTGTTCCTGGAAACCGCCTTCATCCATTGCAGGTCAACCCCGGCGCAGAAAGATTTACCCTTGCCACGCAGCACGACACACAGGATCTCCGGTTTATCGGCATCCTCAAATATTTCGGTCAACTCCCGTAACATGATTTCGTTAAATGCATTATGGATCCCAGGCCGGTTCATGAAAACGGTCAGGATCCCACGATCGTGGGTTACTTCCAGGGTTTCAAACTTTCTCATATGCTTACATTCTAAATACTCCGTATTTTGTTTTTTCATATTTGCAGTTCTGGGAAATCGCGATCGACAGTCCCAGTATCTTCCTGGTATCTGAAGGATCAATGATGCCGTCATCCCATAACCGTGCAGTACTGTAATAAGCTGACCCCTCATCTTCGTATTTCTTCAGGATGGTCTGAAGCATTTTTTCACGTTCTTCTGATGATAAGGTTTTTCCCTGGGCATGCAGCTGGTCCTCCTTTACGGTGATCAGGACATTGGCTGCCTGCTCTCCTCCCATGACGGATATCTTTGAGTTGGGGTACATAAACAAAAACCGTGGTTCATAGGCTCTTCCGGCCATGGCATAATTCCCCGCACCGAACGATCCCCCGAAGATGACCGTGAACTTTGGAACATCGGCGTTGGCGACGGCATGTACGAACTTTGCACCGTCGCGGGCAATTCCTGCGCGTTCATATTCCTTGCCGACGATAAATCCCGTGATGTTCTGCAGGAACAGGATGGGAATGTTCCTGCTGGTGCAGAGTTGCACAAAATGGGCTCCTTTCAGGGCAGTTTCCCCGAACAATACGCCGTTGTTGGCAAGAATTCCTACCGGGAAACCCAGAATGTGCTCAAACCCTGTGACCAGGGTAGGTGCGTACCTTTCTTTGAATTCATGGAATTTGCTCCCATCCACAATACGTGCAAGGATCTCCCGCGAATCCACCGGTTTCTTCAGGTCGATGGGGAGGATGCCATAAAGTTCTTCGGGAGGGTAAAAGGGTTCTTCCACGGGGATGGTTTCCAGCGGCTGATATTCGTGACGCTGTATGGATTCAAATATGTTCCGGCAGATCTGGATGGCATGAACATCATTTTCCGCCAGATGATCGGCAACACCGGAGATCGAGGTGTGGACTTCGGCTCCGCCCAGTTCTTCTGCCGTCACTTCCTCACCGGTAGCTGCCTTTACCAGGGGCGGACCTCCGATAAAAATTGTGCCCTGGTTCCGTACAATGATTGTTTCATCGCTCATGGCGGGGACATACGCCCCCCCGGCCGTGCAGGATCCCATGACCACGGCAATCTGGGGGATCCCTTTTGCTGAGAGCCTTGCCTGGTTGAAGAAGAACCGGCCGAAATCGTATTTGTCGGGAAAAACATTCGCCTGCTCCGGTAAAAATACACCTCCCGAATCCACAAGATATACGCAGGGAAGATGATTTTCCATGGCAATTTCCTGCGCCCTCACGTGCTTCTTGATGGTTTCCTTAACATAGGTTCCTCCCTTAACCGTAGCATCATTTGCAATGATCATGGTTTCCTTGCCATGGATCACACCGATCCCGGTTACGATTCCGGCAGAAGGAAATTCGTTGTTGTAAAGGTCGAATGCAGCCAGTGTCGAAAGTTCAATGAAGGGTGTATTCTTATCCACCAGAAGATCGATCCGTTCCCGGGCCAGCAGTTTCCCACGCTCCTTGTGCCTTGTCACTGACTGCGGCGGCCCGCCCTGCCTGACTTTCGACAGGGTTTCTTTAAACTTCTCCAGTATCGTAAGGTATTCATCCCTGTTTCTGAGGAACTCATCACCTTTGGTGTTTATCTTGCTTTCCAGTCTGAACATCTGATCGGTCGGTAAGTGGAAAATATAAGTAAAAATGAAAGTATGTAGATAAATGATTTTTTAAGGACGAAATATTGCCGGATTTATTGTTTGATTCTTTAATTATTTAGAATGAGTTTGGATTGATCCCCGGAAACAATGATAAGTTCATCCTTCGGGGTTCATCCGGTACACAATACCGGCAGGTGTAATTCGTTCAGCAGCAACGCTTCTTTGTCTGCTGCAGCAAAGTAATAGTAGTCATCAGAAGGTGTTGACATCATCGAGATAAGGTTGGCGCCGACCGAACCCGCATAGAGAAGTGTTTGTTTGGCATAACCCTGTGCAAATACTTCCTGTTCTTCTTTCACTCTTTTCATGTGAACCCCGTTCAATTCAAAAGTGGCCTTCGCATCCTCGATGTTTTTCAGCGTTTGTTCCGGCCATTCATAGCCAGGTTTATAGATAGAATAAAGATGAACTTCAGTACCAAAAAGAGAGGTAGAAAGCATAACCGAATCAATCTCTTTATGAAAATCCGTATGGCTGCTGACAGGCATGATGAGCGTACGGAAATTTTCAATGAGCAGGGATTCCTTTTGGACGACCAGCACAGGTGTAAGGATCCTGCTGACCAGTTTCAGGATGTTTGCCCCCATGAAATGTTGTTTGATTCCATGTATGCCGTGTGTTCCGATCACTATAAGGTCAAATAACTGATCGCAGGTAACCTGGGGGATCACCTCGAAGATGGAACCATCCACGAGAAGTATCTCACATTCTTTCCCGGTCAGTTCTTTTACCCGTTCTGCTTCAATTTTAAGTTGTTGCTCAGCATCCTCCCTGGAGGGTGATTTTTCGTTCAGAACATGCAGAAGAGATACGGAGGTTCCGGCTTTTTTGGCTATGATCCCTGCCTGATGTATGGCTTTTGATGCCACATCGGTGAGGTCGGTTGGGACGAGGACAGGCTTTTTCATGCAAAATTTTTTCAAGGATGAGAAACAAAAATAATACAAATTGTCAGAAAATGGTTATCTGCTAAATATTAAAGTCTTTGCCCCGTTTTTCTATTCTTTCAGATTAACTACATTTATTTGCTTTATGGTATTACTATTCAGAATATATCGGGGTTATATTGCATTATTAAATATTTTTCAGTATGTTTGTATTGATATTATTTCGGAAATCAGTCTGCCGGAAACTCCGGAAGAAATAACCATCAACCCCAAAAATCATTTTTATGAATAAAATGAAATCACGCTATGGATGGCAGCCCGATCTTCCCGACCACAGGGACTTTAGCTATGCATCCACGCGGGCAGCCATTCGTAAATTACCCGACAAGATCGACTTACGCGCAATTTGTCCGCCGGTTTATGACCAGGGTAACCTGGGCAGTTGCACTGCGAATGCCATTGGAGCAGCATTCGAATTTGGTATGATGAAGCAGAAAACACCCTTCTTCATGCCGTCACGCCTTTTTATCTATTACAATGAAAGGGTCATCGAGCATTGCACCGACAGCGATAACGGTGCACAGATCAGGGACGGCATTAAATCGGTGAACAAACAGGGTGTTTGTCCGGAAACAATCTGGCAATATGATATCAACGCGTTTGCAAAAAAACCAAGCCCGAAATGTTACACCGAGGCGCTCAGGCACCAGGTCCTTTCCTATCAGCGTGTGGTGAGGGAAATTACCTCTATGAAAGGCTGCCTCGCAGCAGGATATCCGTTCATTTTTGGGTTCACGGTTTACGATGCCTTTGAAAGTGCAACCGTTGCAAAGACCGGCAAACTGGAAATGCCAAAGAAAAATGAAGGTGTGCAAGGTGGTCATGCTGTTCTCGCCGTTGGCTATGATGATACAAAAAAACGTTTTATCGTCCGCAACAGCTGGGGCCCGGGATGGGGTTTAAAAGGCTATTTCACCATGCCTTATCAATACCTGGAAGAAGAGAATCTTTCGGATGATTTCTGGACGATCCGGGTGGTTGAACAGTAGGAAGTTATATCATTCAACCTTGAACAACAGATAATCCATCAACAGCGGCAAGTCTTCTTCGTTGATCCCGTTTTTGAGCAGGTAGGGGATATCTTCCTCGAAGGCCGACTGAAAGGAATTCGTTGCAAAGAGCAGGTCGGTCTTACTTTTCTTATAAAGTGCAAGCGCTTCCTTTCTGTTATTCCTGCAGAGTTGAACATGCCCGGCATTCATAAGATCAAACGGACCGGGGGATTCGGATTCTGAAAGGATCTTCTGGTAGGATTCTCCAGCCTGGTCGAGTTTCCCGAGAACAAACTGGCAATAAGCGATCGGGCGAAGTACCTTGAGGTTGCCGGGCTGGAAGTAAAGAACTTTTGAATAACTGTTCAGGGCTTCTTCGAAATTCTTCAGGCTCAGCTGGCACTGGCCGATCTGCGCCCGGATGGTGAGGTCTTCGGGCTGTATCTGGGCACATCCTTCAAAATACTTCAGGGCATTGGAATAATCCTTCAGCTTCAGGGAACACCAGCCCAGCTTTTTCAGGATCCAAAGGCGGTTGCTGTCAAATAATTCTGCTTTTTTATAAAATTCAATGGCTTCCGGGAATATCCCCATCTTCTGATACGAATATCCGATCTTCTCATAATATTCAGCCTTTGGCCCTTCTTTTTCAACCAGGTATTTATTCATCTCAATGGCTTCCGGGTAATGATCTTTATCAAAATAGAAGGCGGCGAGCCGTGCAGTAAAATTGTCACGTTCAAAGAACGTCTTATAGAAATAGAGTTCCGTGAACCTGATTTTTTTCTGGAAGATGTCAGTAAATTCTTCGTGGAAAGGATAGAGTTTGAAGAACCGGTAAAGATCCTGGATATATTGGATAAAGATCGCATTCGACGCTGCCGAAGGACTCAGGATCTCCTCTTCCGATGCCATTTCCTTCATTTGCTCAAGTTCGGCTTCGAAATATGTCATGATCATCGATCGCTGTTGCTGTGGAACCGCATTGAAATTCAGCGCAAAGGAGTATTTATCAGAGTTGCAGAGATAAAAAGCCCTTCCGAGACCTTCCAGGAGCCGGCTGAAGATTTGTTCTTCTTCATTCTCGCTGCTTCTCAGGTCGGGATGAGCGGCTTAACAGGGAACAAACCAGTTGCGCATCCGGATGACGCAGTCAAACCGTTTCAGCTGGGCGAAAGTACTTAGAAAAA
>Ga0182021_10008819_pt1 | contig 11937 bp, 11 predicted proteins | sample 612E3MmetaG_FD_120493 | JGI IMG/M metagenome (GOLD analysis project Ga0182021, IMG submission 120493) | Permafrost microbial communities from Stordalen Mire, Sweden - 612E3M metaG (Illumina Assembly) | ecosystem: Environmental > Terrestrial > Soil > Wetlands > Permafrost | place: Sweden...
ACAACAACCAAGGCGATGTGAATCAGCGCACTGATATTCTTAAAAAAGATAAATCCCACCAGCCACAAGATCAGAATTACGATAGCTATCGTTAATAATATACCCATTTATGCCCTTCTTATTTTCTGACGTTAACAGGGATAGCAATTCTATCCCGTTCGCTACGACCGGTATCAATTGTCTTTCTGGTTTTTCCCCATAAATAGGCATATTTTTCTTCAGATGACATAAAAAGCCATTTTACATGGAATGAAGTCGATTTAGTTTTTGCGATTAGTCCGTTCATAGGGCGCTCCTTTCATGGGAATAATCACGAACGTTTTATAACCATATTGTACGGACTGCAGGGTGTAAAAGTAATAACAGCTGATGGGGAAATGTGACAAATTTATGCCAATTTTTCTGCTGCCGCGTCTGCAAATAAAATGGCGGGATGTTACCCCGTGATAACGAGCAAAACCATTCCAACAAGAAGCTATAAGTCCCTGTTCTTGAGGAACCGTTGGGAAAAATAAATACAAAGCCCAATTGCGACAATGGTGATTCCCAGTGCCCACCAGTAGCTCTTATCACCGCCGGTCAGTAAATTCGTGCCCCAGTCGAGCAGTTTACCCGGCATGTATTTGCCGATAACCGGAAGGGTACTGATGATTCCCTGGACAATTATCACACCCAGGGCAATGCCGCCGGCGGCCAATGAACTCTTATATAGACTTGAAAAGAGTACTGTCACTGCCAGACAAAACACGAGGAAAAGCCCCAGCAACAGATTTAACCCCACAAAAGGCAAGACAGCCTCACCTTGAATCAGCCAGACGGTATACGCAAAGCAGACCAGGGAAGCCACGACCATAGAAACCAGGAAAGTCAGACTCACCGCCAGTAGCTTGGCGCTGACAAAAGCGCTGCGCGTGATAGGTTTACTTAATATTATGAACGCCGTGCCTGACTTCAGTTCATTAGCGATGCAGCCCATCGCAACTAGGACGGCCACTAGCGCGCCAATCTGCCCGATATCGCCGGCATATGAGGCCAACGATTGGGCTGCCGTCGGTGTGGGTAGTTGAATTATCATTCCCTGGTCCCCGGCCATTTTCAGCAAGTCGGGGAGGTATTTCAGCGTCAATGGGGAAGACAAACCGAAAAGCAAAAAGACGCCGAGCACAATAACCAGCCGGTAAAGCTTCAGTTGCTCCCGGATTTCTTTCTTAAACAGCGGAGCAAAACCCTTCATTGCTTATCCCCATTGGTCATAATTTCCATAAAAATTTCTTCAATACTGGGTAGTGCCAATTCATAACGCGTCAATGTCAGGCCACTTTCGCTGATAATCCGCGGCAATTCCTTCCGGGCGCGGTCGATATCTACAGCACGCACCCGCACTATGGGGGCTCCATTGGCGGTTACGATCGCCGGTTCCACCAACCAGGGGATTTTCTTTAAAGACTCCACGAACGAGCCGGTGTCCTCCATAAATTCCATTTCAAAAATGGAACGGGCGTACTTCTTTTGCAGGGCTTCCACCGTCGATACGGTGATAAGTTTGCCTTTGTCTACAATACCCACCATGTCGCAGACGCGTTCGATATCGGAAAGGTTGTGGCTGGACATGAAAATGGTAGTATTTTCCCGCAGGCGTAAAATGAGATTTAAGATATCGCGGCGGCCCAACGGGTCGAGGGCAGAAGTCGGCTCGTCCAGAAAGAGCACTTGAGGACGGTTGATGAGAGCTTGCGCAATGCCCAGGCGCTGGCGCATCCCGCGGGAAAATGTTCCTGTCCGCCGGTTGCCCGCTTTCTTTAATTCCACCAGCTCCAGCAATTCTTCGGTCCGTTGTTTGATTTCATCTGGCATCAGACCGTGCAGTTCCCCGACAAAATGCAGGAATTCCCGGCCGCTCATCCAATCGTAAAACGCCGGCACATCAGGCAACAGTCCGATTTTGGATTGTAAGTTAAGGTTACCGTCACCGACTTTTTCCCCGGCGACCCTGGCTTCTCCGGCGGTGGGGTGGGCAAATCCGGTCAACAGTTTCACCGTGGTTGTTTTGCCGGCGCCGTTCGGACCAAGAAAACCAAAGACAACATTCTCCGGCACTTCCAGACTCAGATTGTCCAGGGCTTTAATCGGGCCGTAGTATTTTGACAGCCCTTTTGCGCTAATCGCTGTCAATGGGCTTATCCTTCCGGCCGAATAGCAGGTAGGCAATCGGACCAAAAATATTGATTAAGATGATAACAAATACCCACACCAGCCGGGTGTTGCTTTTCATGTTTTCCCGCTTAAACAGGTCAATCAAGGCGATTATTATCAGCGCCAGCTCAATGACGGCTAGCGGAATCAGGAAGGGTAACATACCGATAAGCGTCTTCAGCTGTTCAGGTGTTATTCCGTGCATATATCCTCGTTGTTTTAGACCTTTTCTGATTATATATCTTTGTCACAAGGGAATCAAAAAATAGGAATCCCTTTACCATCGCGAGGAAAGAAGAGACGTGGCGATCTCACGGAGAGCAAATATATTGCGTATCAGCAAACTATCCCACTGAGCGCTGAAGGCTGAAAGCTGTCAGCTTATTTCTCTCTCATCTCCATCTCAAACACGGTCCTGGCCTCACCCCTGATGAGCACCCGGCCTCTCGGTGCCAATTCACATTCCAGAACGCCGCCCCGCTTCGAAGCCTGATACGCTTTTAATATCGTTTTCCCCAGTTTCTTGCTCCAATAGGGCGCCAGAGAAGAATGTGCCGAACCGGCGACCGGGTCTTCATTGATGCCAACTGCGGGCGCAAAGAACCGTGAATAAAAATCATACTCTTTGTCATTAGATTTGCAGGTAACAATAAAGCCTCTGCCCAGTGCTTTGAGCTTGGTAAAATCCGGCTGGATGGACTTCAATATTTCCGGGTTAGATACTTCAAGGAGATAGCTTTTCCGGGTAACACCCGTAAATGCCGGCTCGATACCCAACGCCTTATTGATGTTTTTCTGCACCGTTACCTTCTCCGTATCAAATGTCGGGAAATCAAGTTCCACTTTGCCTAGTTTGAATCGGGCATAGAGTTTTCCGGTTAAAGTATTGAATTGAATCGTATCCTGCGTGAGCTCAATTTCTTTTTCCCAGAGAATATGCGCCGAAGCCAGTGTCGCATGCCCGCAGAATTGTACCTCCATTGTCGGCGTAAACCAGCGTAACTGATATTCGCCGTCAACTTTACAGAGGAAGGCAGTTTCGGAAAGATTCATTTCGGCCGCGATATTCTGGAGCAGTTCATCATCCTTCATTTTTTCGATGGATAAAATGCAAACCCCGGCGGGGTTACCCTTAAATATTTGATCCGTGAAAGCGTCAACCTGGTAGAGTTTCATGTAAAGTACTCCTTTGATAGATATAAAAATATGATAACACGTACAGTATCAGAATAGTAAAAATGCGCAGAATCAACTCCCCTCAATATTCGCCGCCTCTTTTTCCTCGCCCCATGCGGGAGGATTAAGGTGAGGGGGTAGGCTGCGGATATCCTGCGTTATTATACTTTTTTAAGCGCCCACCCTTTTTTCAATTCGGTTCACTAGAAAAGTTATCCAGCGGCTGGGCTCTTTGGTCTGCCCGAAGTCAAATTCATCATAAGAACGTGAGACGGATTCGGCGCAATACTTTCCATTCTTTGATTTTTGCAGGACGAAGTTCAGCATATCCTGGAATTCCTTGTTTTGTACGGCATGGAGGTATAGCGAAAGCGCATCCAGAACCCTCAAGATGCCGTATTTCACCGCCGGGTACCTGAGCTTGGAAAAATCAGTACCCATGCCGTAACCGTAAGGACGCCGCGGTTCCTTCCGCCTGCTCCAGTGAGAGAGCAGCAAGTCGATCGCGCCGTTAAACCGTGGGTCTGTCCTGTATTCTTTATATTGCCCCAAAAGCATCAGAACATTTAAATCATCCATCGGGCACGAATCGGAATCTTGTAATTTCTTGCCCTTGGTGCGGCTTACGGCGCAATGCCACCCGCCGTCCAGGCGTTGTAAATCAAAAACGTTTTGCAGGAATTTGCCGATGTGCGAGTAATCTTTGTAGCCCATCTTCGCCAGCGATGACAAAATTATCGTCGGGATGCAGTGAAAGCTGGGTTTGGCACCGTCCATTAAAATGAGCGAGCCGTCCAGCAGCTGCAGTTTGAATAATTCCTCAACTTCCTTCTCTATATTTACATCTTTAGCGCTCAGCCCGATATCGGCCAGAAAATACAGGTCCCAGAAAGCGTTACCGGTACGGGTATAGGCGACTTTGCCGGTCTTTAATGCGGGAATCAAGACTTTATCGTCTTTCAACCTGCTGATGACCGTACCGATGGACTTGTCTTTAACAACTATCGAAGCATCGGATTTCTTATCCAGTAACTGGGTTTCCACAGCATATTTCAGCCAGGGAGAACCTTCTTGCAGCCATTTAATATTCGCATTACTCACAGCTTCAACTCCATAAATCTAGCCCCGTCAATAGGATTGAAACGGTATACTTCGATCTCTTTAAACCCCAGCGATGTGTACAGACTAAACGCCGCTTTCATAGAAGGTATCGTATCTAGTCTCATGTGAGCATAACCTATACTCCGGGCTTCATCAATAATCGTCTGAGCAAGTGCTTTCCCCACTCCCTGGCTCCTGTATTTTGGCTTCACATACATTCGTTTCATCTCACATTTGCCTCTATCTAGAGGTCTCAATCCCACGGATCCAACGATATCGTGCCCATATCGGGCCAGGAATAAACGTCCTTGTGGTGGCGCATATTGTGCCGGGAAAGTAGCCATCTCTTGATCAAAATCTTGAAAACTAAGATCAAAACCAAGAGACGATGCATATTCCAGAAACAGCTCTTTCGTTTTCAAAATCAGCTCATTGTTATTGGCAGTAATGATCTTTATCATTTTTCATTCCATTTAAAAAAATCACCGGCTTTCTTTGAAAGGTGGGGATCATTTCTTTATAACACAAACTGTTTAATTTCAAGCTCGGGATAAATTCAGTCATATGCACATAATACCGAAAACGGAGACAATAGTAAAATGTTATTGAAATATTACAAAATTTCCGTTGAAAGCTAGCTGTGGCACAGGTATAATGTACAATGTGAGTTAGAAGCCTTGCGGATTTTTGGGCTTTGCCGAGCTTGTTTGAAGCTCGCTGAAATGGTCGGGGCGAGAGGACTTGAACCTCCGGCCTCAGCGTCCCGAACGCTGCGCGCTACCAAACTGCGCTACGCCCCGCAACGATTAATTATAGGCTGAATGACTGCTAATAAGCAAGGGAAATAAGTGAAGTACTGTGTTTTGATAATGGATGGTTCCGCCGGCTTGCCGATAGCGGAGCGTGGTGATAAGACCTCGCTGGAATTGGCCCGCACTCCTAATCTGGATGCAATGGCCTCCAGCGGATCAGTGGGACTGGCACATAATGTTCCGCCGGATTTAGACCCAGATAGCGCCGTCGCCTGTATGTCCATCTTCGGTTATGACCCGAAGGTCTATTACACTGGCCGGTCGCCCATTGAGGCCAGGAGTTTGGGCATTGATTTTGGCCCGGGAGACGTTCTTTTCCGCTGTAATCCGGTGACAATCCAGAATGGTATCATGGTCAGTCACAATGCCGGTTACATCAGCACGGAAGAAGGGCACCAGTTAATTGCCACTCTGAATGAGAAGATGGGGAGTGACAAGATTCACTTTTACCCTGGTGTCAGCTACCGCAATATTCTGAAGCTTAAGGGAGCGGAAGATACGGCTCTAGCATTCTGTACCCCGCCCCATGATATCCCGGGGAAACCAATCGCGGGCTTCTTACCTAGCGGTAAAGGTAGTGATTTACTCATTGAATTAATGCAGCGTTCCGAAGCGGTCTTTAAAGACCATCCGGTAAACAAGCAACGCATTGCGCGCGGTCAGTTACCGGCCACCGGTATCTGGTTATTCTGGGGCAGCGGGCGGATGCCGGTTTTAACTCCCTTTCACGAGCTTTACGGACTGCGGGCGGCAGTTACCACCGGTGTCGACCTGTTGCGCGGACTGGGAATGATAGCAGGAATGTCTATTTTGCAAATCCCCGGCGTCACCGACGGCCCGGATAATAATTACACCGCGCAGGCAATCGGCGGACTTGAAGCACTGCGAGATTATGATATAGTAATAATACATATCGAAGCTCCCGACGAAGCGGGCCATGCCGGCTTAATCGAGGAGAAAATCAAGGCAATTGAGAGAATAGATGCCGAGGTTATCAGCCGGATACGTAATTGGCAACAAGATAAATTAAGAGTCCTGGTGATGTCCGACCATCCGACTCCGGTAAAACAAAGAGTGCATACCAGCGACCCGGTGCCTTTATTACTGTGGGGTAACGGGTTTAAAACCAACGACGTTAAAAGATTCACTGAAGCAGAAGCTGGAAAATCCGGATTGGTGGTCGACCAGGGATATAAAATCATGAATACATTAATCAGGGGATAACCGATGGCATTGATAGTACAAAAATATGGCGGCTCATCAGTTGCAACTGCCGAGAGAATAAAAGCAGTTGCCGCGCGGGTTGGCAAGGTTTTTGACGGCGGCGACCAGGTGGTCGTGGTTGTCTCGGCGATGGGTGACACTACCGACGACCTGATCAAACTGGCAGGTCAGGTCACGTCAGACCCGCATCCGCGTGAAATGGATGTTCTGCTTTCCACCGGTGAGCTTGTCGCTTCCACACTGCTGACAATGGCGATAAGAAATTTAGGCTATCAGGCCATCAGTCTCAGCGGCGCGCAAGCAGGTATCAAGACCGATACCACTTACCGCAAAGCCAGAATTGTGAAAATTGAAACCAAGCGTATTCTGGAAGAACTGGCAGAAGGACAAATTGTCATCGTTGCCGGCTTCCAGGGGATTACCGATGACATGGATGTCACCACACTCGGCAGAGGCGGTTCGGATACCTCAGCGGTAGCGCTGGCAGCCGCGCTGGGCGCGAAAATCTGTGAACGCCTGACCGACACGGATGGTATTTATTCGGCTGACCCCCGTGTAGTGCCGGATGCGAAACGCCTGGATGAAATCGGTTACGAAGAAATGCTGGAGTTGGCAACATACGGTAACAAGGTAATGCAACCGCGCGCCATCGAACTGGCGGAGCTTTATAATATTCCCATCCGGGTGGCTTCGAGTTTTAATGATAATCCCGGTACACTAATTCACGGAGGAGTTTCAATGGAAGTCAGAAACAAAGTAAGAAGCGTTGCTTATGATATGGATGTTGCGAAAATCAGTGTGGTGGGCATTCCGGACAAACCGGGCATTGCCGCCTCGATTTTCGTACCGCTGGCCAAAGCCGGTATCAGCGTTGACACCATTGTGCAGAACTCCAGCGTGAATAAAATCGCCGACCTGACATTTACGGTTACCAAGGACCAGATAAATGATGCCATGAAGGTCGCCAAACCGATTGCCAAAAAACTTGGCGCCAGCGATATTGTTAGCGATACCGCCCTGGGCAAGGTCAGTATCGTCGGCACCGGTATGCAGAATACGCCCGGTTTCGCGGCGAAAATGTTCGATACCCTCAGCCGGGAGGGTATTAATATTGAACTGATTTCTACATCTGAAATCAGGATTACCTGTATTATTAAAGAATCAAAAGTCAAAGAAGCAGTGCGTGCTCTGCATAAGGCGTTTGAAGTAGAAGTGTAACGGAATAAATTTTAGAGACATCTTGAAATTTCTTTTACAATATAGTTTAGGCATACGTAACTTACTATTGACATTTCAGGATTTTTTCATTAAAGTACTGTAATATCTTTTGTGTTTTTTGGGGTGGAAACGAGTGACCTATCAGGAAGAAGAACAGTCCAGGCTCAGACGGCAGGCTAGCAAGGAAGCCATTACTCTCGCATTGCAGGGGCAGTGGAAAGAAGCTATTGCGATTAATAATAGCCTGATAGAAAAGTTTCCCAGCGATGTCGAGGCTTTGAACCGTCTCGGCAGGGCGCACATGGAACTGGGTGAATATCGGGATGCGGAAGCCGCTTACAAAAAAACCCTGGAAATCGACCAGTATAATGCCATTGCTCAGAAAAACCTGCAGCGGCTTTCCTACCTGAAGAAGAGTAAAACTGCGGTCGATACCAGTACTCATAAGTTGGAACCACAGCAGTTCATTGAAGAAATCGGTAAAGCCGGCGTGGTACAATTAAACAATCTGGCCAAACCGGCAGTCCTGGCCCACATGGTGGCGGGAGACGTCGTCAACCTGAAAATAAACGAAAACAATCTCAGTATCCAGAGCACCCGCGGTGAGTACCTGGGACAGGTGGAACCGCGCCACGGACAGCGTCTCGTCCGCTTAATGCGCGGCGGCAATCGTTATTCGGCGGCAATTGTCAGCTCGACTGATAGAGCCGTGACCGCCATTATCCGCGAAATATATCAGGACCCCAGCCAGTCCGGTCAGCTTTCCTTCCCCACCAGGGGTATTGAAGCCCCCCGTCCGGATATCACCGACCGCGTAATTAGACGCGAATTGGAGCAAGAGGACGCTTTAACCGGTGATGTGGGATACACTGTCGTCGGTGGAGAGGAACCAGAGCCGCTGGCGGAGGCGCCTGTCGAAGATGATTTTGACGAGGACTCGGAATAATACCCGTCATATCTCCTTCTTACCTTGGGTTCTATAGGGTCGAGTTTTCGAAGGTTACAGTACTTATGAAGTAACGTATACTCAGTTCGCAACTAATGTACAAACCCTCCTTCCCCACCATCCCCCATCCCGACGAAAGTCTGGATCCAGCCTCCCGGTTAGTCCCCTCTCCATATAAGGACGATCGGGAATCCATTCCCCTAAGCCTTCTTCCTTATTTGCTGAAAGCTGATCGCTCTTAGCTTTTAGCTATTAAAATGAGCCCAAATATGCTATTATGATGTAGTATTCCTGAATTCAAAATAGCCTTAATCGCTTTAATCCTCTGTATTTTGAGGATTTGGAGTCTTAAAAGAAAATGGTAACTGAAAGAATTAAACCCGTAAATATCGAAGAGGAAATGAGAAGTTCCTACCTCGACTATGCGATGAGTGTTATTGTCGCCCGCGCTCTCCCCGACGTCCGGGACGGCCTGAAACCGGTACACCGACGCATTCTCTACGCAATGTCCGAGATGGGATTGACCCATAATACCGCTTTCAAGAAAAGCGTCCGTATTGTCGGTGAAGTGTTGGGTAAATATCATCCGCACGGTGATGCTCCCGTCTACGATGCAATGGTACGTATGGCGCAAGACTTTTCCATGCGGTATCAACTGGTGGACGGGCAAGGTAACTTCGGCAGTATCGATGACGACCCGCCGGCCGCGATGCGTTATACAGAGGCTCGCCTGACCGAGATTGCCGAGCAGATGTTGGTGGATATCGACAAAGAGACCGTTGGTTTCCAGCCGAATTTCGATGATAGTCTCAAAGAGCCGATGGTCTTGCCGGCCCGTTTGCCCAATCTCCTGGTTAATGGCAGTTCCGGCATTGCCGTGGGTATGGCTACAAATATCCCGCCGCATAATCTCACCGAGGTTTGCGAAAGTATTGATTACCTGATAGAAAATCCGAAAGCAACCATCGAGGAGCTAACCCAGTTTATCAAAGGCCCGGACTTCCCCACCGGCGGTATCATTTTGGGCGAGGACGGTATTCAGAGTGCCTATGCGACCGGACGCGGTCGAATGATTGTTCGTGCCAAGGCTTATATCAGTGATATGCATGACGGTACGCGCCGCCAGATTATCATCAACGAGCTGCCTTATCAGGTAAATAAGGCGGCTTTAATTGAGAAAATTGCCGAACTGGTCAGTGATAAGAAAATCACCGGCATCGGTGATTTACGCGATGAGTCCGACCGCCAGGGTCTGCGTATTGTCATCGAATTAAAGAGAGATGTCCAGCCGGAACTGGTGCTGAATAATCTTTATAAATATACGGCGATGCAGACGACATTTGCCGCCAACATGCTGGTGCTCATCGACGGGCAACCTAAAGTTATCAATATCCGGGAAGCTCTTCAGGCTTACATCGATTTCCGTCGCGAAGTCATCACCCGCCGTTCCCGTTTCGAATTGAAAGGGGCGAAGGCGCGCGCACACATTCTGGAAGGATTGAGAATCGCGCTGGATAACATCGATAAAGTGATTGCGATTATCCGTAAATCGGAGACAACCGACATCGCCCGCCAAAATCTGATGAGCAGCTTTACCTTGAGCAAAGCTCAGGCCGATGCCATCCTGGAAATGCCGTTACGCCGTCTGGCCGGTCTGGAAAGAAAGAAAATCCTGGATGAACTGGCGGAGCTATTGAAGACAATCTCTTATCTGGAAGACCTGCTGGGAAACGCCAGCCGGATTATGGCCCTGATTAAACAGGAAACCAATGAACTGAAAGACAAATTCGGGGATGAACGCCGCACGGAGATTAACAAAGAGGGGATTAAGGAATTCCGCGAGGAAGACCTGATTCCTCACCAGGAAATGGCTGTCATCCTCAGTAACCGTGGGTTTATCAAACGCGTGCCGGCGCACATTTATAAAGCGCAACACCGCGGCGGCAAGGGCATCATCGGGATGGTTACCAGAGAAGAAGATGCCGTCAGGCTGCTGGCAATCGCCGATACGCATGATTATTTGCTCCTGTGTACCACGCGGGGCAGGGTTTTCAGCCTGAAGTGCTATGAAGTCCCGCCGGACACTTCACGCATCGCCAAGGGACTGGCCGTCGTCAATCTCTTCTCTATCCCGCCGGAAGAAAAAGTGTCCGATATGGTGGTCATCACCAATTTTGACCCCAATTTATATTTACTGATGGGTACCCGCAGCGGCGAAATTAAGAAGACCTCCCTAGACCATTTTACTGCCGTCCGCAGCAGCGGGCTTATCGGCATGGATGTGGAAAAAGACGACGAACTGACGTCGGCACGGATTGCCACCGAACAGGATGACGTTGTCATGGTGACACAGAAAGGACAGTCCATCCGCTTCTCCGTGGAAAGCATCCGCACCAGTCAGCGTACCAGCGGCGGCGTCAAAGGTATAAAGCTTTTCGATGACGATAAAGTAGTCGGCATGGGTATTGCGACGCCCGGTTCCTACGTGCTGGTCGTCTCCACCCAGGGTTACGGCAAATTGACGCAGATTGACCGCTATCCCAAACAGCACCGTGCCGGCAGCGGCGTCCGGACAATCAAGCTAGTAGAAAAGACCGGCGAACTGGCAGACGCCAGGATTGTCTCGCCGTCGCAGCAAGTCATGTTCATCTCAGATAACGGTATTGTTACCCGTACACCGGTGAAAGAAATCAGTATCCTGGACAGAAGTACGCAGGGTGTGCGCTTGATGCGCATGGATGAAGGCGACCATGTAGCGGCAGTGGCCCATATGGAGACCACCTAGCAGTGTGGTTTAGAGAAGTTTATTTAAGGTTATTCCGTTGACAACTAGAATAGAAGCCGGCGATGCCGGGTAGTATTGGACCTGTTCCACTCAGCATAGGTTGATCGATAGGGCTCAACTTCTCCTTTCTAACGATATATTAGTATTATTCTTACATGGCTTAACCCAAAACAGCTACTAACCAGGCAGGGTTAGTTTGCCAGAAAGAATTTGACCCACTAGAACATTTTTTCTTGACACTTTCTTGATATTTTTCTAGTTTTTAGGGCGTTATAATAAAAAAGTATGAGTGACTTGTTATTTCTGGTAATTATAGTTGTATTCTTATTTGCGACTGCTGGGTTAATAGTACTCTGTCAGCGATTAATGAAGCAGTAATATGAATATTTTATATGTTATTTCCGGTGTAATTGCGTTTTGCCTTTTAGTTTATCTTATCCTGGCGCTACTCAAACCGGAGTGGTTTAAATGACACCTTTTAT
>Ga0182021_10008820_pt1 | contig 11936 bp, 5 predicted proteins | sample 612E3MmetaG_FD_120493 | JGI IMG/M metagenome (GOLD analysis project Ga0182021, IMG submission 120493) | Permafrost microbial communities from Stordalen Mire, Sweden - 612E3M metaG (Illumina Assembly) | ecosystem: Environmental > Terrestrial > Soil > Wetlands > Permafrost | place: Sweden...
ATCCGCACCCAGACCAAGTGATGCAATAAGATCAAGAATCTGAGGGCAATAGTTTGCCTTCACTGCATAATTGATATCAATAACACCAGGATAATTCTTTGCAAATGCATCCCTGATAAGTCTCGCCTTATCTTCAATCCTTTTTCCATTGGTAAAGTACAAAGGAGTAGAATTTGAACTGGCCAACTCAGCTAAATGACACTTTTTATAAGAACGCGACCAAACCTTGTTGTCTCCAACATCAAAACCCTTGAAAAACCACCAAAATTGCTTCTCAGCCATACACTCCTTGTTCTTTCCTTGTTTACTCGTAACTACTTATCTGATTTTACAATCGTTGAACTCCCAAAGGAGTCCCATATTTCTATTTTGGTTATTGTTACAAACGCTCGACTCCTACGGAGTCATTTCGGAAATATTCTTTTATATCAATCCCGTAGGGATTGTACGTTTGTAATTCTGGGAAACCAAGATTATTCAGAACTCCAGAGGAGTTCCATTCAATGCTCATGTATGGAAATAATATAATGGAAAATGAGCTTAGAGCCAATTGGCGAAACAGTCTTATAAAATTCTATGCTACGTTTCTCAGAATAATGAATCCGGATGCAATAATGAGAGCGCCCCCGATAAGTTTTTGCGGAAGCCGATCATCGGAGAATAATTTTCCGCCAAAGAATGAAGCATAGAGTATCGAAGTACGTTTTACAGCCAATACCAAGGCTACCGGTGCTAACCGGGTCGCTCCAAGTTGAGTGAAGCGATAAGCAATGGTTAGCAGAGCAATAATAAGAAGGAGTGGAAGTTGATTCTGTCCTTTGTGCAACAGGTATCGGAAAGACATTCTGCGCATGAAAACCAACGAGCCAAATATCAAACAGTATATCAGATGCTGATAGAAAAGAATTATGAGTGGATCGATTTTATAACCGCTAAGAAGCAATTTATCGGCAATAGATGAGAAAGCAAACAAACCGACTGCGCCAAATATATAAAAATGATTTCTTGAAAAAAACACATCTTTGAATGGCTGCAAGATTCTTTGCGCAGGCCGTTTTTCTAACATGTACGTTCCTGCAACCATTAATCCGATGCCGAGCCATTCCCAATGCTGAAGTAATTCGCCCAATATGGGAAGTCCAAGAAGTGCGGTCACCGCAGGTGTCGTGCCGAGAAGTGGAAGCGCAGTGCTGATTTGATTGTGCTCCAGCGACATCATCACCAAGAGAAATGCCAATCCGCCTAAAATACTCTTTCCGATCAAGATGATCAATGTCGCGGAAGAAATGGACATTACATCAACTGAGAAAGGGACGAACAACGAACAAATCAGGATAACAATCGATACCAAAAATGAAAATTCAAGGGCGGTCAATCGAACCAAGACTTTCTTTTGTATGATTGCAGCTGTTGCTGAAAGTAATGCAGAGCAGGATGCTAGGAGAAACCAATTCATTCAATCGAATCCTTAGGAAATTTAGAGAACGATAGTTGCAGAGAGGAAATAGTTTCTCCCCGGTTCATTGTTGAGATTGCCACGCAGTGTCGAAAGAAAATTCACATATGTACGGTCAAATATATTCTGAATACCTGCGGACAATTTATAGTGCGCACCAAATCCTTCAACCGATGTGGTCGTAAAACCGGCGTTCAGGAGCACATAACCGCTTGTTGATATTTCACTTTTTGCAAGATTTGTCTTATCCTCGACAATTTCACAATCAACACGCATTGTCCCGACTTCTTTAACAAGATAATTCGCTTCAAGACATCCCTTTATTGGTACGATTTGTCCAAGATTTGCGTTGTTCTTTGTATCTTCACCGCGCGTGTATGAAAGCGAAGAATGGATTTTAAACGCATCGATCGGTGTTAATTCCAAAGATAGCTCGTACCCGTAAATACGTGCCTTCCCAATATTTGCTTTTACATACGCTGGCGCACCATCAAATGAACCAAGTGTATCTCCCACGAGATTCTGATATGTATTGTAATACATATCAGCAGTCAATGAAACATTTTGAATATGAAAATGAACGCCGCAGTCAAGGGATATACTTTTCTCGGGCTGTAAATTCGGATTACCGACATGGGGAGGCGCCGTATTGGTTAAATACGCGTACAGCTCTTCCAATGCTGGCGTCCGAAATGCCGTCGAGAATAAAAACGAGGCATCCAAATATTCCAAAATGTTTTGTTGAATACCTGCATTGATGTTCCAGCTTTGCGTGTTTGAAGTGTTTTCTCGCCACAATACTGCACGATTGGATGGTGTGGTGATTTGCCCTCCGTGTTTCAACCACAGAGTGTCGTACGTTACATCATTATGCACTTGAATACCGTCATACCTGCCTCCAATAACCAACGTCGTATATTGAGGAACGACTCTCCATTCATCTTGAACGTAAACTCCGGCGCTCGTAAACGAAGAATTTGGAAGCGGCACCTCTTCGAGAATGGTATCATTTCCGAGTTTGTATGTTTCCCTGCCGCTGGATATTGAACGCTGCCACACTTCGGCGCCGGCAGTGAGATAGTGTCCATCGAGCGGTATGATTGTCGCTTCCGTTTGTACGGTTCCAGTGCTATGAATTGCATGCGGCGTCTTTGTAAGTTTTGGGCTCGCTATCAAGTTGACATCGCGTTCTATATTTTGCTGCGACGCCCGTATTACGAGTGACGAGAACGATTCACTGATGGAAGGAATAGTATACTCTGCTTTAAACAATTCCCGCCGTGCGAGAGAATATTTTACGATAGCTGTCGGCGGAAATAACGATGAACCGCCCGGAATTCCTGCATTGTCTGTCTGCGAACGCTGATATACAAAATCAAAAGAATGCTTGCCGAATAATTTCACACCGGCATCTGCCGAAAAATCCCAGTCGCCAAAATACGAATTGGGAACAGTTCCCGTGGGCGACGAATAATTGTTCGCCTTGCGAAACATGCCGCTGGTGCGGAACCGATAGATATCCGATCCGCCCTCCAGAGCGAGATACTCCGCGTGAGAATTATTCACGGATTCGTATCGTACCATCGATTCACCATCCATATAGGCCTTATTGCTGAACGAAGGGCTTTTTGTAATAATGCTGACAACGCCTCCGAATGCACCAGTACCCGCAAGTGCAGAGGTTGCTCCTTTAACAACTTCGATGCGATCAATATCAAACGGGTTCAACAATGAGAGCGCTGCCGCATGATCGTTTGCTGTTTCTATACGAGTGTTATCTATCATCATGACGACATTATACCGTGTCATACCGCGGATCGAAATAAGGGTTTCCCACATTCCATCACGAACGAGAGCGATGCCTGGCTCGCGGCTCAATGCATCGGAAATAGTGATATTGGAATTTTCAATCAAACGGTCGTTTGTGACGATCGTGAGAGGATAGGGAGTGTTCTTGAGATAATCCGCTGTGCGTGTGCTGCGAACGATAACCTCTTGCGAAGGAATAAGAACTGACTGCAATTCGATAACAAGTGTATCACGGTCGACAGAAGAGAGGGATAATCGATGTTCGATGGCTGCGAAAGCTATGTGACGTACGGTGAGCGTATACCGGCCTGCTCCAAGCTGATCGAAATGAAAATGTCCGTTTTCATCGGTACTTGTTTGTTGTCTTATTTCGAGAAGAACGACAATCGCATGAGAAATCGGTTGATGTGCAGCGGCATCAACAACAGACCCAAATAGTGACATGGTTTGTGAATATGACAATGATATTGGAACAGCAAACAGAAACACTAAAAATTTTATCCGACGAAAATATTTTCGTTTATTCATTTGAATCAACTACCTTGGAATTATGACTCTGAATATAATCTCCCCAAAAAGAAATTTAGTCATATATCTCAACGATTGCAATGAAGAACCGTTTGAAATATAAACAATACGAACGAATGCTAAAGACAAAGTAATAAGAATGTTGCTGTTGAATTAAATTACGATTACTGCTCAATAGATTTTTTTAGACATAGCAGAATAATTGAATTATGTCAGCAGGATTGTTCATTTATTTTTTTTCATCATGAATGAATTTTCATGTTTTTCTTTTCTTTCTTCTCTATATTAGTATTGTGTATTTTGGTATTTAAGAGTCTATGGTTGCTGGTGACTTTTGTAAGAACTGTGATGAAGAAATCATTTCCGTTTTGAGCAATGATTGAGTGTTCCATAAAAATTTAGTGATTGCAAGCGAAGTTGGAAGTTTTCTAACCTTCATATCTTACCAGTATTATACACTGCGTATTACTTGTAGGGAAGTATTGCGCTGCAGATTGCCGGTCGATTAAGTTCCGAATACCAAGAATATATAGTGATTTTATATCATTCCTAAAAAAAATGAGGGCTTTTCGCTCTCTATTCTTATGGAATGAAAGTTGCAAGAGGAATAATTACTGTTTCGATACGAATGGAAAATTTTTACTAAGGAGCTGATATGGAAGGAACGCAGACATTGTCACGGGAATTGCAGCAAATCGATTCGGTTGTCACAAAAAATAAAGGACGGCATGGCGAACTGTTGACCATTCTTGAAGAGACGCAACTTCTCAATGAACAAAAATATCTTTCAGAGGACGCTTTGAACCACGTCGCTCTCAGAACGGGTGTTCCTCTCTCCAGAATTTACAATGTCGTTACATTCTATTCATTCTTTAATCTCAAGCCGCAAGGCCAACACACGCTTACAGTGTGCCGTGGAACTGCGTGCCACACAAAAGGATCAAAAGCGCTACTGGATGACATCGGACTGATGCTGGGATGTAGCAAATCGTTGGAAGAAGGTGAAGCGTTCTTTACTACACCGGACAACCGATTCACAATTTCCACAGTGTCATGTTTTGGCCAATGTGCGCTCGCACCGGTTGTGGCAATCGATGGAATTATTTACAGTAATGTGACCACAGCAAAACTACAAAAGCTGATCGGTAAAATTTCTAAGGAGAAGAAAAAATCATGAAGATTGTTGACGCTTCGACATTAGAAAAAATCCGGCAGCAAGGACTGAAGAAGTTTCTCCCCGATGTTCCTAAAATTTCTATTGGTATGGGAACCTGCGGGATTGGCAATGGTGCGAAAGATGTGTATGAAAGTCTGCAAAAAGCCATAAAATCGCAAAGGGCAAAGATTGAACTCTCCATAACAGGCTGTTTTGGTTTTTGCGCCGAAGAGACTCTGGTCAATTGTTATATACCGGGGCAGCCGATAGTCATTCTGCATAAAGTGACACCGAAAGATGCCGAGAACATTGTAATTGGTTTATCCAGAGGATTGATACCACAAAAAAAAGCACTGTGCAGGATAGAGCTATGGGATTTCTTTACTTCGAAGGTTGAATTCGGCACTGGATTAAGCACTGTGCCGTTATGGAAGGAAATCCCTTTCTTCAAAGGACAAAAGAAAATTGTTCTCCGCGATTCTGGCCTTATCAATCCGGAAGATATTGAAGAATATATCGGTATTGGCGGCTATAGCGCACTCATGAAGGCGCTCACTCATCTCACGAAAGACAATGTTCTCGAAGAGATCAAGAGTTCAAAACTTCGCGGACGAGGAGGGGCTGGGTTTCCGACGGCGATCAAGTGGGAGATGATGAAAAAAGTTGATGCAAACCAAAAATATATCATCTGCAATGCGGATGAAGGCGACCCGGGTGCATATATGAACCGGAATGAGATCGAAAGCGATCCTCATGCACTCATTGAAGGAATGATGATCGGTGCCTACGTGATGGGCGCATCCGAAGGTGTGATGTATGTGAGAGCCGAGTACCCGCTTGCCGTTGAACGATTCAAAAAAGCCGTTGCCGCTGCGAGAGAATTCGGCATTCTCGGAAAAAATATTTTTGGCTCATCGTTCAGTTTCGATATTAGTTATGTGGAAGGAGCCGGCGCCTTCGTGTGCGGTGAAGAAACCGCCCTTATTGCATCGATCGAAGGAAGAGCGGGGCGCCCTTTGCCTCGTCCTCCGTATCCAGCACAAAAAGGATTGTGGGGTAAGCCCACAAATATCAATAACGTGGAGACGTGGATCAACATTCCCGTGATTGTTACAATCGGTGGTGACGAGTTTGCAAAATTCGGAACGCCAACCAGTACCGGCACAAAAGTTTTTTCCCTTGTTGGTAAAATTAAAAATACCGGACTGGTGGAATTACCGCTTGGCACACCGCTGGAAAATATTATCTATCAAATGGGCGAAGGCACCGGAAACAAGAAAAAGATCCGTGCCGTACAAACGGGAGGTCCATCGGGAGGGTGCATACCCGTCGAACATTTTAATACACCGGTTGATTATGAGTCCCTCACAAAGCTAGGTACGATAATGGGCTCCGGCGGAATGGTTGTGATGGATCAGGATAACTGCATGGTGGATGTTGCGCGGTACTTCGTTGAAGTGACGTATGCTGAATCATGCGGCAAATGCACACCGTGCCGCGAAGGACTTGCACAAGCGCTCGCTATTCTCAATAAGATTACACGTGGTGATGCAACCATGAAAGATCTTGATACGCTTGAACGATTGGCATACGTGATTCGTGATTCCTCACTCTGTGGATTGGGACAAACGAGTTCGAATCCTGTACTGTCCACGCTGCGGTATTTCCGTGATGAATATGAGAAGCACATCATCCAAAAACGATGCAAGGCGGGCGTATGCGAGAGTTTATTTATGGCTTTGTGCGAAAACAGCTGCCCGTTGCATATGAACATTCCCGGTTATTTGCAACTTCTCAAAGAGGGAAGAATTGAAGAAGCATTCGAGTTAACCCTTCGCGACAATCCGCTTCCAGGAACCGTCGGAAGAATTTGTTACTTTCACTGCATGATGAGGTGCCGCAGGGATACGATCGACGATCCTGTTTCACAAGGAGAGATTCATCGCTATCTTGCCGACACCATGTACAAGATGGGCAAAGAGAAAGCAATCTATCAACGATTGATCAAGGAAAGACTTTCACCCACCGGAAAGAAAATTGCCATTGTGGGCGCGGGGCCGGCTGGATTGACGGCAGCATATTTTCTCGTTCGTCTTGGCCATGATGTGACGGTTTATGACAGCCATGCTAAAGCAGGAGGAATTCTCCAATACGGCATTCCGGCATATCGGCTGCCGAAAGACAGTTTGAACAAAGAACTCGATCTTTTCAAGAAACTTGGGGTCAAGTTTGTCTTCAATACGCATGTTGGCAAAGAATTGTCTTTCAAGAATCTGCAAAAACAAAACGATACGATCTTCCTTGCCGTAGGTGCTCAAAAAGATATTGAACTTGAAATCCCGGGCAGACAGCTTCACGGAGTTATTCAGGGGTACGAATTTCTTGAAGATTTTGCCAGCGGAAAGAAACTCCATCTTGGCAAGAATGTCGTGGTGGTTGGTGCAGGTAATGTAGCGATTGATGCCGCACGCTCTTGTCTTCGATTGGGTGCCGATGTAACGGTCGTCTATCGTCGTGATAGAGATGAAATGCCGGCAAACGAACATGAGATTAAAGACGCCATTGATGAAACCATCCGATTTATGTTTATGTCAGCGCCGCATCGAATCATTGGTGACTTGAAAGGAAAAGTAACAGGGCTTGAAATTCATAAGATGAAGTTCGACGGTTTCGACAGCTCAGGAAGAAAGAGGCCAGTTGAAACAGGTGAAACGGCTATTATTGAATGCAGCGCGGTTATTCTCGCGGTTGGTGAAAAAGTGGACTTTGAATCGGCGAAAGAGATAGGTCTGGAACTTCGAAAGAATGGCACAGTGAAAGTGCATCAACCGAGTTATCGAACCAACTTGCCGAAGGTCTATGCCGGCGGTGATGCAGTAACAGGACCGGCAACTGTTTCTGAAGCGATGGGAATTGCCCGTAATGCCGCAGAAGCAATTGACTTCGATCTGATGAAGGAGAAACGGTTCCACCGATTGTTCAGGGACTTCCAATATAAAGATGAAGTTATGCAGGAACCGGAAGGCGGAAAAATGGTGAAGCCGAAAATGCTTCCCGTGAAAGAAAGGGTTTCAAACTTCCAGGAAGTTCTTTCCGGGTACAGCGGAGAAGAGGCACTTCATGAGGCTACTCGCTGCTTGCGATGCGATGTCAAATGTCAGGATCAGGACTAAGAGAAGGAAGAGAAAATTCTATGGAAAAGAAAATGGCCAATATAAAAATCAATGGAAATGAATTTCAAGTTCCTGAAAGTTTGACGATCCTAGAAGCGTGTAAACGCGCAGGGATAAGGATCCCGACATTATGTTACCTCGAAGATGTTGCTCGTAACGCTTCGTGTGGTGTCTGTGTTGTTGAAGTGAAAGGTGCACGATCATTGGTGCGCTCTTGTTCAAGTTGTGTACACGAAGGAATGGAAATTGCAACTCACACACCGCGTGTTCGTGATGCAAGAAAAACCAACATTGAATTATTGCTTGCCAATCATCCGAAAGACTGTTTATCGTGTCTACGCAATCAGAATTGCGAGCTCCAAACAATTTCTGCCGATCTCGGTGTGAAAGAAGAGCAATTCGTCCGTACCAAGAAGGAAGAAGCCTTGGATGAAACTTCACCCTCCATTATCCGAGATCCAAATAAATGCATTCTTTGCGGAAGATGCATCGCTGTGTGTGCTGAAGTACAGACAGTGAGTGCAATCGGTCTTTCTAAACGCGGGATCAAGACTAAGATCTCAACGTATATGGAAAAGGGACTTGGCAATGTTGCTTGTATCAATTGTGGACAATGCGCGTTGGTGTGTCCTACCGGAGCAATCGTTGAACGCGATGATACCGACGCTGTTTTTGAAGAAATTATAAATCCGGATAAAGTAGTGATTGTACAAACCGCTCCTGCAATTCGTGTCGGTATCGGTGAGGCGATGGGAATGGGTCCCGGCGCACTCGTTACAGGGCAAATGGTCGCAGGATTACGCAGTCTCGGTTTTAAAAAGGTGTTCGATACCCAATTTACAGCCGATCTGACCATTATGGAAGAGGGGCATGAACTCATCAAACGAATAACCAAGAAGGGCGCACTGCCGATGATCACTTCCTGCTCACCTGGATGGATCAAATTTGCTGAACATTTCTTTCCCAATTCACTCGAACATCTTTCCACATGCAAATCGCCCCAGCAAATGTTCGGTGTGATCGCGAAAACGTACTATGCTGCAAAGATGGGAATTGATCCGAGAAAAATTGTTGTCGTTTCGATCATGCCATGCACAGCAAAAAAGTATGAAGCGAAACGCCCTGAGATGATGAGTGCATTTGAGTACTGGAAAGAAAAAACTGCTATGGTGAACGACGATGCGTTCTATGATGTTGATTATGTATTGACGACGAGAGAACTTGCGCGGATGTTCAAAGAATCTGGAATTCGATTCTCCGATCTTCCGCTTGAGGAATTTGACCATCCGCTGGGTGAATCCACAGGTGCCGCGGTCATCTTCGGTGCAACCGGCGGTGTGATGGAAGCAGCACTGAGAACGGCATATGAAGTGGTTACAGGAAAAACGCTTGCCGACATCAACTTCACCGCGGTCCGCGGTATGGATGGAATTAAGGAAGCAGAAGTGGATATGAATGGCACAAAAATAAAAGTGGCAGTTGCGCATACGCTAAAAAATGCGCGGCGAATATTGGAGCAGGTAGAAAAGGGAGAATCTCCGTATGCCTTTGTCGAAGTGATGACGTGTCCGGGCGGATGCATCGGTGGCGGCGGACAACCGATTCCCACAACATGGGAGATCAGGAAGAAAAGAGCCGAATCGATTTACAAAGAGGATGCCAATAAGCAAATTCGCAAGTCGCATGAGAATCCGCAGATCGCTGTATTGTATAAAGATTTTCTGAAAGAACCATTAGGAGAATTGTCGCATCACCTTCTCCATACAACATATGAGAAGCGCGGATTGTTTGTATGGAAAACGAACGGAGAAACGAAGAAAAAAGTTAAAGACCCTGTACATCCGTAGGGACATTCAATTAAATGTCCCTACAGAAGAAACTTCATTTCCACGAAGGCTCAGAGCAATCTGAGCCTTTTGTATTTATACAGCATAAAAATTCCTCATATTTTGCCTTAAGAGAATCTATTGGTTGTGCGTGCTCACATTCATTTTTTTCATAATTCCACCGCCCACCATTTCACCTCCCCTTTTTCCCCTCCTTGGTAAGGAGGGGATATGGTGTGGTCAAAGTTTTTTAGGAATAAATCTGAACTGCTTGTTTTTTTACTTCTTGAGTAACGAGATAATAATTATGGTCAGAAGAAATATTCTTTTCTTCTTCATCTTAGACATCAAAAAATGATCAACTCAATGCGAAGAAAATAATTATTGGATTTTGATATTGGAGCTTATTTAGGATTTCGTATTTGTATTTTGGAATTTCATACACCATCTCCCCTCAGCAGCCGTATTCTCTTCCTTGCCTGTTCTGCGTAGAGTGAATTCGGAAATCGTTCCAGTAATTTTTCATAAGCGGTTATTGCTTGGGTTTTATTATGCAGAACGCTTTCGGATATTTCAGCAATGCGGAATTGAGCTTTGTCTTTGAGAATACTCAACTGAATCGAGTCAGCGATAAAATGAAATGCCTCAATCGCTTTGTTCGTCTGTTTCAGTTTCAGATGTAGCTCGCCGATTTTCATCATTGCGTCATCGATAAGTAATGTCGTTGGGTACTGCTGAACAATATCCTCGAAGTGGCTGAGAGATTCGGGATATTTTCTTTGGCGCATCTGTAAATCGGCTTTTGCAAATTCTATCAATGCCGGCAAAGAGGAAGTTTTATTTTCCTGTATAAAATATTGGAGTTGTAATGCATCGTTTGTAAGATCGGTGTTGAGGTTTGAGTCGAACCGCTTCAACAGTGAAAGCGATGTGTCGAATTGTGTCTCAAAGTAATTCAACTCAGCCAATTTGAATACAGCCTGATCTTGATAGATGACGAGCGGGAGCTCGGCGGTTCTCTCGAATTCCTTACGTGCTCCGATAAGGTCGTTGCGCGCCATCTGCACCTCGCCGGTTTTGATCGCGGCATCGTAAAGAATGTTCATTGTGTTGGGAAATTCTTTGATCTTGTTAAAAGCGCTCAGTGCGCCGTCGAGGTCAAAAAGTTTTTCGAACTTTATAACACCAACGCGAAATAATGACTGCACGGCAAGGTCGGGATGATCTTGTGCAGCGGCAATGGATTCATATATTTGAATTGCATCCCGGTATGATGGCTGCGATTTTGGCGCAAGAGTGTCGACTTCATCGCTTAATTCTTCAAGAGCGCGGGCATATCCAAAGCGTGCATACGGAAGTAACCCGCTTTTATCGAAACGGTTGATAATTTCCTTGAATGCCTCTGCCGCGGTTGCCGAAGCATGTTCCTGATTCAACTGTTGTGCAAAGTTGAATAATTCGCTGCCGTTGGCGTTGGCGAGACGGTCGATCATGCGATAGTGTTCAAGGGCAGAATCGTACCGCCGTTCTTCCATCAAGAGCCAGACATACAAACGATGGAGCGCAATATTATCGGATGAGATTTTCAATTCCGCCTTCACGATCTCTGATGCTGCCCGGAGTGCTTCTGGTTTGAGAATAAAGGCACTGAGGCGTGATTGCACAAACGATAATTGGTCCGGATTTATTTTCATGAGACGAAGATATTCTTGAGTTGCCGAAGTGTACTGCTGCAATGCAGCATAAAGGGATCCCAGTTCGTCTGCAAAGAGGACTTCGCTTTTGCTCATCGTTCGCCCGTCAATATACGTGCGGATACACTGTTCATATAACCGGTGCTGCATCATTTCATTAGCAACAATACGGTAGGATTGTACGTTGTTGGGATCAATGGACAGCACCACTTTCCAGACAGAATCCGCGGCTGTTTCGTTCCCTGAATCATAATAAAGACCGCCAAGCGTTGTCATGAGGTTGATATCGCGCGG
>Ga0182021_10008821_pt1 | contig 11936 bp, 13 predicted proteins | sample 612E3MmetaG_FD_120493 | JGI IMG/M metagenome (GOLD analysis project Ga0182021, IMG submission 120493) | Permafrost microbial communities from Stordalen Mire, Sweden - 612E3M metaG (Illumina Assembly) | ecosystem: Environmental > Terrestrial > Soil > Wetlands > Permafrost | place: Sweden...
GCCACCAGTTCATCGAGCCGCTGCTGAAATTTTCGGTGCTTCATCGCAAAGCCTTCCGTCGAATCGGAACGCCAGAATGCCCGCCGATTGCGGCCAAACCTACGCACTGCTCAGACAGAGCTAATCCTGTTGCTTTCCGGGCGCATCGACCGCATCTCCACTGAGGCAGGAATCCAGAGCCTGGATCAGGAGATCGCGCGGTATGACAAAGGCGTCCCTGCCCTGCACCCGGCCCGCGAGATAGCATCGGTGGACCAGATTCCGCTGCAAGGCGATGAACCAGAAATCGGCGTTGGCGAGCGGCCGCGTCGCTCTGCGTCTTGGAGCCGGACTTGGAATGAACTCCACGATTTTGGTGCCCGGCCTGCACCAGGAGGCGTGCGCGAACCCGGCGCCGTGCGGCCCCGCAACGGCTTCGGCGTTGAGAAAAAGTGCAACCTGGCGGGCAATGGGCATGCCGGCCAAAGTCATCCGGCGGAATCCGCGCGCTTCCAATTCCGGCAGACACTCATCTTCATTCAAGACACGCCGGAGCCGCGCATCGTTGCGGCTCACGTAAATCCGCTTCGGGGTTGCTTCCCGGACCGCATCCCCGGCAATGAAGCGGCCAATGTCATCCAGCAGCGCGATCCCAAGCGGCGATTGCAGCCCCGCCGGGAGGCCATATTCTTCAACCGCGGCCACGATATGCGGAACGATAACGGCCTCGTCCTCCGCCAGCGATTCTATTGCTTCGATGCCATACCGGGCGCTTAGAAAGGCAATCGTGCTGGCCTGAAGCTCGCTTTGGCGGGCGTTCACGATGAGCCCAAGATTCTTTTCGGCACGGCCGCTTTCAAGAAACGAGACCAGCGGAAGAACGAAATCGTACAGCCAATGGAATACATGAGTGCGGGCTGGGATCGGGGTGATGAGATTGAAGTACGGGCGGTTGCCGGAAAGCTTGCGCAGCTTGTAGGGGCGAGCACGCAGAGAACTGACCCAGTTGTGCTGCGCGCGAACCGTCAAAAGCAGGCCATTTTTGATCATTGCACCGGCCCAGCCGGTCACCGCGGCATCGTCGACCGAATAGATGCGATGGGTTTGCTGAACCGGCTTGGAGAAAGACATACCAAGCTTTCTAAAGGGCTCGGGTAGCTCGGCGTCAATAACCGCGGATGGAAATGGAAGCACTTCCCGTGCAGCTTCAGCTATAGGCTGAGACTCTGTTGGAAAAAGCCAGCGTCGCTGCAAAGCTGGGATAATTCGCGCGGCTTGGTCGGAGAGAATGTAGCGGATGCTCCGCGCGGTGAACTTCCCGCGGTATATACGTCCCTTGTATTGTAGAACAAACATTGTACGCCGCCGCCCAATCCCCTAACCCCAGTTAGGTTGGCCACGCGCCAAATGTCAAGCAACGCTCGGTGACTTCCTCATTGGAAACACAAGGCCCGCGACCCTTTTTTCGCGCCAAGCGTTAACCGGAGGGTAAAAACTTACCGCCCCATAATCACGAACCGCCAGCCTCGGCCGGCGCGCAATCCAGAACCACCTCGATCGACCGCGTGGACGGCAAATCCCGCATCGCCCCTCCGACGGCCACCGCGAGCTGGCGGCGAACGCCGTCGAAGGGAAATGGCACATCGTCCTCAAGAAATTCTGGCGCGGCCGGCGTGTATAGACCAGGCAGGCAAGGATCGTTCACCAGGTCCTGAACCATGGGCAGTGCATGCCCGCCGCCGGTCAGCATGATTTCGATAGGCGGCGTCAGGCCGTTGCGGGAACGGTTCTTCTCCGCGCAAGTCTTCGCAATCACCAGCGTCTTTTGAAAGCGCTCGCGAAGCCGCTGCACGAACTCCTGAACCTTGCGGTCTTCGAGAAATTCCTGAAGCGATATCTCCACCAATTCCTCGCCAACCTCCTCCCGCAGCACGCCGTTCACAAAAAGGTTTTCCTTGTTGCTCCGCGCCTGCGCGAGCAGCCTTCTCGAAACGCCCTGCGCGGCCGGGTGCGAGGACACGTAGCCCGCGCGGTCGAGGATCAGCCGGAGAAGCTGCATGTCGAGATAGTCGCCGGCTTGCTTGAGGATATGCGAGCTGCCCTTCACCTCGGCGATGGTTTTCGTACCCCGGATCGGCGTCATGAACGAGCCGAAGTCCGAGGTGCCGCCGCCGATGTCCGCCACGACCACGATGCGGCGTCCGCGCTTCCTGGTCGAGTTGGCCGCAACCGCTGTCGCTTCGAGAACCGAGGCGGTGCCGTTCCGGGTCAGGAACATACCGCCGCTCGGCTGGGCAGGCTTTTCGGCCTTCTCCAGCGCTTTGAGCGCGGCTGCGTGCGGCACACCTCCGGCTTTCGAAAGCAGGGAGCCCAACTCGTCGACAAGGCCAAAACCCGCAATGACCAAGTCTTGCAGGCGCTTCTCTCCCTCTTTGCCGCGCTTCTTGTCCCACGCCGGGCGCGCAAGCCGAAGCGGCACCGGCCAAGGCAGTTCCCCTGCAGCCGCGTGGGCACCTGCCCGTTCAAGCAGATGCGCAATGAACAGCCTCAGCAGCTTCCTGGGCGTAAACTTGCCGGTGGGGTCTATTTCCTTGCGCAAATAGGCGTCATAAAGGTCGAAGTCGTCGGTGCTCAAATATTGCTTGGGCGAGCTGAAGGCTTCGCGGGCACTGCCGTGCGACCGGATCGCCATCCGCTGCGCCTCTTCGCCGAACAGGATCGCGTCTTCCGTCACGAACAGCACCGAGGGCAGCAGCCACTCGTTGGCCGCTGTATAATCCGGCCCCGCCGCGACCGGCAGCGCCTGCACATCGCTTTTTGTCAGCTCTTCGCGGTCCACCGCCCGGACCATGGCGAATTTCGAGAACGCCGTTCCGAAGTCGACGCACCCAATCCACCCGGTATCGCGAGTACAGTTCGCTAATTCGAGAGGTAGACTCATGAATGAATAGCCTCGGCTATGCCTGGTTTGATGACGATTTTTGCCTTGCCCTGCCCCCGTGTTACTGGAGATTTGCGGATTCGCACCGGCGCGCCAAGCTTTATGTCTTCATCGCTATAGAAAAATACCGGATCGAAGGACGCTTCGGCGCCGGCCGCCCCATCGAGATCGAGCCCCCGCTTCCTGGCCGCGAGCTTCACATGCTGGAACACCAGATTGGCCGCCACGTCGGCGCGCTTGATCTCCCTTTCAAGCATCCCCTTTGCGCTTTCCCTTAAACGCGACAAAGCCGACGAAAAAACGGAAATGTCTTGCAAGGCGCGGGCAAGCACCTCGTCAACCTCAATCCATTCAGGCCGGCGGACTTCCGTATCGGGCGGAGCGGGCGCTCCGGACAGGGAAGGCTCGGAAACGTCCTGGGCAAGCGCCTCCTCAAGCGGCAGGCCAAGGCGTTTCGTCAGCCGGCCGATCACGCCAAGCGCGGCGCAAAGAGGCCCGAGCCCCTTGGAACCCGCGGGTTCCGGCGCGCTCAGCCCGGTGTCCAGCCGCGCCCAACCCCTCTTTGTAAGGGCCAGTGTAAGCGGCCCCTCGCTGACCTGGATGAGCCCCAGGTTCTGCAATTTAAGCCGGTGCTGCCTCCTTATGGCGAGGCCATGCACCTTCTTGAAATCGTCCTGCCTCAGAGGCCCGCCCTGCGCCATAAGGATGAAGAGAATGCCCCGCTCGACAGGTGTTAAGGCTATGTCATCCATAAAGGGCGCAACCTGCGATCGACAATTTTTACTTTCTTAGCGAAAAGGCCCCGGAGGCGCAACTCCACGAGCTTCGCGCGAGGATGCTTTGCCGAGGCCTGTTAATCCTTATGCAATTCGCGATACCGCGCCACAGGCGCATTTGGGCAACATCGTATCGAGGCAGGCCTATGCCTCGAATGTCCGCGCCACGGGATATCCGTTTTCCATCTCAACCTTGATTGCGAATTCGTAGCGGCCGATCTCAAGCGCGAAGGGAACGTCGGCGGAGGTGAATGCCCGCAGCACGTCGATCACGGCCACCACGCCGGATGCGCGTGCCGCCCCCTCCATCAGGCTTCCGATGCGAATGTCCATGATTGCCTTGTCGTTTTCGAACGTGCGCTGAGGCTGACCTTGCGGCGTTGCCGCGCACGCGCTAGCTCCGCCTGGAACACCTGCCCTGCCGGAAGGCCGCTTTGACGCCAACTTAACTCTGTCTGCTACCCAGCCCGGGGCGACCGCTAAAATAATGTGAAATCTCGCGTTAGTGGATTCTGTCTGACTTAAGGACGCGAGCCTTTTTGAAGTGAGATATTCATAGGTATTATCGGATTGTTAAGATCGAACCGGCAAGCTTTGATGGCCGGCGGTACTTTCATGTCATGGGAACTTACATGATAATCGGCCGTTGCTTATCTTTTTCGCGGGACTGCACTGGCAGTATCGCAATAGAGTTTGCAATGGTAGCGCCTCTCCTAGTCGTCATGTTAATGGCCATCGTTCAATTTGGGCTACTTTTTAATAACATGTCGGTTTTGACGAATGCCACAGCCTCGGGGGCGTTGCTGTTTTCGCAAGGGCGCTCGTTTGCGGCGCCTTACACCTCGGCCGTGAGTGCGATCCGGACGACGGCTGGGGCTTTGAATCCATCGAATTTGACAGTTACCGTATCCGTCAACGGCACAACCTGCGCAAGCGACACTGCCTGCCAGTCGGCATTTGGGCAGGGCGGGGTCCCGGCAACGGTAACGGTGACCTATCCTTGCCCCCTGGTCTTCTCCGCAAGCACTTTGCAATGGTTAGGTATTAACACGATTAGCTTTTGTCCTCTATCGTCCACGATGATGGCGGTTGTGCAATGAAAAGGAAAGCTGAGCAATTTTTCCGGCGGTTTGGGCGGTTTGGCAGAGAACAGCGCGGCGTCATTGCTTTGATCGTAGCGCTATCGATGGCCATGCTGTTCGGCGTTATCGCGATCTCGGTCGACGCCGGCTATCTCCTCTACGTCCAGAACGATCTTCAAGCCTCCGCCAATATGGCGGCGCTGGCGGGAGCGCAGAAATTCACATCTGGAACCGCAAGTGCGGTGGCGATGTCCTATAGCGCGCAATCCGGGGGCCATAACGCCCGTTCGTGGGGGACTGTGACGGCGACTGTAGCGCTGCGGTGCCTTAATACCGTGGCAAATCTGACGAATTATGCCGTGCCCTGCACCAATTACGGCTCCCAGCCTGTGGCAAACTCCGTTCAGGTGACGCAAACGGTGACCGTATCGACATTCTTCGCGCGCGTGCTCGGCGTCCGGACCGTGACGGTTACGGCGGTAGCGACAGCGGTCCCGGAAGGCAGCACCCCGGAGCCGCTCAACGTGGCATTCATCCTCGACACTACGGCGTCCATGAATAATGACGACACAACCTGCCAAGGCACGGGACACGTGATCCCGAGCAGGCTCGACTGCGCGCTTAACGGGGTTCGGACGCTCCTCGTCCGGCTCGTGCCGGCGGTGGACCAAGTCAGCTTGCTGGTGTTTCCGGGACTGACGAATGCGAGCCAGATTTCAAAGGAATACGATTGCTTGTCCACAAACCCAAGCATCGCGGCATACAACGCGAGTCCGGTGTATGGGATTATTTCGAATTCGACCGATTACCGTACGGGTTCGCCGCTGCCCTCCAGTTTGAACACGGGTTCCAACCTCTCGAAAGCCGTTGGGGGAGGAACCTCCAGTTGCGTGCCGTTGTCAGCGGTGGGCGGTGTCGGAACCTATTACGCGGACGCCATCACCGCAGCCCAATCCGCCCTTGTGGCCAGCCACCAGACGGGCCAGCAGAACGTGATCGTTATCCTTAGCGATGGCGACGCCGGCGCCTCGTCTTCCAAAATGCCCTCTGGCAAGTACAATAACCAATGTCATCAGGCGATAACCGCCGCCCAGGCGGCCGCGAGCGCGGGAACCTGGGTGTACTCGATTGCCTATGGCGCGTCGACAAGTTCGTCCGGCAGCTGCAGCACGGACAACCCAGATATCTCCGCATGCTATACCATGCAGCATATTGCCTCCGATCCGTCGAAGTTCTTCTCCGACAAACCAACGGTTTGCACGTCGGTTAATTCGCAATCCCAACTGGCCGATATCTTCGGCACAATTGGTAGCAGTCTTTCGGGAGCAAGGCTGATCCCCAACAGCACGCAGTAGGGCGCTTGGCGCAGGCGAGAACAGGTCACGGCTGGCATTGCAAGAGAAATGCAATTCGCGGACATTGTTTAAAATCTATATTGCCAATATGCGTAAGGTGGTTTTAAGTCAAAGGTCTCGATTAAACCAGAATTAATCTGCCAGTGATAACCTAGCACGGTAACATGTACGGGAGTTGTATCATGTACCGTCCTCACAAGCGCGCGCTGCTTGCAATGCGCTGACACAAGGCCTTTGGGAAAGGCGCGATTTCATCGAGTACGGCCTCTTCGCTGCCCTAATCGCCGTTGTGATCGTGACGGCAGCCGCCCCGGCCGGCACGAACCTGACGGGCGTCTTCACAGGAAGACTATGAGCCATACCCACATCGATGGCGTTACCTGCGCAGTATGTCTCGCGGCTCTTGCTGCGAGCGCCATCACCGATTTAAGAAGGCGGATCGTTCTTAAAGAACTCGTCCTGACTGCCGGGGCTTGCGGCCTCCCGCCAGGCGCCGCTCAGCCCGGCGCGCCAAAACTCTGCGTGAGGCTTTCGGAAGAGGCCACCGCCACGGCCGCGGATGACCGTCCAAGGATCGCCGGCTTGGGCAGTGGAGGTGCCGCCCGCACTTGGCGCCTTCTCGCCGAAGCCGCCGCGGCATCCGCCTTCGGCGAGCACCATCGAGAGTTCGATCCGGCATCCTCCAGCCTTGAGTTCGCGGGACGAGCCGCCGGAGACACGCCATGACCGACGTTTCACTTGTTGCTCTCCGCTCCGGCACTCAGAAGTCAGCGCCAACCGTGCGCGTTTTTCTAAAAGACCGGGCTTCCGAGGACGCTTTCCGCCAATGTTTTGCGACACTTGGCGTGGAAGGCGTGCAATTCGCCGCGGGAACGGTCTCCACCGCGGTGCCGGTTCTGACCAAAGAGAAATCGCCGCAGCTTTTGGTTGTGGATATAAGCGGCGTCGACGATCCCGTTGCCAGCCTGTGCGAACTCGCCGATGTCTGCGACCCCGATGTCTCCGTCGTTGTGGTCGGCGAGCACAACGACGTGGTCCTTTACCGCGACATGAAGAACGCTGGCATCACCGAGTATTTCCTGAAACCACTCGTCTGGGACCAGCTCATCCACACCTGCAAACGCATTCTGTTTCCCGAAAATGCGGCCCCCTCCCAACGGACCGGCAAGCTCGTGTTCATGCTGGGCGTGCGCGGCGGCGCCGGTGCGACAACCATCGCCATCAACACCGCCTGGCATTTGGCCGAAGCCCGGCGGCGCCGCACACTGCTGCTCGATCTCGATCTTCAAGGAGGCGACATCCCGCTTCAGCTCGACACCAAGCCCGCCGACGCGCTCCGCGAAGCGCTGGAGCACCCCGAACGCGTCGACAAGCTCTTTTTGGAGCGCGGGATAAAGCCCATAACCAAGCGTCTCGATTTGCTCGCCTGCCTCAGACCGCTGCAATCGTCGCCTGACTTCACCGAAGAAGCGGCGCGGTTACTTCTGGAAAAACTCCTCCCTCATTATCGGTTCGTGATCGTCGATCTTCCGCACTACGCCGCGGCGTGGACGAAGGCCGTGCTGCGCCTTCCCTCCACTTGCATCGTGGTAAGCAATGCAAGCCTGGCCGCGGCCCGGGACACCGGCCGCTGGAGCGAGATCCTGGGTGCCAACACCTCCGACCGCAGCACGGTGTATGTGTTGAACAGGGCCGCCGCGCGCGGCGGCCTGGATACCGGGGAGTTCGCCAGGGCGTCAGGCAAGCAGCCGGATCTCGTCATTCCCTACGACAGCGAACTCGCCGAGGCTTCACTGCGCGGGATCGCGGCCATGCGGAACTGTTCCCCCTTCAATAGCTGCCTCAAGCCGATCCTCAGCCAACTGGCGGGAGAGCCTCCGGAGAAGAAGCTCTCCATATTCCAGCGGTTATTTGGCTCCCTGCTTCCCCCGGCATTCCCACGGCGGAGATGATGCCCGCGCGCGAGCCTTATTCCACGGCGCAGCGACTTGCCTGCGTGAAGGAGGCGCCCGGCCCCAGCGTGCTCCGCTCGCGCTCGTTATGCCAGTAACGCCTGCCCTGCTGGAAAGCCGCCTTTCCGGACCTGCAGGAGCGATTGCGCGTCAGTCCTCGCCGTCCTCGCGGCGGCGTGTGTTCTGCCGACGCTTCGGGTCAGCCTTCGCCGCGGCCGCCTCGCGCGATGCCATCTGCCGTTCCATCCGCTCGGCGCGCTCGATCCCGGCCAGGCGCTCCTTGACCTCCGCCAGGAAGACCCGGACGCGCTTTGCGTTCCGGCCGAGATCGTGCTGGCCGAAGCGCGACGACGAGCGGATGTCGATCCTTGCCGCCTTGCCGGCCCCGGTGATGCGAATGACAATATCGTCGGTGAACCCGAACAGCCAGGTGCGGTCGGCGGCCTCGATATAGCCGGTCTTGGCGGCTTCGGGCGATTGCTCGTCGATGACTTTCCAGTTCAGCGCTTTAACGGTCTCCCGGGCGGCGGTGTAGGCGTCGGTGAGCGGGCGCCCCACCAGAAGCGGCTTGATGTCCGGATAAGCCGCGGCCTGCAACGGACCGAACGTTGCGTCGTAATGCACGGGATTGGCCTGCGCCCCCTGCCGGATTTTCGCGATCCTGTCGAAAGCGGGCGGGTTCGCCGGATCGGTCGCGACTTCATACAGTCTCGGCAGGCGCATGAGGCTGGGCAGCGAGACAGCCGGCACCGCGAGCAGGCCCAGGCTCAGGAATATGGCAAACGATGCCTTCCCCGCTCCGAGGCTGCCTTCGTTCCAGATTTCCACCAGCGCCGCGGTTGCAAGTGTCAGGGCGATGACGGTCAGGATGACTGTCCCGTAAAACATCTTCAAGGCCAGCGGCGTGGACAGGCCGAAGAAGCGGTGCCAGACAAAGGTGCCCGCCGCGGCCAGGACGCAGAGCAGTGCAATCCGGAAGCTCCAACTCGCCTTCACGGAATGGTGTTCGTAGTATCGCAAGGGGGTTCACTCCGCCAAAAGGGCCCTAGCAGTAGCACACAGGAAAAGCTGGGGGGACCCGCATTTTTCCAAAGTTTAATGTTAAAAATGGCTTGCAGTGTCGCAATTGAGCCACCGAATCACCTAATGCTCAAACTACGCCGAGCTTAAGAGCCCAGCGGCAGTTAGTAAATCATGGAGTGGCCCGTGAGCGAACATATTCAATGGCGGCAGCTTGGATCCATCGTCAATACGGTATTGCTCGATGCAAGGACGAAAGCAATGCGCGCGGGAACGGTTTCAAAACCGGCACCCCGGCCTTTCGCTCCAAGGATCGCACAGCCCGTGGCCTTGGCTGCAAATGGTTTTGGCAACGGCTTTCTTGCGAAGAAGACTCCGGAGCCCGCTGCCACGCCCGTGCAACTTGAACTGCCTTTTGGGATAGTCGCGGCCTCGAAGGCGTCCTCCGGCCAAGCCCGGTCTCCGCGCGGTGCACGCTTGATGTAAAGTGGCGGGTACCAGAAAGCGAGAGGCCTTTTGGGGCGGCGCCGGCCATTCCCCTGATCGAATTGAAACCGCCTGACTGGCGCGCCTGCCTCCGGGGCGCCAGTTCTTCCGCACAAGAACTGCAATCCTGCAATGGGCAAAAAATACGCCTAAATAGAAGGCTGCACCACGGGCTAAGTTACATGCGCCTCCGGCAACGTTTGCGCGCAGAGGAACAGAATATTGCGCAACAGTTGTGGAAAACGGCGCTTTTGTGGCATTCTATCTAATTTCCCCTCTACATTTCTGAGAGCCTGCATATAGTATATGCGTATCCGGTGATGCGTTTTTTTGCGGGGAAGAAATGTCACTAAATGCGGAGTACGCCTCTATATTGTTGGCCGCATCGAATATCTACGCCGCGCAGAGCGACGCGAAATGTAGTAAGGTCGAGAGCCAATTCGAGCGCGGACTATTTAATTTATTTGCGCAAGCCTCGAACAGCGGGATGGCACCTGAGGATATCGCTGTCGTAGCATCCACGGCCATTGCCGCGATGCTGACCAGGAGCGAAACTATACATTCAACAACTAAGACGGCTGCCAGCCTGGGTGGTAACGTCGTCGGGCTGCACTCCAAGGCTTCCAAACTTCCGCAATAGGGAATGGCGGGGCGCATTGCGCCAGATCCGCGCAGACCTCTTAACGTGTGTCCGGGATGGCTTTCTGCCGCCTTTGCGCGAGGGATATACGCGGCGCGGTGCCGGAACCGCGCCTGCGGAATGGCTCTTGAATATGTTAGCGTCCTCTAATATATCTCCATCATGGAGTGCAGGCGGGAAACACCAGCGGACCAGATGAAGCATCACGCGGCGGAGGCTGCCGCGATGATGAAGCAATTGGCGAACTCCAAGCGGCTCTTGATCCTGTGCCAGCTTCTCTCGGCGGAGAAACCTGTCGGGGAATTGGCGGAATCCGTTGGCTTATCTCAGTCGGCGCTGTCTCAGCACCTCGCCAGGATGCGCGAGGCGGGCCTCGTCGAATGCGAGAAGCGCGGGCAGATGGTCTATTACCGCCTGGCGAGCATGCAAGCGAACGCGCTCCTGTCCACGCTTTACTTGATTTACTGCCGGGACTGACCTTATTTAAGGGAAGTCTCATATATGGAGCCACCGGAAATGAACGTAAAGTCCGTCACCCCCAAAACCCTGAAGTCGTGGCTCGATGCCGGAGAAGCCATGGTTATCGACGTGCGCGAGCTTCGCGAATATGAGTCCGGGCACATTGAAGGCTCGACCCTCATTCCCTTGAACAGCCTTCATCCCGCAGCCTTGCCGGATTCCAATGGCCGCAAGCTCGTGATGCTCTGCCGGGTGGGCAATCGCAGCATGTTCGCATGCATGAAGCTCAACGGCGCGGTCTCCGCCGAAATCTACAATCTCGATGGCGGTATCCGCGGCTGGATGATGGAAGGCTTGCCTGTCCACAAACCGGAGCAGGCTTCCGGCGCGGAAGACGGTGCTCCGCTGGCCGCCAAGTTCATGCGCTTCATGACGCGTTTTTCGTAATCGGAGGCGGGGCTAGGTGGAATACTGTCGCAAAGGCTGCAACTAACCCGCAGCCTTTCTTGCCTGAAGCCGATTGCGCGACGAGGCGCTGGCCGTCCGCTTTTAGGACTAATTTACGGTGCGCGTCGCGTAAGCGGAGGCGGGTGAGCCTTGCGATATAAGCTCGATTTGCTCTGGCAAATCCACCCGGATCGACAGTCCCTTTTTCTTGTCGATCCAACCGCGGAGGCGAAGTGTCAGCTTCGCCCAGCGTTCGGGAGCGGGCTTGCCGGCAAACAATGTCTTTGCCATCGGGTCGATCGTTGCCGTAAGGCCGAACCTGTTTGCCTGCGTGAAATGCAGGAACATGCGGCCACCGCCTTCCGAGGCATATTCTGTTGTGCCTTCGACGATCTGAAAACTCCCGGCCAAATTTGTGATTGAACGAGTATCGCTCGCCTTCAGCACTTTGAAGTAGGAGCGGCCCCAGTGGCCGTTCCTTCCTTGGCGGGCAGCTTCCTCCGCCGCCAGGAGCGGCCGCGCGCAGGCATGTTCGCTGGGTTGCGGGGCCACTGTTGCAAAGCCCGACCTGACCAGCCCCTCCTGCAACCAAAGCGAAGGCTCGCCCTGGATGAATATGTGTGCGGTATAAAGGCCGTAGCGATCGCGTTGCGGACCGCCGAATTTGACCTCCGCTTTCCGGCCGAGGGCCGATTGCTGCAGATACGCCGTTGCCGCCGCGGATGGGTCTAAGCCGGCCGGAACTGGCGTCGGCCCGATGATTTCCGCCAGGCGTATAAAACGCCCATCGGCAAGCCGC
>Ga0182021_10008822_pt1 | contig 11936 bp, 9 predicted proteins | sample 612E3MmetaG_FD_120493 | JGI IMG/M metagenome (GOLD analysis project Ga0182021, IMG submission 120493) | Permafrost microbial communities from Stordalen Mire, Sweden - 612E3M metaG (Illumina Assembly) | ecosystem: Environmental > Terrestrial > Soil > Wetlands > Permafrost | place: Sweden...
ACCCGGGAGCGCCGGGCGGCGGCGGCGCCGTCTTCGACGAGGCCGGCAAGTGGATCACCGCTCACAAGGGCGAGCGCTACCTCGTCGTCGTGCACGCGCGCGGCGGGCATGCGCCGTGGGACGTGCCCGTCGACGATCTGAAGAGCATCGCGCCGGACGGATACACGGGTCCCATCGATCCGTTGCACGCCGCCGAGACGCTGGCGAAGGCGCGACGCGTGCCGCCGCTCCTTCGCTTCACCGACGCGGATCGCACGCGCGCGTGGGCCCTCTACGGCCGCGCGCTCGCCGGGCAGGACGCCGCGCTGGGCCGCCTGATGGCCGCCCTGCGCGACGCCGGTCGCGACGCGGACACGACGGTCATGGTCACAGGAGACTGCGGTCTCGACGAGGCCGCGCACGTTCCCTTCGGCGACGCCGAGCCTCTCGTCGACGGCTCGCTGGCCATTCCGCTCGTGCTGAGGCCCGCCGGCGGCGGCGCGGGCGTCAGGAGCAAGACCCCGACGATGTCGGTCGACGTGGGGCGGACGGCGCTGCTGGAGCTCGGGCTGGTCCCGCCGAAGGCGTTCGGCGGCGACGATCTGCGCGAACGGACGGGCGAGCAAGATGGACGCGTCCTGGAGGCGACCCTGGGCAGCAAACGCCTCCTTCGCTGGACCCATTTCATCTGGCGCGGGGGCGACGCGAAGGACGAGCTCTGCGATCTCGACGTCGACGCCACCTGCGCCGCCGACGTGGCCGCGCTTCACCCGCTGGCGCTCGAGGCCTTCCGTCGCGAGTCCCTCCTCCGCGACAGGGTCGAGAAGACGCGCCCCGCACGCGAGCCGCTACGGCTCGACGAGGCCGTCCGCAGCGCGCTCATCGCCTGGGGAAAATAGGCCGTCCAGCACGCCGAAGGTACAGATTCCAAAACCCACGAAAGGTGCTAAGTAGGTGCGCCCCTCTGGGAGAGATGACCGAGTGGCCGAAGGTGCATGATTGGAAATCATGTGTACTCGCAAGGGTACCGAGGGTTCGAATCCCTCTCTCTCCGCTGATAGAGACCCCCTCCGAGCGCCGAGGGCTCCGCTAGCGAGCGTCGTGGATTCTTCCGCGAGCCCGAGCCCGTGACCGTGACCGAAGACGGCGTGGACTGGTGAAACGATGGCAACCGCACAACGCATTCGTCCGTATGTCGAGGAGGATCGGGCTGCGTGCCTCGCGATCTTCGACTCGAACACGCCGACGTTCTTCGGTCGCCACGAACGGGACGACTTCGCGAGCTACCTCGAGAAGCAACCCGGCACCGGCCTCTACTTCGTCGTCGAGGGCGCCGACGGTGTCGTCGCATGTGGTGGCTGGGGCTGGAGGGACGACCAACCTCGCGTCGCGCTCCTGTGTTGGGGGATGGCGGAGCGCCAGCACCAGCGCCAGGGAATCGGAACTGTTCTCCTGGAACATCGTCTCGCTGAGATTCGTCAGCGTGACTTCGACGTCGTCGAGATCGTCACGTCGCAGCACACGTCGCCGTTCTTCGCTCGCGCTGGATTCGTCGAGCTCGAGGTCCAATCCAACCTGTTCGCTCCGGGTCTTCACGGGTACCGCATGCGCCGTTGTCTGACAGGTCCATCGCCCGAGCCCAGGTGAAGCCCCGGAGCGAGCGTCGCGGATGGTTCCCCGAGCCCGAAGAGCTCCACTTCCGCAGTCGCGATCGATCTCCCCATTGCGACGCCCGCGGACTCGAGATCGCGAGCTCGCGTGCGCCAGTCTCGGGCTCGGCCACGGTCACGGGCTCGGGCTCGGTAAAGAGCCGCCACGACATCCTGTCCCAGCGAATCCTTTGCGCTTGCGCTCTACGCGGATCGGCGGCGACCCTTCGCGCATGGCAACCCGCATCCGCACGCTCCCTTTGCTCGCTCTCGTTGGCACGACCGTCGCGGCTGCGCTCGCCGCGTGTGGGGGTGGCGACAAGCCGCCCGTCGTCCCGCCGCCCCAGGCGAGCACCGACGTCTCCGCAACGGCGAGCGCGTCGGCCGCACCCGTGGCCTCCGCGACCGCGACCGCGGTCACGCCGCCCCCCGCGCCCACCTCCACGGTCGCGACGACCAAGACCGACGCGACCTGGGCCAGCTGCCACCAGAAATACCAGGGCGCCGGCCGCGATTTCGTGCACGGCTCCAAGGACGTCGCCAAGGACCTCACCGCGATGGCCGACGGCTGCAAAGCCGCGACGAAGCTCAAGCTCATGGGCAAGACCCTCACGGGCGACCTGGCCGAGCATGGCACGCAATCGTTCCCGCTCGAGGCGAAGGCCAGCCACTGCTACCGCGTGTATGCGATGGCGTCCGACGGCGTCAAAGACCTCGACGTGGTCATGAAGGACTCCGCGCAGATCGTCATCGGTCAAGACTCGACCGACGATCCCAGCCCCGTCGTGAGCGAGGACGGCGCCGTATGCTTCAGCAAGGACGACAAGGCCACCGTGGTCGTGACGCTCGACGCAGGCAAGGGCAGCTACGCCCTGCAGATCTGGTCCGACTGAGGCGGCATTGCGCCTCGGTGCGCGAGAGAAACGTGAGGTCCAACTTGCGCTCCTTCTCGCTCGCGAACCCCGACGTCGCGTCGCAGCGCGACGACCTCGTCATCGGCTCCCCCCCTTCGCTTCCGACGCGGCCGCCAGGCCGCGCAGGTACGCGACGAGGTCCGACACCTCATCGGGAGTGCGTCGGACCTCGTCACGGTTCCGGTCGTGGCGCCGGATGAGGCTCGCGGTCAGCAACGCGTCGGGCGCCGCTGCAAGGAAGCGCGGATCCTGGATCGCGGGCGCGACGCGCCCTTCGGCTCGCGGTCCGTGACAGGTCACGCAATGCCGCGCGAAGAGCTCGCGACCCCGTTCCGGATCCCCGTGGCGCGGCTGCCAACCCTTCCGGGGCCCATATTTGCGGTCCAGCGACTGCACGGCGCCGATCAGCGCCCGCAGCGTCGGAGCGTCGAGGGTCCGAAACGATCCCATGGCCGTGTTCCCGACGCCGTTGGTGAGGGTGCCGTAGATCGCGCTCTCACTGGGTACCACCGCGTTGTCGGCCGCCGCGAGGGGCGGGCCGATCGCGGTCCCCTCGCCGTGCTCGCCGTGGCAAGGCGTGCACGTGTCCTGGAAGACACGGCGACCGCGCGGCAAGTCGAGCTCGCTCGCGCTGACGTCGGCGAAGCTCGTGGGCGCGGGCTGCAAGCTGCGGAGGTAGCCGAGGATCGCGGTGATCTCCTCCGGCCGCAGCCCACCGTCCGAGGCTCCCCACGGAGGCATGCGATGCTCGGGGCGCCCCTCCTGCACCGTGCGTCGCAGGAAGGCGTCGCTGGCGATCGCGAGGAAATTGGCGCCACCGATGGCCGGCGCCGCGACGACCGCGCGCCCCGCGGGCCGACCCTCGCCCCGCGGGCCGTGACACGGGCTGCAGAAACCCATGAAGAGGGGGCGCCCTTCGACGGCGAAATCCCGCTCGCCGAGCAGCATCCCTCGCACGCGATCCCGCGGCCAGAGCGCCACGGGAATCTCGCGCGTCCGGAGCGAGAGCAGGTAGGTGACCAGCTGGTCGATCTGCAACGGATCGAGACCCGGGGTCGGCATCATGCTGTGGGGATCCAACCGAGAAGGATCCGTCAGCAGCTCCTTGAGCCAGTCCGCGAGCGTGTGCCCACCCCGCACGTGCGAGAAATCCAGATCCGAGACGTGCCGGTCGCCGATGTCGGAGAGATCGGGTCCGTCGCCCCCGACCCCTTCGATCCGGTGGCAGCCGCGGCACCCCAACCGCGCCGCGAGCAGCTTGCCCGCCATGAGCTGCGGCGCGCCGACGAGCGACTGCAGGTAGGCCTCGACGGACGTGCGCTCCGCGTCCTCCAGCGGCAGCGGCGTCGCCGCCCAGCGAACGTCGCTCGAGGAGGCCGCAGCGCGGACGTGCTGGTCTTGCCACTCGCGCGGATAGCCGCGGAGGCCCGCCTGGGAGAGATCGCGCTTCGCGGCGGCCTCCCGACCATCCACGCCGTGACATGCGCGGCAGCCGCGAGCGTCGAAGAGCGCCTGGCCCGCCGCGACACGCTCGGGATCGGGTACGACGACACGCGAGTGGCATACGCCGCACCCGGCCTCGCGATACGGCGGCGGCAGGAGCGGCTCGTCCCAGTTCGACTCGCCGGTGTGCGCCGCGCGGGCCGTGAGCGCGCGCCCCTGCCCGCCGTGGCAGATCGTGCAGCCGAAGCGTGTCGGGTCGTGAGGTATCGGAGGGTGAGCGGCGAAGAGAGGATCCCCGTCCACCGGTGCGACCCCGCCCGCCCCGAGGTGGCAGCTCCCGCAGCGGTCCACGACGTCGGGCGAAGGGCTCATCTGGCGGATGCGCACGTCGATGGGCTCGAGCTTCGCGCTTCGCGCGCGGGCGTTGTAGCGCTGCTGCACGGCGCGCCACTCCGAGAAGTGCGTGGTCGAAGGTGCAATCGCGAGGACACCGAGCAGCACGACCGACAGGATCGCGAAGGCGATCCGGATGCCGCCGAGGCTCGCCGCTCGTCCGACGTCCCGCGCCATCAGTAGATCCCGTCGCGCCAGGGCAAGGTGAAGCGCCAGCTCGGTCCCCGAAAGAGCGCGCCGATCACGGTCAGCGTGATCGCGGACAGCACGAACCACGCAAAGATCCAGAAGGGCAGGCTGCGCGTCCGGAGCCAGGCGCCCAACCTGCCACGCCACGGCAGCGCGCCCGCGCTCATCGCCGCGCCCACGATCCAGAGCGGCACGACGATGGACCACACCATCCCGGTGGCGCCGATGCGGAAGACGCCGCTGAGGGCCACGATGGCGAGCCAGAGCAGCGCGAGCCGGCGCATCGGCGCGGACTCCCAGAGCGCGGGCCGTTCGATGTTCACACGGAAGTACGGAATCACGGCGAGGGCGATGATGCACAAGGACGGCAGCAGCACGCCGGCAACCACCGGCGTGTAGTACCGCAGCAGCTCCTGCACGCCGAGGAAGTACCAGGGCGCCTTGGCCGGGTTGGGGGTGCGGGACGGATCGGCGATGCCCTCGAGAGGAGCATCGAAGAGCAGCGACATCACCGACAGCAGGATGGCCAGCGCGAGGAAGGCGACGACCTCCCGCAGCAACAGGTGCGGGAACGTCATGACCATCGGCTCGTCGCCGAGGTCCAGCGCGACGTCGGCCCCCTCTTCCTGCGTGACGACCAGGCGGACGGACTCCGCGTCGAGGCCCACGGCCGCCGGATCCGGCTCGGGCGCGTCCTCGGTTGGGGTCGCGACCGCCACGTCGCTCTTCGGGAGCGGGGGAAGGAGGATGCCGCCGTCCTTGCGGACGCGCCAGACGTGAAGCCCGACTCCAAGCGCCAGCGCCATGGGCAGCGCGACGCAGTGCAGGACGTAGAACCGCAACAAAGCGTTGTCGTTGATGCTGTGACCGCCGAGCAAGAGAAGCTTGATCTCCCCGCCGACGACGGGAATCGCCGCCACCATGTTCGTTCCCACCGTGACGGCCCAGTACGCGAGCTGGTCCCAGGGGAGCAGGTACCCCGTGTAGGAGAGCAGCAGCGTGGTGACGAGCAGCCCGACGCCGATGACCCAGTTGAACTCGCGCGGCGGACGGTAGGCGCCCCGGAGAAAGGTCCACGCCATGTGCGCAAACACCAGCGCCACCATCGTGTGTGCGGTCCAGCGATGGAGGTTGCGCAGGAACATCCCGGACGACACGACGAACGCGAAGTCCTTCATGTCGTTGTAAGCGTGCGGGACGGCCGGCCGGTAATAGAACATGAGAAAGAGGCCGGTCATCGTGAGGATGAGGAAGCACGCGGCCGACAACCCTCCCAGGTAGAAGGTCCGGGTGAACTTGATCGCTCGGAGGCGCACCTTCACGGGGTGGAAGTGGAGGAAGAAGCTCGAGAGCACGGCCAACGACCGGTTCCGATTCGAGTCCGGAAAGCCGTGGCGGACGATGGAACGCCACACGCGGCTGCGCACGAGGGCTCGGGCGATGTTGCGCACGCTCAAACCTCGAGCACGGCGTCGTCGTCGACGGCTTGACTCGTGTCGACCACGAGCACGCCCCGCCGCAACGTGAGGCTCAGGCGTTGGAGCCGCCTCAAGGCAGGCCCGACGAGGACGCGTCCGGAAACGTCGAACTCGCTGCCGTGGCAGGGACAGACGATGCGCTCTTGGCCGGGCTCGTGGCGCGTCACGCATCCGAGGTGCGTGCAGACGGCGCTGAGCGCGTAGAACCCCGTGGGGCCGTGCACGACGTACACCTTGCGAGCCCTGCACACGAGCACCATCCCGAGCGGCAGAGTCTCCGGCCTCCCGACCTCGAAGCGTCCGTCCTCCTCGTAGAGCACGTCGGGCTCCAGGTAGCGCACACCCGCAACGAACGCCCCCAGCCCCGCGAGGCCGAGCGCGCCCGAGCCGAGCAGTGCGAGGAAGCGCCTTCGCTCCAACTCGTCGGGCTCGACGGGCACTCTGAGATCATCCACGAACGGCATCGGCAACCCCCGTCAGCGTACCATGGCGGTATCGGCTCAGAAGGCCTGGTCGGCCAGCGAGACCAGGTCGATTTCCCCTTGAGGGTAGGACGCCACCATCGAAATCACTCCGGTCGGGCAGCGCCTTGCGCAGAGGCCGCAGCGGCTGCAGGCGGCGTCGTCCATGACGAGCGCCACGGCGGCGACGGGATTGCCGGGTTGGCGAAGGGGGACCAGCTGGATGCAGCTCTCCGGGCAGACGTCGGCGCAGCCACCGCAGGCGAGGCAGTCGCTGAGAGCGGCGCTGAAGGTCGGTGCGATCCAGCAATGCAGGCAGCGGCTGCCCTCGGCGCGCGCGTCCTCCTCGCTGAGCACGGCCTCCACCTCGGCCCGCAGCGAGCGGCTCTCGACCGGGATCAACGAGACGTCACGTGGCGGCAGTTGCTCGTGGTCCCCGCGCGCGAACGGGAGCTCCGGGCCGAAGTTGGGGAGCGTGCGGAGATGGAGCCGGCGCGGCGAATCGGAGCGACCCGTCAGCTGCGTGTCGATCGAGCGCGCCGCACGCTGGCCGTCGGCCACCGCCTCGATCATGATCCTGGGACCGAAGGCGACGTCCCCGCCGGCGTACACGCCGGGGCGACTCGTCGCGAGCGTGGTCGGATCGACGCGGATCGTTCTCGCAGGCATCAGCTCGAGTCCGTGGTCCTCTCCGAGGAACGAGACGTCGGCCATCTGCCCGATGGCCGTGATGACGGTGTCGCACGGGATCTCTTCCTCGGTCCCGGGCTCGAGCTCCGGCGCGAAACGGCCCTCGTCGTCGAAGAGGCGCCGAACGCGCAGGGTCTCGATCGCGCGCACGTGGCCTCGATCCGAGAGGATCGTCTTCAAGCCGCGCTGGTTGACCGAGAGGATGCCCTCCTCGATGCCTTCCTCGATCACGCGCGCGTCGGCGGGCATCTCCTCGCGCGACTCCAGCGTGACCATCGTGACCTTGCGGCCGAGCACACGCGCCGCCACCACGGCCGCGTCCAGGGCCAGTTGATGGCGTTTTCGATCCGACTGCGAGACGTCGCCGAAGCGCCGGGCCGTGCGGGCGACGTCATAGGCGACGTTCCCTCCTCCGATGACCACGACGCGCTCGCCCACCTCGACCGGGATGCCGATGTTGACGTTGGCAAGGAAGCTCACCGCCGTCAGCACGCCGTCGAGGTCGGCCCCCGGGACGCCGACCTGCGCGTCCTTGCGGCATCCGACGGCGATGAAGATGGCGTCGTGGGTGGCGGCGAGCGAGGCGAAGGTCACGTCGCGGCCGATGTCGACGCCGAGGCGGATGTCGACGCCGAGAAACTCGATGAAGTCGACCTCGGACTGGAGCACCGCGCGCGGCAACCGGTGCTCGGGAACGCCCAGTCGCATCATCCCACCGGCGACCGGGGCCCCGTCGTAGACGGTCACGCGGTGTCCCATCAGCGCGAGGTCGTGTGCGCACGCCAGCCCCGCGGGTCCGGCTCCGAGGATCGCCACCGTGCCGGGTCGATCCGTGGCAGGACGCGGAGGCTGGACCACCTTCCGGATCTCCTCGAAGGAGCGTCCGCTCTCCACGCCGAGCCGCTCGTTGACGAAGCGCTTGAGCGCGCGGATGTGGATCGGGGCATCGATGATGGCGCGACGACAGGCTCGCTCGCAGGGGGCGGCGCACACTCGCCCGCAGATCGAGGCGAACGGGTTGGTCCGACGCAGGAGCGCGTAGGCCTCCTCGTAGTGGCCCTGCCCGACGAGGCTGACGTAGCCGCCCGCGGCCGTGTCGACCGGGCAAGCCGCGCGGCACGGGACGCCGGAGCGAAGGTGCTCGGGCTGCGCCAGTGGCCGACCTTTCCACCACGTCGCCGACGCGCCCTCGAGACCCGAGCGCCCGCCTTCGACGTGCGGTGGCTTGCTGGCGGACATGGGCGAGGGACGCGGCCTCGGAGTCGAGGGCGCTTCCCAAGCCTATCACCCCGCAGCCTCGACCGCGACCGCGGGACCCAGCTTGCGGGCCGAGGAGAGCGCGAAGGCGCCGAGCATGCCGAGCGCGATGAGGACGTCGCGCGGCCCCATCACCGGCGCGTCGGTGGCGACGATCGAGGGCACGACGGCCAGATAGCAGTTGAGCCACAGGCCGATCAGCTGCACGACGATGACGCCGCCCAGGACACGCGACGAGCTGCGACCCGCGGGGTGCAGGAGCGTGACGAACGGCACGGCGAAGACGAGGGCCACCACCGTGAGCACGGCCGTGGCGTTGCGGCGCAGGGCGAAGCTCACCTCGTCCGGCAAGTTGCCGTACCAGATGGCCAGGTACTGCGACCAGAAGAGGTAGCCCCAGAAGATCGACATCGCGATCATGAAGGCGCCGACGTCGCGGCGCTGGGGCTCGGTGAGCTGGCCCCGGACGAGCGCGAAGAGCGTCACCACGCCGGTGCCTGCGACGAACGAGCTCATGAACACGTACGGTCCGATGAGCGTGCTCTGGAACGACGGATCGGGCCCCAGCACGAAGTCGAAGGCCCAGACCGACAGCACCACCGCGAACAGGAGGCAGTAGGCGACGCTCGCGGACATGCTCGGGAGCGCGTCTTCCTTGCCGCTCCCGCCACGGAGCTTCAGGTACGCGAAGCCGAAGAGCCCGACGCTCAGCACGAGCTCCCGCACCGTGAGGAAGGGGATGCCGAGCCACACCCCGGCATCCGGGTGAAGCCACGGCGCGAAGCGGGCGCCGGCCAGGATGACGACGAGGACGAGCAACGCGACCGGCATGAAGCCGAGCTGCGAAGCGCCGATCGTCGCGAGGGGGCGCGACCAGCGCGCGGCGACGATCTGGAAGAAGGCCCGGAAGGCCAGCGCGCCTGCGGCGGCTCCCGCGAAGAAGAGCCAGCTCGCCATCAGCGCGCCGAACGTGCGCGGCGAATCGCCGCCCAGGATTCCGCTCGCGAACGCAATCACGCCGAGGGCAACGGCAGCCAGCGCCGCCCAGGCCAGCCGGCGACCGAGCCCAGCCTGCACTCCACTCAACCACGTCGTCACGGGGCGCCTCCTTCGGAATGCGCGGCCGGCGTTCCAGCATCGGCATCCGGACCGCTGGGTGTGCCGCCGATGCAGCCATCCTTCTGGAGCACGCGAATGTGGGCCACGAGGTCCCACCTTTCCCGCGAGGTCAACCCCTCGCGCATGGCCGGCATCGCTCGGCCTCCAGCGGTGAGCGTGCCGTACAGGAAGCCGTCGGTACGCTTGCAGATCGAGTAGTGGCGAAGGTTCGGCGCTTGCGGGAACTTGTCCGAGACCGGGCCATCGCCGCGCGCTTCGGCGCCGTGGCAGGCGACGCAGTGCACGGCAAAGACCTTCGCGCCCCGGGCGGCAGCGGCCGCGTCGAGCGGGGTGGGACTGACCAGATCCTCGACGTCATCGCGGTCGACCAGGGTTTCCACCCCGCCGAACGGGATCGAGCCGGGCGGGGCCTGCCGGGCCTCGGCGAGCGGCTGCACGGCCTGCTGCTGCTCCATGCTCGCCGGCCAGACCTTGGCGCTGCTGGTGCTGCACGCGGCCAGCACGAGGCAGCACGGGACGAGCCATCCGCGCGCCTTCACGACTGCACCTCCAGCGCCTGGGAGAGGCAGGCGCGGATGGCCTTCTTGCGGTCCTCCGCGCAGCCGTCCACCGGGACGAGGATGACGATCCGCTCGCTCGTGACCAGCGCGCGGGCCTTGCGCGAGAACCGCCGGCGCGTGAAGAACGACATGATGACGAGCGCGCTGAAGTTGGACGCGCCCGCGAAGAGCAGCGTGAGCTCGAACATGATGATGCCGAACGCCGTCCACGAGACGATGGGCTTTCCGCCGACGACGAGGTTCATCGCCTTCATCGAGAGGACCTGAAAGGCGGCCGCGCAGCTGAAGCCGGTCAAGCCGCCCACGAGCGCGATCGGGCCGAGCGCGCGCCACGGACCGGGATGGCCCGTATGGTGGATGACCGGAAACGGCGCAGGGCTCGCCACGCGCGCGGCGGTCACTCCCTCGTCGTGCAGCAGGTGGAGCGCGTGCTCCGCGGCGTCTGGATCGGAGAAGATGGCGACCAGGTCTTCACGTGCCATGGGTCACCTCGGGTGTCAGCGCGGAAACATCCGGCTCCGAAACGGGAGCCGGTGCCGAGGCCGGATCCGAAGCTGCGGCGGCCGCGTGCTCCGCCTGCATGGTCTCGGCGATCGACATGGAAGGGAGGATCTTGATGAAGAGCAGGAAGAGCGTCAGAAACACTCCGAAGCCCCCGAGGCAGATGCAAGACTCGAGGAACGTCGGCATGTAGTTGTGCCAGTTGAACGGCTCGTACTGGTGAGCCAGCGTGCTGACGATGAACATGAAGCGCTCGAACCACATGCCGATCGTGACCATGACCGACAGCACGACCAGCGTGGGCAGGTTGCGACGCGCCTTCTTCCAGAAAAGCACCAGGGGCGCGACGCTGTTGAAGAGGACGACCAGCCAGAAGACGGGGGCGTACGTTCCCGTGGCGCGCCAGCGGAAGAGCTCCACCTCGGCCTCGTTTCCTCGATAGAAGGCCATGAAGAACTCCGTCGCGTAGACGAAGGTCATGACCACGGACATGCCGAGCATCAGCTTCGCGAGAAGATCGAAGTGCTCGATCTTGATGTAGCGCTGGAGCTTGTAGCCCCGGCGCAACCCGCCGAGCAGCAGGATGGCCATGGCGATGCCGGAGAAGATGGCGCCCGCCACGAAGTAGGGGGGGAAGATCGCCGAGTGCCAGCCGGGCATCACCGTCATCGCGAAGTCCCACGACACGACGCTGTGGACCGAGACGGCGAGCGGGATCACGATCCCCGCGAAGATGGGGTAGGCCTTCTCGAACAGGTTCCACTCCCCGTCGGTGCCCGAGAATCCCAGCGAGAGGACGCGGTAGAGCGGCTTTCGCCAGCCCTTGACGCGCTGACCCAGCAGCGCGAAATCGGGGAGCATCCCCATGTAGAGGAAGAGCGCGCTCACCGTCACGTAGGAGCAGACGGCAAACACGTCCCAGACGAGCGGCGACCGTACGTTGGGCCAGATGCCTCGCTGGTTCGGATACGGCAGGAGGAAGAACGCCAGCCACGCGCGACCCATGTGGATGACGGGGTAGAGGCCTGCGGTCATGATGGCGATGACGGTCATCGCCTCGGCGGAGCGCCCGACGGCCGCGCGGAGGGGCGAGCGGGTGAAGAAGAGGATCGCCGAGACCAGCGTGCCCGAGTGACTCACGCCGATGAAGAACACGAAGGTCGTGATGAGCGAGCCCCACATCACGGTGGCGTTGAGGCCCGTGATGCCGAGGCCTTGGGCGAGCATCCTGCTCCAGGCCCACCCGCCGAGCGCGATCAGGCTGACGGAAGCCGCCAGCCCCGCCCAGTAGTACCAGGAGGTC
>Ga0182021_10008823_pt1 | contig 11936 bp, 12 predicted proteins | sample 612E3MmetaG_FD_120493 | JGI IMG/M metagenome (GOLD analysis project Ga0182021, IMG submission 120493) | Permafrost microbial communities from Stordalen Mire, Sweden - 612E3M metaG (Illumina Assembly) | ecosystem: Environmental > Terrestrial > Soil > Wetlands > Permafrost | place: Sweden...
GACGGTGATCCGGCGGCGGCTTACAGATATACGGAAGTTCGTATGGCCGCGCTGGCGGAAGAATTACTGAAGGATATTGATAAGAATACGGTGGATTTCGCGCCGACCTTTGACAACTATAGGGAAGAACCACTGGTATTGCCGGCGGCTTTCCCCAATCTGCTGGTCAACGGCTCCAGCGGTATCGCAGTGGGCATGGCCACGAATATCCCGCCGCATAATTTAGGCGAAGTGATCGATGCGATCATTTGCCTGATCGAAACTCCGGAAGCGGATATAAAAGAATTGATGAAGTATATTAAAGGGCCTGATTTCCCGACTGCGGCCACTATCCGCGGTAAAGGAGGTATCCGGGACGCTTATATGACCGGGCGCGGCTCGGTTATGTTGCAGGCTGTGGTGGAGACCGAGGACATAGGTAACGGTAAAGAAGCTATTATTGTTAAGGAGCTGCCGTACCAGGTAAACAAAGCCACTTTGCTCGAAACTATCGCCGACCTGGTCAAGGACAAGAAGATCGAGGGCATTTCCGATCTGCGCGATGAATCTGACCGCGAAGGCATCAGGGTAGTTATTGAGCTGAAACGCGATGCCAACACCGAACTTATCCTGAACCAGCTCTTCAAGCATACCCAGTTACAAACTTCATTCGGCATCATCATGCTGGCCCTGGTCAATAACCGGCCGCGTGTACTTAACCTTAAAGAGATGCTGGTTTATTACCTGCGCCACCGGCAGGAAGTAACGATACGGCGCACCAAGTTCGATTTGGCAAAAGCCGAGGCACGGGCGCATATTTTGGAAGGCTTGAAGATCGCCGTTGACAATATTAATAAAGTAGTCAAGATCATAAAAGAATCTAAGGACGTGGATGAGGCGCGGGAAGGGCTGATGACTACTTTTGGCTTATCCAAGATACAGGCCCAGGCTATTCTGGACATGCGCCTGCAACAGCTGACCGGACTGGAACTGGAAAAACTGGAACGTGAATACCTGGAATTATTAAAAACCATCGAACGGCTGAAAGCTATTCTGGCCGATCCTAAAAAAGTGCTGGCGTTGATAAAGGAAGAATTGCTGCAGATCAAGGAAAAATATGACGACAAGCGCCGGACCAAGATCATCGCCCAGGAAGCGGAAGATCTTTCCATGGAGGACTTGATCGAAGAGGAATCCGTGGCTGTGACCATCTCGCACGCCGGCTACGTTAAGCGTATACCGGCCTCCACTTACCACGCCCAGAATCGCGGCGGTAAAGGCGTAACCGGGGTCACTACGCGCGAGGATGATTTCATCGAGGACGTGTTTGTCACCTCCACGCACGATTATATGCTGCTCTTCAGCAATATCGGGAGGGTTTATTGGATAAAGGTATATGAGATCCCGGAGGGCGGACGCGTGGCCAAAGGCAAGGCCATAGTCAATTTGGTCAAGCTATCCAAGCCCGATGAAATGGTGACCGCGGCTATTACCATTCATGATTTCAACAAGGAGAACGTTTTCCTGATGATGATAACCAAGCAAGGGACGGTAAAAAAGACACCCTTGAGCGAATACAGCAATCCACGGGCCGGAGGCATTATCGCCATTAATCTGGAAGACAGCGATGAACTGATGGGCGTTAAAATGACTGACGGCTCTCAGGAGATAATTATCGGCACGCGCGACGGGCTGGCCATCCATTTCAAAGAAGAAGAAGTCAGGCCGATCGGCCGGGTGGGTAAGGGAGTGCGGGGTATAGAACTGCGCAAAGAAGACCAGGTCGTCGGCATGGAAGTGGTGAAAAAAGAAGAGATCATCCTGGTAGCAACGGAAAATGGCTACGGCAAAAAAACCAAGGTTAAGGAATACCGGATACAAAGCCGCGGCGGCAAGGGCGTGATCAATATTAAAGCTAACGAGCGTAACGGCAGGGTTATCAGCATTAAGAGGGTTTCCGATAACGACGATATCATGGTCATCACCCAAAAGGGTGTCGTGAACCGTCAGCCGGTAAAGGCTATCTCCACGATGGGTCGTAATACTCAAGGGGTAAGGCTCATTAAATTGCAGGAGGGGGACAGGCTGGTATCCGTAGCCAGAATGATACACGAGTCGGAAGTGCCTAAGGACGAACAGGATGATAAAAAAGTTTGAGCCGATCGACCAATACAGCGATTCCGAGCTGGGCCTGATAGTTAACGGTGATGACCTGCAGCAGCTGTATTACCATGCGACCATCGGGATGCTGAAGATGATCTCCGATACCAACAAGGTCAGAGAGTTGACCAAGGTTAAGATCCAGGCCCAGGGCTCCAGCAAAGAAGAAACCCTGGTTAATTTCCTGAACGCGGTCCTGAACCAGGTCAATAATAATGATATGCAATTCGCCGCGGTTATGATAACCTACGCCGATTTGAACAGCATCGAAGCGGAGTTAAAGGGCGAAGAATATAACCGTAATAAACACGATAAAAAAGGAACTATTAAAAGAGTGATCTTTCGCGATGTAACCATTAAAAAAACCGCCCAGGAAGTCAACGGACCGCTGGTATGGCACACCGAATTACATTTCGCAGTATAAAGAGGGCAAGACCATGTTAGATATTAAGAAGATCAGAGAAAACGCTGCACAGATGGAAGAAAGATTGACCAAGCGCGACCCCAGGATCAACCTGAAACAATTACAGACCAAAGATACGAAGCGTAAAGCGCTCCTGCTGCAGGTGGAGGAATTAAAAGCTAGGCGTAATAAGGCCAGCGATGAGATCGCGGTCCTGAAAAAAGATAAAAAAGACGCTTCCGCCCTGATCCAGGATATGCAGACAGTATCCGCCCAGATAAAAGCCCTGGACCCTGAATTAAAAACGCTGGAAGAGGAAATCGATGCAGAACTATTAAACATCCCTAATACCCCGGATGATACTGTGCCCGTCGGGAAAGACGAAAAGGATAATAAGATTATCCGGGAATGGGGGAAAAAACGGATTTTTGATTTCACCCCCCGGGATCATACGGATGTCGGCGAAATCTTGGGGATATTGGATTTTAAAACCGCGGCCAAGATCAGCGGCGCCAGGTTTGCTTTGCTTAAGGGGCCAGGGGCGATGCTGGAAAGGGCGATCATTTCATTCTTTTTAGAAACCCATATTCAAAAACACGGCTACCAGGAAGTCTGGGTCCCGTTCCTGGTTAATCCGCAAAGCATGCAAGGGACTGGACAATTACCTAAATTTGAGGCAGAGTTATTTAAGTGCCGTGACGATGAATACTACCTGATCCCCACTGCGGAGGTCCCAGTGACCAATATCCACCGCGATGAGATCATGGCTGAGGCGGACTTGCCCCGGAAATATGTTTGTTATACAGCTTGCTTCCGGAGAGAATCCGGCTCATACGGTAAGGATACCAGGGGGCTGATACGCAATCACCAGTTCAATAAAGTGGAGTTGGTAAAATTCGTAAAACCGGAAGAATCGTTTAAGGAATTAGAGGTACTGACCGGAGACGCCGAAGAGGTTCTGCAATTGCTGGGGTTGCCCTACCGGGTGGTGGCCTTATGCACAGGGGACCTGGGTTTTTCCAGCGCCAAAACATACGACCTGGAAGTCTGGATGCCGGGCGAGAACCGGTACCGGGAAATATCTTCCTGCAGCAACTTTACCGATTACCAGGCGCGCCGGATGAACATAAAATATCGCGGCCAGGATAAGGGTATTAACTTTGTCCACACCTTGAATGGTTCTGGCGTCGCGGTGGGCCGGACGTTTGCGGCTATATTGGAGAATTACCAGCAAAAAGACGGTAGCCTGGATATCCCGGCGGCTCTGCAAAAATATATGAACGGCCTGATGGCGATCAGCAAATTATAAGAGGTGACCTATGCCAATAGCCAAGATCAAAGACTGGGAACTGAACACCAAGGCCAACGCGGAGTTTGTTAAAAAATCTATTGATACGCAACACTTGAAAATAGGCACCACTAACGGTATTGTACAGGTAGCCGGGGAAATAGTATTTACCGGCGCGAAGATTGACGCCAGTATAGACGCGGAAGTTATCAATGTGCTAAAATCGGTGGACCGTATGATCAAGACGATCAACGGGGTAAAGGATGTTAAATACTCGTTAACTAACTGGCAGAAAACCGGCGGCAACTGGGGCCGTCGCGCCAAAGAAGTAGGCTGATAATTGGAGGCGTCGCATAGCGGTTGAACCGGTCTTGCCTGTCCCCCTGTCCTGAAACCGTAGGTTTCAAGGGGGGAAAACCGGAAAGCAATGGAGGGGTGACCGAGTGGTTTAAGGTGCTGGTCTTGAAAACCAGTGTGGGCTAACGCTCACCGGGGGTTCAAATCCCTCCCCCTCCGATTAAAACAAAAACATAATAGTAATGATTTTTTAACCGATAATTTGGAGAGGTGGCCGAGTGGTTGAAGGCAGCCGCCTGCTAAGCGGTTGTACGGGTGAAAACCTGTACCCTGGGTTCGAATCCCAGCCTCTCCGTTTTAATTTTTAATCCACCCGAACATAGGGAGCCGGAATGCCGGATTATTCCAGAGTAATGTTCATACGCCATAAGGGCAAAGAGATCTTGCAGCTGGACTTTTCCAAGTGCAAGTATGAAGAATTCCTGGTAGAAGTGGAAAAAGCCAGGGGTATTGTAACTGAGCAGGCGCCTAAGTCCCTGTTGATCCTTAAGATCGTGCAGGATTTCAATTTTAATAAGGAAATTACCAGGTCAATGAAGGAGTTCGCCACCCATAACCTGCCTTTCGTAAAAGCCGCCGCGGTGGTGGGAGTTACGGGACTGAAAAAGATCATTTATGACGCTATTGAACGATTAACCGGCAGCGAATTCAGGTATTTTAACGATGTAGATACGGCTAAAGACTGGTTGGCCGAACAATAAAGGGGTGGATAATGGATAAAATAAATTATATCGATTATAAAGGCAAAACCATATTATATATTAATTTCTCCAAATGCCATCCGCGGGATATTCAGCCGATAATAGAAGAGGCTAAAAAAGTGGCGGCGCATCAATCTCCGGGCACAGTTCTTACTCTGACCAATGTCGCGGATATGATGTTCGACAAAAAGACCAATGACAAAATGAAAGACTTGGCTACGCATAACCATCTTTTTACCAAGGCGGAAGCGGTGATCGGGGCGACCGGGGTATTAAAGGTCATCTTTGACGCCATCGTCCTGTCAGGCAAGGGCAAGGTTAAGCTGTTTGACGATATGTTGTCTGCCAAAGAATGGCTGGCCGGGCAGAAATAGGTTTTGTTATACGGGGGTGTAGCTCAGCTGGGAGAGCGCGTCGTTCGCAACGACGAGGCCGAGGGTTCAAATCCCTTCACCTCCATATTTTTCCTCAAAGATGCGGCCAATAGAGGTATTTCCATGGGTACTACTGATAACGTCAAAGAGAAGCAGTTCAGATTTCTTTACCGGTTGTACCAGTTAAGCGAAGGCGATGAAAACCATCCGGTAGAGGTCGGTAAGATCCGCGAAGAGATCGGCGCAAGCAATACCTTTGCCAAAGATATAATCGACTATCTGGAAACAGAGGGCTTGCTAAATTTCCAACCCGGCAGTGACACGGTCAGCATTACTCCCGGCGGCGATGACGAGATCGAAAACGCTTTGATCAATTCCGACAAAGCCACCGCTCATTTCCCTCCCATGGATAAAATTTATACCACCAGGAAAATGGAAATGGATATGTCCGCCGCCAGCATTTCAGATCTGCAGCTGGTCACCATCGGCAGTAATAAGCACCGTGAACTTAAAGAAGTGATCGGCCTACTGAAAGAGGCCGCGGATCAACTGGGTCTCGACACCCAACAGAATAATACCCTGCAGGTAGAGATAAACACCATCGAAGGACAACTGCTTTCTTCCAAGCCCAAAGCCAACCTGATTCCCAAAAGCCTGGACTCAATCAGGAGAATTTTGGAAGGCAGTTCAGGCAATCCCCTGGGCAGCAGCATCCTGACCAAGATCATGTCCATTATAAGTTAACCCCAAAGGAGAAATAGTGGCATATTTAGTCTTAGCGAGAAAATACCGGCCGCAAAATTTTGCCGAGGTTATCGGACAGGAGCCGGTGGTCCAAACCCTGCAAAACGCCATTACCAGCGGCAAGATCGGGCATGCTTATTTATTCAGCGGCCCGCGCGGCGTCGGTAAAACTACGGTTGCCAGGATATTTGCTAAAGCGGTTAACTGCGATAAGGGACCCAGCGCCGAACCATGCGGCAAGTGCAGTATCTGCGCGGAGATCGCAGCTGGCACCGCTTTCGATGTATTGGAGATTGACGGCGCTTCCAACCGCGGCATTGAGGAAATACGGACTCTGCGGGAAAATGTGAAATTTGCCCCGGCCTACGCCCGTTATAAAATATATATTATAGATGAAGTTCACCAGGTGACCGATGCCGGGTTTAACGCCCTGTTAAAGACCTTGGAAGAGCCGCCGGAGCAGGTTATTTTTATCTTCGCTACTACTGAACCGCAAAAGATCCCGGAGACTATTCTATCCCGCTGCCAGAGATATAATTTCCGCTTGATCACGATAGAACAGATTGAAAAACAATTAAGCGCGATCACCAAAAAAGAGAAGATCGATATCTCCCGGGAGGCCTTGCTGCTGGTCAGCCAGGCCGCTGAAGGCAGCATGCGCGACGCCCAGAGTATTCTGGACCAGGTTATATCCTTTATCGGCCCCGGCCAAAAGATAGACGAAGCCAAGGTCCGGTCCATTCTCGGCTTTACCGGTCAGGGGCTGCTGTTGAAATTTGGCCAGGCTATTTTAGCTAACCAGCCGCAGGAAACGCTGGACCTGGTTAAGGAAGCGCAGGCCTCGGGTTTGAACCTGCACCAGTTAACCAAAGACCTGGTGGAACATTTTCGCAACTTGTTGATAGCCAAGATAAGTTCGACGCCGCAGGAATTGATCAACCTGTCGCAGGGATCCATCAAGGCGCTTAAAGACCAGGCCGCTAACAGCAGAGAAGACGCTTTGTTGAATTATATTGAAAAAGCCAGTGATTTGGAGAACCAGATGAAATACACCGATCAACCGCAGATAGTGCTGGAGATCGGATTAGTAAAGCTGTCCCAACCGTACTTATCCGTCGATGAAATCCTGCAGCGGTTAGAAACCTTGGAGCAAAAACTGTCCGGCACCCCGATTCGATCCGGTCCGGACAGCGCTCCTGCCCCGGGGGTTAGTCCCGGACGGAAAATTATAGAGAATGACCGCGGGCTTAAGGTTGACTCCAGCCTGCCCTTGGCCAAGCAATGGAAGGTGATATTGGAGGAAACAGGGAAGCAAAAACCGGTATTAGCGGTATCATTACAGGAGGCCAGGCCCTCTAACCTGCAAGGGAATATATTAACGCTGGAGTTCGGACAACAGGCTAAGTTCCAGAAGAGCACCCTGGAGAGAGCGGAGAACTTGAAGCTGGCGGAGGAGATAGCCAGCCGGGTTTTTAACGCCAAGATCAGGATAAAAAGCGTGTTTGGCACAGGGATGGAAGAGATCCCGGCAGCGCTGGAAGAAGGCATAGAGATAGAAGAAACGGAAGTGATATTGCCTAACGGCGACGACCTGAAACAGGTTGCAACCGGGCCAACCACAGCGGCCAATGACCCAATGGTACAGAAAGTCCTGGATATTTTTGAGGGCGAGATAATGCCAAAAACAAAAGACCAAGGGAGGAACGCGTAAAGTGGACATGTTCAAACTTTTAAAGCAAGCTAAAGAAATGCAATCACAGATGAAGAAAATGCAGGACGAATTAAAAGACAAAACTGTCGAAGCGGATTATCAGGGCGTAAAAGTAGTCATGAACGGGAAATTGGAAGTGCTTTCCCTGAAGATTGATCCTGCTGTGCTAGCCGGCAACCAGGCGGATAAGGTAGAAAGAATTGTCTTAAGAGCGGTTAATGACGCGATCGGGAAAACCCAGGCCTTGATGGCCGGTGAAATGAAAAAAATATCCGGCGGGATGAATATACCGGGATTAACCTAGGATAAAATAGATGGTTTACCAGATACAGAGCTTGCAAAAGTTAGTGGACGCCTTGCACCGTTTGCCGGGGATAGGCCCGAAATCGGCGGAGAGGCTGGCCTATTATATATTGAAAACAAATAAAGAAGAGGTAATAGACCTGGCGGAGGCGATCAAGCTGGCCAAAGAGAGCATTAGGTATTGCTCGATTTGCAGTAATGTGACTGATTTCGACCCTTGCTCCATTTGCGCTAATGAGAACCGCGACCATACCCAGATCTGCGTAGTGGAAGAACCCTTTGACGTTATCGCCCTGGAGAAGACCAAGGGTTTTAAGGGCGTATATCACGTTCTATTAGGAGTGCTTTCGCCGATCGAAGGTATCGGGCCGGACGACCTAAAAATAAAGGAATTGTTGGCGCGCATAGAAAAGGACAAGGTCACAGAAGTTATCATCGCTACCAATCCTAACGTTGAGGGTGAGGCTACGGCCATGTACCTGTCGAGGCTGATCAAACCCCTGGGGGTAAAGGCCGCCCGTATTGCTTATGGCTTACCAATCGGCTCCAGTCTCGAATTCGCTGACGAAGTGACCTTAGGTAAAGCACTGGAAGGAAGAAAAGAAATTTAGCGTTTTGGATAAGAGGTTGTTATGAAAAGAACGGCATTACTCCTGGCAATTTTACTTAGCACATTGACTATTAAAACCACCTTGGCAGAAGAAATTTATGCTAAACCGGACCAGGAATTTATGAGCGGTGACTTGCAAGATAAATATGATGACATCAAAACTGGCACTTTGCGTTTCCTTGATAGCTTAAGATCACCCGAAACAGGATTATTGCAAAGCTACAAAAGCAGCAGCTTATACTACTACATACCTTCCTCTAATACCTTTGAAAAAGGTCAGGAACCCTACCTGGACAATCAGGCGTATACCTATGATATGGCTACGGCCATCATGATTTATGCTGCTACGGGCCAGGCAGAAAAAGCCAAACGTATAATTGAAGTTCTTAATAAGGAATTTTACCGGGAGAAGAATGGGCAGATCGGGTTACTGACTTCTTATCGTTGCGACCATTTTGCCAGCGACAAAACGCTGATCATGGGTGATGACGGTGACCGCATCCATGTCGGTCCGAGCATGTGGGTCGCGTTAGCCTGTTTGCAGTATACCCGTATAACCGGTGACGGGAAGTACTTCCCCTTTGTCGTAGATATCGCCAAGTGGGCTTCGGCTTTACCGCATTATAAATATCCAGACGGTAAATTAGGAGGGGTTTCGATGGGCTCCGGCTGGGGGCCGGACTGGAGTCGGGTTTATTCTACGGAAAATTGTAAGGATTATTACTCTATCTTAGTAATTTTATCGCGTATGTACTCACAATGTTCAGATAAAGTCAGACAAGTTTTTATAGATAAAAAATTTACCGATAAAGAAATGAACAGGGAAATGGCCGGAATGGAGCGGTGGTTTAAGGAAATTGCCTATAACAAGGAAACTGGCGGCTTCAATTGCGGCTATAATGAAGATGGACTGGATACCTGTAAGGCCCTGGATACCATTAGCAATAGTATCTCGGTAGTGGGGCCGGAAAAACTTAAGAAGTGGGGCATAGATCCTTTTGGCTTGATAGAATTCGCGGAAAAATATCTCCAGGTAAAAGACACTATTAAGGGACAATCCGTGGAAGGATTTGATTTTACGGTTCCGGAGGAAATAGGGAATAAGCGCCGCAGAGTTATCTGGATAGAAGGAACAGCCCAAATGGTTCTGGCCTATAAGATCATGTCACAATATAGTGCTTCGGGGATACAACCAAGGCTAAGGACTATAAAGATAAAGCCGTCAAATTCAGCGGACAGCTGGATAAGATCGCAGAGCTGATAAACTTACCGGATCAAGCTTTGCCCTACGTAACCTATAACCCGGGCGACCAGGAGAGAATAATGACCCTCCGTTCGGAATGGGAGATTCCCAGGGCGCCAACGGGCCGCTGGGTAGGGTGCATTGCCAGCACGGCCTGGCGGTTCTTCAGCTTAACCTATTACAATCCCATGATGATGGGATCCTTTTCCTTCTGTTTTGAGTAGGGCTTGACAAAGGCGGTCAAATCTGATATTATTAATCAGTAAGTTGGGGGTCTCTGGTGATATATCAGAGGCCTATTTCATTGATATAAAAGGAGCAAAAGAATGGGCAAGTTAACAGAGATTCGCTGGCATGGCAGGGGTGGCCAGGGAGCGAAAACGGCCGCGCTATTGTTCGCCGATGCCGCCTTAGGAGAGGGTTTATATATCCAGGCTTTTCCGGAGTATGGCCCGGAACGCATGGGCGCGCCTGTGCAGTCCTTTGACCGCTTGAGCGATGAGCCGATAACTATTCATTGCGGGGTCACTAATCCCAGTGTCGTAGTAGTGCTGGACCCTACTTTGATCGGCACCGTAGATGTCACCCAGGGATTACCGGAAAACGGGGCGATCATTATCAACACCAGCGAAACAGCAAAGAATATCAAAGCTAAGCTGGGATTGACCAAAGGGAAAGTCTATACTGTAGATGCTTCGGCTATTTCCCGCGATACCATTGGCAAGGATATTCCTAATACTCCGATGTTGGGGGCGCTGGCCAAGGTAACCGGCCTCATCAATTTTGAGCGTATGGTGGAAGATAACCGCAAAAAACTAACCTTGAAGTTCAAAAACAAGCCAGAGGTCATTGAAGGTAATATTAAATCCATTCAACGTGCTTATGAAGAAGTAAAAGGCGAGGAGTAAAATAATGGCAGAAATTAAAACAGAAAAGAAAAAAGGCTGGAAGGATCTACCCGCCTGCGACTATCTGGAAGCGGGCAGCGCAACAGCGTTCGAGACTGGGGACTGGCGCAGCGAAAAACCGGTATGGATACCGGAAAATTGCATCCAATGCTTATTTTGCTGGGTCTATTGTCCGGATTCATCCGTAGTGGTTAAAGATGGCCAGATGACCGGATTCGATTACAAACACTGCAAGGGTTGCGGTATATGCGCCACAGAATGCCCGGGGAAAAAAGGCAATAAAGCTATTAAGATGGAAGCCGAGAAGAAGTAAATGGAGGAAATAATATAATGCCAGAAAAAAAGAATTTAAAAGCAAAAACAGGTAATGAAGCCATGGCTGAAGCCATGCGCCAGATCAATCCTGATGTAGTAGCGGCGTATCCGATTACCCCGGCTACTGAAATAGTGCAGATATTTTCGCAATTCGTGGCTGACGGACTGGTCAATACTGAATTTGTGGCTGTGGAAAGCGAACACAGCGCCTTGAGCGCTTGTATCGGCGCGTCAGCTGCCGGAGCCAGAGCCATGACCGGAACCTCCAGCCAGGGATTAGCCCTGATGTATGAAATGATGTATATTGCCTCCGGGTTAAGGTTGCCGATCGTGATCGCTGAAGTGAACCGCGCTTTATCCGCGCCTATTAATATTCACGGGGACCAGAGCGACACTATGTGCGCCAGGGATTCCGGGTTCCTGCAGATATATTGCGAAAACTCCCAGGAAGCTTATGACAGCATGATCCAGGCCGTAAGAATATGCGAGCACCCGGACGTTTTATTACCGGCCACCGTATCTACGGACGGATTCATCATCAGCCATTGCATGGAAGCTATTGAAATGCTGAAAGACGAACAAGTAAAAGAATTTGTCGGCACTTATAAGCCCAAAAATTGGCTGCTCGATGTGGATCATCCGTTTACGCTCGGAGCCATCGATCTCCAGGATTATTATTTTGAACATAAGCGGCAGGAGATCGAAGCTATGCGTAAAGCGACCAAGATCGTTAAAGAGATCGGTAAAGAATTCGGCCAAAAATTTGGCCGCTCATACGATATGATCGAAACCTATAAGCTGGATGATGCGGAAGTCGCCATTGTGGTATTAGGCTCAACC
>Ga0182021_10008824_pt1 | contig 11935 bp, 10 predicted proteins | sample 612E3MmetaG_FD_120493 | JGI IMG/M metagenome (GOLD analysis project Ga0182021, IMG submission 120493) | Permafrost microbial communities from Stordalen Mire, Sweden - 612E3M metaG (Illumina Assembly) | ecosystem: Environmental > Terrestrial > Soil > Wetlands > Permafrost | place: Sweden...
CTCGCCCGCGCCGCGCGCCAGATCTTCGCGCTGCAGGAACGGGCGGACGACGCCGCCGGGGCCCGCGCCCGCCGGCTGGCCGACGGGGAAGCGGGGCGCCAGAAGGCCGAGCGGGCCGCCCGGGCGGAGTTTGCCCCGGCCGGAGCGCGAGAAACTGCTCGACGATCTGTTCAGCGACTATGAGCGCTATGACGATTTCGACCGCGATGTGGCCGACATCATGGATGATCTGGTGCGCGAAGTGGACCTGGCGCAGGCCTGGGGCAAGGCCGACGCCGCTCCCGATCCGGTCGTGGCGAATCTCAACAAGCTGGTGGTCGGGATCGAGCGGCGCCTGCTGCACATGCTCGGCGAAACCGACGCCCACGAAGCCGGGTCAGACGGGCGTAAGTCTGACGGGCCTGGGTGCGATGTGTCTGGGCGGGCGCAGGGGCCGCCCTGAGCGGCGGGATCTGAGCCGTCTCCGGTCCGCTTGATGGACCCTTTAGAATTAACTGACAGTGCATTTAATTGAGCCCGCTGGCGCACAATGGCGGGTTGCCTTGGCTCGTTTGCAATCACACAGGAGGTGGAGGGATGCTGCGGATGAGATTGTTGCTGATCGCGCTCGTCGCCTTGTCAACTGCAGCGCTCGCTGATCCGGTCGACGATCAGACCGTGAAGATTAAAAACAGAGATCCTGAAATGGCGGCGGCCATCGAGAGGGCGCAGGCGACCCTCGATGATTTTTTGAAACTGCGCGCTAACCCACCGGACGGGGCGACCGGTTTTAAGCTCAAGGTGAGGTTCAGCGATCCGAACGGCAGCGAGTTCATGTGGGTGATGCCGTTCGAGCAGACCCAAACTGGTTTCTCCGGCATCCTCGCCGACGAGCCCGAGAGGGTTACCAGCATCCGAAATGGCCAGACGCTGACATTTGCGCGGTCCGATATTGCGGATTGGGGATATGTTCAGGATGGAAAGCAGAAGGGCAGCTTTACCGTCTGCGTCCTGTTCAAGCACATGCCGGAAGAAGAGGTGCAAAAATACCGGCGCGATTATGGCTTCGAGTGTTGAGGAAGCGGGGTCTGCCTGCAATTACGTTGATAGTTTACTCAATAAGTCAGGAACCGTCCTCTCCGCGTTCTCCTGAGGCTTTCGCTGGCGCTTGAGCGGCGTCGGCGTTCGGCCGTGCTCCCGCTCCAGGCTTCTGATCCAGTTTTCGTCGGCCGAAGAACGCTACGACGCCCAACGGGACCAACAACCGATCGCTGCGTCACTGAAACCAAATGGTCTCCGGCAATCCCGGCCCGGTGCAACAGGGACCGCAGCTTGCCGTTGCCCAACCCGGCCGGCATCGTTACGATGACCGCGATATCGTCGAGCATCCAGAATATCGGGTTATAGGGGGTGTTCGTCCATCCGGGGGAGATCGGACGTGCTTTCCAAATACTGTATTGCGACTTTCGGCTTGTGCCTGCTGGTTCTGTCCACGGCCGCGGCCGCGCCAGCCTCTGTGGACTGGCGTCAGAAGGGCGCTGTAACGCCCGTCAAGAACCAGGGGCAATGCAACGCGGCCTGGGCCTTTGCCGCGAACGGCGCGATCGAAGGCCTCGGCCAGATCAAGACTGGCAAATTGCACAGCCTATCCGAACAGCAGCTGATCGACTGCAGCGGCCTTTACCATAACCAAGGCTGCAACGGCGGATCGGCCATCGATGCCTTCAAATACGTCATAGCAAAAGGTATCACGTCGGAATCGGCTTATCCCTATACGGCACGCGATGGCGCCTGCAAGTCCGCTACCCCGATCATCCGGATCACAGGCCAGGCCGAAGTGGGAAGAAGCGTGGAAGCGCTAAAGGAAGCTGTCGCGCGGCAGCCGGTAGCCGCAATGGTCGACGCGAGCAACTGGGCGTCCTACAAAAGCGGGATATTTTCAAATTGCGGGTCCGACCTGGATCACTTCGTCCTCATCGTCGGGTACACCAACGATTACTGGATCGTCAAGAATTCCTGGGGCACAAATTGGGGAAATGGTGGCTATATCTATTTGAAGATGGGTAATACTTGCGGTATTGCTGATATGGCATCATATCCGACCGGCTGAACTCTGCGTCGGATTATGTTTATACTTTTCCCGCATGAGGTTTCGGAATTCCGGGTACACTGTGCCCTAATCTGGTCAGTCCGGTCGTTTGTAGAATGCCGCTCCCCGGAATTACGGTGCGGAATTACGGTGACGTGGCGTAATTCCTGTTACCGTCACTCCGCGTAACTTCGTAAACGCTCACTTCACGTAGCTCGCTTGCGGGCTGTTGCCGAAGGCGCCGAGTTCGCTGCGTGTGCCGGCGCGGGGCGGGTTCAGGGGCGCGGGCTTGTTCGGATCCCCTTTCGCGAGCGCAGAACTGGTGACCGCGTCCGTCACATAGCCGCCGTCCGTGTAGTGGCCGAAGCGGGATTTCAGGTGGAAATCGCCCGTGGCCGGGGCGACAAAATCGATGCCCTTGGGCGGGAGCACACCGCTTCCGAACGTCACTTTCATGCCGCCATTGGCATACAGGGTCTGCACCATCGAATAGGTGACCGTGACTGTGGCTGCGTTGCATCCCTGGCCGCATGAGGCGTCGAAATCCAGCCCGGTTGCATTGCCCCAAAAAAGCGCGTCGGTGAAGCTGTAGGCATCGGGCGCGTCATTGTTCTTGGTGATCTGCACCCCCGGGCCGGCGCCGACGCACCCCACCTTGCGGGCCCTCACGTTTGTCAGATGGTCGAAGCTGGCGCGCGTCGGGCCCGAGCCGCCGGGGCCGCCATCCAGATAGATATTGCCGCCGCAATTGCTGTCATAGATCTCGTTATTGCTGACGCAGCTGGCCGAATCGTCGCAAAAGAAGCCGCCGCCATAGACGCCGGCGCGATTGCGGCGATAGATGTTCCCGTTCAAGGTCGCGTTCGTCTGCAGACCCCCACCCGTAAAGGCGCCGACATAAAGCCCGCCGCCCCAGCCGGTCACGCGGTTGCCGACGAAGGTGTTGCCGACGATCGCCAAGTTTGTGGCGAACAGGTAGAGGCCGCCGCCATGCCCGATCTGCGTCTCGGTCCCGAGGTTGCCCGTGAACAGGTTCTGGGCGATCGTGACCGAGTTCGAATGGGTGGAATCGCCGAGCGCGCCCGCGCCGCCGCGGGTGCAGGTATTGTTCGCGAACACGTTGCCCTGGATCGTGCCGGTTACGTTGTTCAGCGAGAAGCCGCCGCCGATCAGCGCTGTATTCTTGCAGTTATTGTTGTGGATGTAATTGTTGGTGAGATCGAACCGCTGGGAATAATAGATGTTGCGATAGATAGCCTGCGCATAGCCGGTGATCTCGAACCCGTCGATGGCGGTGAGCTGCCCCTCGGTCGGGCCGGGGTCTTCGATCCGGATGAAGGAGCCGCCCTTGCCCAAAGCCTTGCTGACATAGGTCGCGGAATCCCGAACCTTGAAGCTCGCGCCGTGCTGAAAGCCGCCGGCGAGGGTGAAATATTTGGTGCCCGGCCGAAGCGCTTCGGCGTAGGTTCCCTGGGCGACGCAGATGATCGCTCCGGCGGGCGCAGCGGCGACCGCGCCGCCAATGGTCTTGAAGGGCTGCCCTACCGTGCCGAGTTCCGCGCCCGTGGCCGCGGCATCCACGAACAAGGTGCAGGGCGGGATCACCGCGGCGCGGGCAACGCTTACCGCGCCTGGCACGGCGATGGGCGATCTGGCGGAGGACGGGCCGGCGATCCCATCGGCCCGGGCTGCGGCGCCTGTCAGCGACAGGCCGACCGCGACGCAAGCGATTGCTCTCATGCCGTGCTCCTTCCTACAGGAATTGCCGGGACATTATACTAAACCAACTGTCGCACCCCGCAAAGATGCAATTCACTGTTACCGCCATCCATTCCCGCCACCGTAGCTTCCGGTAATCCCCGCGATCGAGAACGGCGGCGCGGCGAGCGCCGCGTCTGCGGGCTCGCCGCCGGCCTATTGCCCCGGCCTGTCAGGGCAACGGCGGCGGCGCGCCGATCGTGTAAAATCCCGGCGACAGTTCGGGTTGGGACTTTTCGTTGGCCAGATTGCACCATTTCTCCGGCGGCACGAAACCGTTTTTTGCCGGACAGGCCACCACCGTGGGGTCGAAATTCTTGCCGGCTTTCGGCTCGAAGGCCGGCCAGATCGCGGTCTGCGGGAGCGTGATCCCGGGGGCTTTGGCCCGCAGGATGACGAATTGATATTTGCGGTTGGCGCTGTCCAGCAGGGTTATCGGGCAGGGGTTCTGATCGTCTATCCTGGTCAGCGCGGGATCGACACCGAACACCCAGCCAACCTTGCTCTCCTGCGGGAAGAGGATGTCGGCCGTATTGCTGCAGATCCCGTATTTCTTCCAATATGGCGCGCCGGCGGCCGGCGCACCCAAACCCACCGAGAAATCGAACCATTTATAGTGTGCGGGAACCGGAGGCGCATGTGGCTTCCCGTTCCGCAGCCCCGTGGGACCACCGACGGCGAAGATCAGTCCGCCGGGCAGCGACCCGCCGCTATTGCTCAGAAAACTCGCCTGATCGTCGATCGAGTACGCATAGGCGCTGGCGGAGAGACCGCCCGCCGCGACGTCATCGTGAATGAGTTGCGTGTAGGGGTTGAACCATTTCAGCGCGTTGAGAGAAAGGTCCTGATAGTTATACTGCATCTGGAAGTAGTCGATGACCGACCGGCTGGGCGGCGGCGGATCGTCCACGACCGGCAGCTCCTTGTTGGGGCAGGCCACATTGAACGGCACCCAGCCATAGATGAAGGTCAGAAACGCAGTCTCCTTCGGCGTCTGTGGATTATTGTTCACCGGCTTCAGAAAATCCGGGATCTTGTTGCACGTATCCGCATAGCTCTTGTAGTTGTCCAGGAACACCGAATTGACCGCCTTGTAATAGGCCGATTGCGGGCAGTTCTTCGGCGATGCCGCCGTGCAGTTGTTCCACTGGTTCATCATGTTCTGAACAAGCTTGGGCGGGTCCTGCGGGATGATTGCCGGCGTCTTTCCGTCGGGAAAGGGGAAGGGGTTCATGTAAAAGGCGAACACCGACTGCGCCGACGGCACCCTGATGCCGGCCTTGGGATAAAGCTTGCTGCCGTTGACCGTGGGATTGTTGTAGATCGGCCAGTCGGGATTCGTCGGCCGAAGGTTCGCCTTGGTGAAGCCGGTCAACTGCTTTCTGAACAGGCTCACCGCCATCGTCGTGCCCATGTAGCCGACATCGGCCGGCGCGCGCACCGGCTCGATCGCGAGCGGCAGATAAACCTGATCGACATTCGATACGTTATAACCCTGGTTGAAATCGATGAAGTTGCCGCCTTTCGTACCGTTGTCCGTCACCTTGGCGACATCGGCGAAGGTGAATTCATTCAACTGAAACGGTAGATGAGGGTCGATGGCGGTGCCGGGCGCGACCTGGAAGACCTGTAACTTGCTGCATGCGCTGTCGGTCTTCGCCTTGTTGCAGAGCGGTTTCGGCGAGCCGGCGGCGAAGGCGACCTGCGGGTTGCCTTTCAGTTTGTTATAGATCTCGTTCAGGGCCTTCTGGTCATCGAAAAGGATGACGCGTCCCCCGCGCCACCAATCGATATAGCGATCGGGGGCGGTTGCCGTTCGTTTCGACCACCAGGGCAGTTTGATCGACGCGAAGCCGCCCTTGGGAATGCCGCCCGTTGGGTTGATGAAGGCGTAATAGTCGTTCTTGACGGTGAAACAATCGTTCGACTTGCCCAGCGCGGCCTGCAGCCAGACATCACCGCCGCCCTTTCCCGCGACCGTGCAGCCGAGGGCGTCGGTCAACTGGATGCTTCCCTGCAGGACGGCCCAGATCGGGCCGGCCGTATTGTTATAAATCCTGATTTCCTTGGTGCAGGCCTTTGGAAAGGGTGTCCCGTCGTCGGCGCATACAGCCTGGGCGGCGGCGTGGCCGACATTGGCTCCGTAGCAGCCCGCCACCGCGAGCAGGAAAAGCGCGAGCCGCATCATGCGGCGACCGGTTATCGTCAAGAACATGCTCGGCCCCTTCATAGAGGTGAAGTCCTGCGAAATCGATGTCCCCCCAGGGATCTCCGTGCGACAGCCCCAGTCTTCCCTTTCGAGACTGTAAACGGCTCAGTCATGGCGTTTACTCCCTAGGCCAGCAACGAGCTTAGACGCGGAGAAGAACACTTGCAACCGCTACAAACCATCCAAGTTTTATCACATTTAAACTGCTTTTCTCGTGACTATGCATTTGCTGCGGCCTGGAATTACGGCGCCAAGTGCGCCGGGAGACCGGCAAGGAGTAGTGAGTGAAAGTCCCACACGGCAAAGGAGTAGCAATCCACACTGGCCCCAGGTCATGGAATTACAATGACGGTTTGCTGAATAAATCATCGTCTGCCGCGCCCGCTCCAGCAGCCTATCGCAGCACGCCATCACCGTAATTCGTCACCGGATCGCCCGCGCCGCGTCGCGGGCCTCGCGCGGTTCGGTCCAGGCGGGGGCGCGTTCGCGGGCCCGGGCGTATTTCTCCAGCGCGGCCTCCCGATGGCCCTGCCGCGCCAGGGCGTCGCCCCAGGCCTTCAGCGGCTCGGCTCAGTGCGGGCCGCGCAGGTTGGCGGCCTCCAGCTTGGCGACCGCGCCGGCCAGGTCGTCGTGGCGGGCCAGCGCCGAACCCCAGGAATAATAGGCCTGGGGCATGGTCGGGCGCGAGCGCCACGGCATTCGCATAGGCGCGCTGGGCGCCCGGCCAGTCGCCGCGGCGGTCCAATATGTCGGCGCGATAGCGATAGCAGTCGACGAAATGGCCGCCGGCCTTCAGCGCCGCGTCGGCGCGGGCCCCGGTGCGGGAGCAGCCCGTCGCCGGCGGCTGTTGATTTATCCGGCAAGCTGTCACCATAGTCCGCGGCAACATGAACGCCTTCGCCAACAGCTTCCTGCTCACCTATGCGGCGCTCTTTCCGATCGTCAATCCGTTCGGAAGCGCGCCCTTGTTTCTCGGCCTGACGGAATTCTGCACGGCCGACCAGCGGCGCACGCTGGCGGGGAAGGTGGCGCTCAACAGCTTCTTTCTGCTGCTCGGCTCGCTGTTCGTCGGGTCGCATGTGCTGGAGTTCTTCGGCATCAGCCTGCCGGTGGTGCGGATCGGCGGCGGGCTCGTGGTCACGGCGTTCGGCTGGAAACTGCTCAATTCCGAACCGCCTCCCGACGGCGGTCACGACGCGGCGAAGACGACTTCGGCGCTGCCGGATGCGTTCTATCCCCTGACGATGCCGCTCACCGTCGGTCCCGGATCGATCTCGGTGGCGATCACGCTCGGCAGCCAGCGGCCGAAAGAGATCGATTTCGAACAACTCGCTCTCCTTGGCGGCGCCGCGATCCTGGGGGTGGTGGCGATCACGGCTTCGGTTTACCTGTGTTATCGCTTCGCGCAGCGCCTCGTGTCGATGCTGGGGCATACCGGCACGAACGTGGTCGTGCGGCTGTCCGCCTTCATCCTGCTGTGCATCGGAATCCAGATCATGTGGAGCGGCTGGAGGGCACTCAACGGCCTTGTTCAGTGAGGTTTGAGCCGAATGGCAAAAGGGCTCACGAAGCGCGGCATGAGCGCCCTTCACGGGGATTGTTCAGTGCGTTCCCGGCCTTTATGCTCCCGGCCAACAATAATCTTCGCGCTAAGCGGTAACCTGTTTCTTCGCCGATATGGGGATGCCCCGCGCGTGGCGCCCCGCCCGAACCCATCCCATGAGAGGTCTCCATGACGATTGATCTAGCCGCCGCCGATGAGCTGCTGTCGACCACGCGCGCCGTGCGCAGGCGTCTCGATTTCACGCGGCCGGTTCCGCGCGAGGTGATCCTGGATTGCATCCGCCTGTCGCAACAGGCGCCGACCGCGTCGAACAGCCAGACTTGGCGCTGGGTGATCGTCGATGATGCCGAGAAGCGGCGGCAGTTGGCGCAGCTTTACCGGGACGCGGCGGGAAGCATGCTGTCGGATGCGCGCAGCGCCGCGGACGCCCAGGGCGAGGAGCAGACGGCGCGCGTCTATGGCTCGGCCGAATATCTCGCCGACCATCTCCATGAGGTGCCGGTGCATGTGATCCCCTGTCTGGTGGGGCGCCCCTATGTGGGGTTCGAGGGGGCCTTTTTCGCCTCGATCTATCCGGCGGTCTGGAGCTTTCAGCTGGCGCTGCGCGCCCGCGGGCTCGGCACGGCTCTGACGACGCTGCTGATGATGAAGGAAAAGGAAGCCGCGCGCCTGCTGGGCATTCCGGATGACGTGACCCAATGCGGCCTTCTGCCCGTCGCCTACACAATCGGCTCCGACTTCAAGCCCGCCCAGCGCCCCAGCCCGGAAAGCATCGTGCACTGGAATGCATGGTAGGCGTTCCGGGGACTCTTTAACTGATTCCTGTGTCTCGCCCGAAGAGTGCGGCCCAGCGCGCCGCATGAACGAACATAAAGGTGAAATCCGCGCTCTGAACGGGCTGAGAGGCATCGCGGCGCTCAGCGTCGCCTTGGGTCATTACGAGATCGGCACCCTGGTGCCGGGTCTTGCGCATCTGGGGTGGTGGAAGGCGACGGCGGTCGATCTGTTCTTTTGCCTGAGCGGGTTCACGCTGGGTTTGGCCTACAGGGCGGGGATTGCCGACGCATTGCGCATGCGCGACTATCTGGTCGCCCGGGTTGCGCGGATCTATCCGCTTTATTTCCTGACATTCCTCATTTTCGTTTTTGTCGGCTCGCATTCGAAAATCCTGACGCATCTGGACTATACGGCAGCGGTCAGGGACTATATCGGCCAATTGACGATGACGAATGCCTGGCCGCTTTTCGGCACCTGGCGGCACCTGAATAACCCGGCCTGGTCGCTGTCGGTCGAGGTGTTCTGCTATCTGTTCATCTTCCCCGTGCTTTTTTATGCGTCGCCCTTGGCAAAGGGTTTCGACTGGCGGGTGAAGCTGCTGCTGGCGACCGGGCTGGCCGCCGCGAACGCCTATGTCTTGTTCGCGTTTTCCACGGGGATGGTGTTCGTCTGCCGGCGCAGTTATTGCGACCTGCCGGAAAGCGCCTATCTGGCGCCCCTGCTGCGCGGCGTTTTCGGTTTTTCCGCCGGTTGGGTGATTTATCTTTCGTTCATGGCGCGCGACCGGCTGTGGCGATGGGCGACGCGCCATGCGGATATGGTGACGCTGGGCGTGCTGATGCTGATGGGCGCGGGGATCACCGGCCTGCTGCCGATCCAGGTGATGATTCTGGGTTTTCCGTTACTGGTGCTCGGCGTGTCCGCGGGCGGTTCGCGCGCCGGCAAGGTCCTGTCGTGGGGCCCGGTTCATTATCTGGGCAGCATTTCGTACTCGATGTATCTGATGCATTTGCCCTGGGCGCTCGCCTGGCGCTGGCTGTACGGGCTGGGCGACCGGATCAATCCGCATGTCACACCCCCGATGGCCGGGGTGCTGGTCGGGGGGATGCTCCTGGTTTCGGCCTTGTCGTATCACGCCTTCGAGATGCCGCTGCGGCGGGTCATCCGGGCGGTCTGGCAGGCGCGCGCCGACAAAGCCGTCGTTAAACCGGATCGATCGAAAAGGCTGGCCGGCTGGACCGCGGCGACGGCCGCTCTGGTTCTGGCCGTTTTCGGCGCGGCCGAGGCCGGCGTATTTCGCCCCATCCCGGTGCAGCAGGTGAGGCTGGGCGACGACATTGCGCGCTATCCTGTTTTTGAGCGCGCCGCCTGGAAGGGCTGGGGCACGCGGGAGGATTGGGGCATCTGGTCGGTCAGCCCGGACGCGCTGCTCGTGCTGCGCCTGCCGGAGCATGAGGCGGCTCCCGAGCATCTGGGCCTGTTCGTCAAGGGTTCGTTCTATCTGGCCGGCAGCCATTCGACGCTGGCCGCGCGAATCCTGGTCAACGATGTCGAGATCGGGGCCTTCCGGCCCGTGACGGCGAACCCGACCATCGAGACGACTCTGCCGGTGCCGGTATCCGCGCTGCCGCCCGCCGGTGGCCAGATCCGAATCCGGCTGCTGATCGACAGCCCCGCGTCTCCCAGGTCGCTTGGACAATCCAGCGACACGCGCGAACTGGGCTTCGGCCTCCAATCGATGAAACTGGTCGCCGATTAGGCCGCCCCGGCCGAATTCCGGGTGCCGCTACTCCGCGGTGCCGAAGGCCATGTCCCAGAAGGGGAAGATCGAGGAGTAGTTGTTGCGGCAATAATAGTGATGGACGTCGTGCGAGCGGGTCCAGAAATTGAACAGCCGGAATGCCGGGTGCGGGAACACCAGGTTGCTGTGGACGATGATGTTGATCGCCGAAAACAGGAAGAAATCGATTAGGAAGGCGAGCGTGCTGATCGGCCCCACGATGGCGATCGCCAGCAGGAACAGGCCCGTGCCCCCGACGGTCTCGGCCGGGTGGAGATAGGTGCTGGCCTCTGCGGTCGCATAGCGGACCTTGTGATGCACGCCGTGGACCGCCCGCATCGCGGCCGGCAGATGCAGCGCCCGATGGAAGAAATAATACATCAGGTCATAGAGCATCAGGGCGCCGATTGTTTCGACCAGCAGGCGCGGCAGGCTCGGCATATGGGCGTAGAGCAGCGTGTTGCCGAAGAAATAAAGGAAGGCCGCGTACATGATCGGCGGCAGCGAGTAGTTGAGCGCGATGCTGGCGGTGGGCTGGCGGTCGGCGATCGGGTTGCGGCCCTTGTGGATCCGGTACTTGCCGTATTTCTCCGACCGCACGGCCCAGCCCAATATACCGGCGAGCGCGGTGTCGGCCAGAAAGATCGCGACCAGAAGAACGAAGAATGTCGCCGTCATGATTGCTCTTCCCCCATCTCGCCGGACCGCCCGGGCCGGTCTGGGTTGCCCCTCTTCGGCGGTCCGGTTCTCATCGTATGTATCCAGCCGGCCGATGTGAAGCCGACCTCAATTTGGGCAGTTTCCCAGTTTGCAGGCCAGTCCGACTTGATCTGGCTCAATGGCAAGGCGGTTTGGTTGGCGATTGGCGCCTTCGCCCTAAACACAGGGCTTGAAGATTCACGGGATCGGATGAACTCTATGCGGAACTGACCGAGGGTTCGAACGGGGAGGAACTATGGTGTCGTATCGTTTTGCGGTTTTCGCCGCTGCATCCGCGCTGCTGTTTTCGTCGGCAAGCTGGGCGGCCTCGGCCGCGGAAAGGCCGGCGGCCGGGGTCGACGGCGCGAAGCTCATCCTGGCTTACCTGAATGTCGGGCACAGGCCGGTTGGCTTGTCGACCCCGCTGACGCCGGTCGCCGAGAGCTGCAAGGACAAATGCGAGACCGATCGGGACAAATGCTTCAACGCCTGTCCGTCGGACGCCATCGAGGGCTCGGTCTGCCGCGACGGGTGCTCGGACACTTACGATAAGTGCCAGAAGGGCTGCTGAGGCCGCGCATTGCGAATTCCAGTGGGATGGGGCTCAGTGCCCGCCTGCGTGCGGCGAGATGGCGGGCAGGGAGACCCATCCCACCGCGCGGGAGGGTGCTATAGGCTCCCCGAACAATTCATCCACGGGGACTCGAGATCGGCATGACCGTCAAGGACAGCAACGGCGCGGAACTGAAGGACGGCGATTCCGTCACTCTGATCAAGGACCTTAAGGTCAAAGGCACATCGGTGACGCTGAAGCGCGGCACCATGATCAAGAACATCCGGCTGACGGCCAACGACGAGGAAATCGAATGCCGCGCCGAAAAGGTGAAGGACCTAGTTCTGAAGACCTGCTTCCTGAAAAAGGCCTGAGGGCGCGGATTAGAGAGTCCAGTGGAGGCCCGCCCCACTGTGACCGCCGCCGCTCAGCCGGCTTGGCGGACCTCGGTCCTGTGCGGGAGGTTCCAGTTGGGGCGGACGAAATGGCAGGTGTAGCCGTGCGGGATGCGCTGCAGATAATCCTGA
>Ga0182021_10008825_pt1 | contig 11933 bp, 9 predicted proteins | sample 612E3MmetaG_FD_120493 | JGI IMG/M metagenome (GOLD analysis project Ga0182021, IMG submission 120493) | Permafrost microbial communities from Stordalen Mire, Sweden - 612E3M metaG (Illumina Assembly) | ecosystem: Environmental > Terrestrial > Soil > Wetlands > Permafrost | place: Sweden...
GAGGAGATCATCGCTTTCCTCAAGGACCCGAAGAAATTCACCCGCCTGGGCGGCCGCATCCCCAAGGGCGTGCTCATGATGGGACCGCCCGGCACGGGCAAGACCCTGCTCGCGCGCGCCATCGCGGGCGAGGCGGGGGTGCCGTTCTACTCCATCTCTGGCTCGGACTTCGTCGAGATGTTCGTGGGGGTGGGCGCCAGCCGCGTGCGTGACCTATTCGAGCAAGGCAAGAAGAATGCGCCCTGCATCGTGTTCATCGACGAGATCGATGCCGTGGGACGACACCGCGGGGCGGGCCTGGGCGGCGGTCACGACGAGCGCGAGCAAACCCTCAACCAGTTACTGGTCGAGATGGACGGCTTCGAGTCCAACGACGGCGTCATACTCATCGCGGCCACCAACCGGCCCGATGTTCTCGACCCGGCGTTGCTGCGGCCAGGGCGCTTCGACCGGCGCATCGTGGTTCCTCGGCCCGACGTCAAGGGGCGGCTGGGCATTTTGAAGGTCCACACGAAGAAGATGCCGCTCGGCCCCAACGTTGAGCTCGAGGTGGTGGCCCGTGGCACGCCCGGCTTTTCGGGTGCCGACCTGGAGAATCTGGTCAACGAGGCGGCGTTGCTGGCCGCGCGCGAAGACAAGGATCAGCTCGACCGCCATGACTTCGAGATGGCCAAGGACAAGGTCCTGATGGGCCCCGAGCGGCGATCGATGATCATCAGCGATCAGGACAAGCGCATCACCGCCTTTCACGAGGCGGGCCACGCGCTGGTCGGCAAGATGATGAAGGGATCCGACCCGGTTCACAAGGTGACCATCATTCCGCGCGGTCGAGCCCTGGGACTGACCCAGCAGTTGCCCTTGGAAGACCGGCTCAACCTGTCGCGCGAGGCGGCCAACGATCAAATCGCGGTAGCCATGGGCGGCCGCGTGGTCGAGGAACTGGTCTTCGGGCAGATCACGACCGGCGCCTCCAACGACATTTCCATGGCCACCGACCTGGCGCACAAGATGGTCTGTGAGTGGGGCATGTCTGAGAAGATCGGGCCACTCCACTTCGGGCGCAATGAGGAGATGGTGTTCCTGGGTCGCGACTTCGCCGAGCACAAGGAATACAGCGAGCAGACCGCGGTAGACATCGACGCCGAGGTGCGCCGGATCGTCACCGAAAACCACGACCGCGCCAAGCAGGTGATCACGGGCAACCTGGACAAGCTGAACGTGCTGGCCGAGGCCCTGCTCGAGTACGAGACCCTGGACGGCAGCGAGATTGACGTTTTGTTTGCGGGCGGCAAACTCGACCGAGCCCGCACGGCGCCGCTTTCCGCGGCGGGCAGGGGCGGAGGCGAGCAGAAGCAAGCCCGCCCTGGGCCACGCCCGGGGCTGTTCCCAAGACCACTGCCTGACCCCGAGAAGGCGTAGAAGAGAAGGCCGGGACACCCTCGTCTCTGATGGCCACGCGGATTGTCGGTGTTCTCAATGTGACCCCCGATTCGTTTTCGGATGGGGGAAGGTTTTCTTCGGTGGAGGATGCGGTGGCCGCGGGTCTGGCCATGGTGGCGCAGGGCGCGGATTGGCTTGACGTGGGCGGCGAATCCACTCGGCCCGGCTCAGTTCCGGTGCCCGAGGCCGAAGAGATCGCACGCGTGGTTCCGGTACTGCGCGCGCTAACGTCACGTCTGGGGACAACCGTGCGGGTGTCCGTCGATACCTACAAGGCCGCCACGGCGTACGCGGCCCTGGCCGAGGGTGCCACTGCGGTCAACGACGTGTCAGGAGGCTTGCTGGATCCGGAAATCCTGCGCGTGGCTGCGGCGGGCCGGGCCGCCATGGTGGTGGGGCACCTGCGCGGCATGCCGGCCGACATGCAGGCCCACGTGCATTTCGCGAACGTGGTCGATGAAGTGGCTGACGAACTGGGCAGCCGCGTGGCCGCGGCGCGGGCGGCAGGTTGCGCCGAAGTTTGGGCCGATCCCGGCATCGGGTTTGGCAAGCACCTGGACCACAACCTGCGCCTGCTTGGGCACCTGGCCTACATCCGGGCGCGTTTGAGAGTGCCCGTCATGGTGGGTGTCTCACGCAAGCGTTTCATAGGTGATTTGACCGGGAAACCGGCTGCAGAGCGGGTCTTTGGCACCGCCGCGGCGGTGACCGTAGCGATCATGAATGGGGCCGATGCGGTGCGGGTGCACGATGTCGCAGCCATGCACGACGTGGTCCGCGTGGCCGAGGCTATCGTGGGCACTGGCGAACTCGATTGATATCGCCCCTCGGCCAACGAGCTGCGACGGCTGGTGCGGCGGCGTCAGGTTGAGCCGAGCACACTGACGACTGGTCTTTTCGATCAACTCGGCCAGCGTGAGCGTGAGCGGTCGCGTGAGCGACCAGCGTGTAGCGGCTCGCGTAGGCGGCTCGCGTGAGCGCGACGGGCGAGAGCGAGCCGCGAGGGGTGGGCAGGGTGGGCTGTCCGTCCCGAAGCCTCCCATGGGTGAGCGACCCGCGGCCCGCCTTCCGCGTAGCGCCCACGAACACGCTACCGCCCACGCCCACGCAACCCGCGAGCCGCGGCCCCGAGTTTCTCCACAGACTCTGGCTACGCATTTCCGAGACTCGTACTACAATAGGACGCTTCGCATGAGCAAGACAGACGAGGCCCGACGACTTTTCGGCACCGATGGAATTCGGGGTGTTGCGAACCAACACCCGATGACGGCGGAGATCGCTCTCGCCCTCGGGCGCGCGGTGGCGGAACGATTCCGAACGCCCGCCCGGCGCTGCCGGATCGTCATTGGCAAAGACACCCGTCTGTCTGGGTACATGATCGAAAGTGCCCTGGAAGCGGGGATCGTTTCGGCGGGCGCCGATGTGATGCTGGTGGGACCCTTGCCCACGCCGGCCATCGCGTTCATCACATCCAGCATGCGGGCCGACGCGGGCGTGGTGATCAGTGCCTCGCACAATCCCTATCAGGACAACGGCATCAAGATCTTCGCTTCCGACGGTTTCAAGCTGCCCGACGACGTGGAGGCGGATATCGAGCGGCGGATGGCTGGCGCAGAGGCGGTCACGCCAGACCCCGAGCCCAAGATAGGCAAGGCCATTCGCATCGAAGACGCGGAAGGGCGCTACGTGCAGTTTCTCAAACACAGTTTTCCCAAGGCACGTACCCTTGATGGCGTGCGCGTGGTCGTCGATTGCGCTAACGGCGCCGCCTACCGGGCGGCACCGCAGGTTTTCGGAGAGCTGGGGGCCGAGGTAACCGTGCTGTCCGCCGAGCCGAACGGGCGCAACATCAATGACAATTGCGGAGCCCTGCATCCCGAGAAGGTGGCCGCCGAGGTTCGCCGCACCCGTTCCGCGATCGGGGTTGCGCTTGACGGGGACGCGGATCGGGTGATCCTCACGGACGAGCGCGGGGAAATCGTCGACGGCGACCAGATCATGGCCATCCTGGGCACGCGCCTGCTGGCGCGCGGGGCGCTACCGGGGAACACCGTGGTGGCCACCGTGATGTCGAACCTGGGCCTGGAGCGGGCGCTGGCCGTGCGCGACGGCAAGCTGCTGCGCGCCTCGGTCGGCGACCGGTACGTCGTCGAAGCCATGCGTGCGCAGGGTTTCATCTTCGGCGGCGAGCAGTCGGGCCACATCATTTTTCTCGAAGAAGCGACCACGGGCGACGGCCTGCTTGCGGCCTTGCAGATTTTGTCGGTCATGGTCCAGGAAGAGCGCTCGCTATCAGAGTTGGCCGCGATCATGATTCGCTACCCGCAGGTGCTGATCAATTTTGCGATCGCGCGCAAGACGCCTCTGCACGAGTTGTCCAGCGTCGAGGCGGTCATCCGCCGGGTGGAGGATGCTCTGGGGCGGGACGGCCGCGTGCTGGTGCGCTACTCGGGGACGGAGTCCAAGGCGCGGGTGATGATTGAGGGGACCGACGAGAACACGATCCGCGCCTACGCCGAGGACATCGTGGCAACCATGCAAAAGGCGCTTGCCCAATGATTCGCCTACACGTCAATGTCGACCACGTCGCGACTCTGCGCCAGCAGCGCGACACGATCTACCCTGACCCGGTGCTGGCCGCTGGATTGTGCGAGTTGGCCGGCGCCCACGGCATCACCGCGCATCTGCGAGAGGACCGGCGCCACATCCAGGAACGGGACGTGCGCCTGCTGCGCCAGACGGTGCGCGGAGTGCTCAATCTGGAGATGGCTGCGGTGCCGTCCATCGTGGACATTGCCTTGGAAGTCAAACCCGACTTCTGCACCCTGGTGCCCGAGAAGCGGCAGGAACGAACCACGGAAGGCGGGCTCGATCTGCGCGGGCAGGGCGCCGTCATCGGCCGCGCGGTGCGCGATCTGCGCGACGCCGGCATTGGGGTCAGCCTGTTCATCGATCCCGAGGAGGACGCGGCGCGGGCCAGCGCCGACCTGGGCGCCGTGTGCGCCGAACTACATACGGGTGACTACTGCCACGCCGTGGTCCACAGCGCGGCCGCTCGCCGCGAGCTGGCGCGACTGGAGAAGGCGGGGCGAGCTGTGGCGGACGCCGGGCTGCGCTTGGCGGCGGGGCATGGTCTCGACTACACCAACGTGGGAGCGGTGGCGGCGTTGCCGTTCTTGGAGGAACTGAACATCGGCCACAGCATCATCGCGCGTGCGGTGCTGGTCGGCATGGAACGCGCCGTGGCCGACATGCGCGCGGCCATCGCAGCCGGCGCAAACGGCGCGGGGTAGGAGACTCTCTTGACGCTGGTCCTCTCTGCAGCCCAGATGAAAGCGGTTGACCGCGCCGCCATCGAAAAGCTCGGGCTGCCGGGCCTGGTCCTGATGGAGAACGCGGGTCGGGGCGTGGCGGAGATCATTGCCCGGGAGAAGCCCCATCTGTCTGGCCTGGATGTGCGCGTGGTCTGCGGTGCCGGCCAGAACGGTGGTGACGGCTTCGTGCTGGCTCGCCACCTCCTAGACCGGGGCGCGCAGGTGCAGGTCTTTTTGGCCCTACCGCGCGAGAAGATGACCGGCGACGCCGCGGTTTTTGCGTGCGCCTTCGAAGCCCTGCCCGGCGCGCTGGTGCGCGACGCTTCGTTCGAGGAGGATGCCACGACCTGGCGCGCGTACCTGGCCGGCGCTGACGTGATCGTCGATGCCGTGTTTGGCACCGGGTTGCGTTCGGACGTGACCGGCCCGGCGGCGGCAGCCATTCGCGCCATGAACGCGGTCGATGCTCTGCGGATTGCGGTCGACATTCCCTCGGGACTGGATGCGGACACGGGCGTCGTGCGCGGGATTGCGTTTGTCGCCCATGTGACGGCCACCATGGCCTGCCGCAAGCTTGGACTGGTGCTGGATCCCGAGGCGTCGGTTGGGCGGGTCGAGGTCGTGGATCTGGGCGTCCCCCTCGATGCGGCCGTGGAAGCCGCCAAGACCGAGGGGCCGCTTTGCCACTGGCTTGGGCGTGAAGGCGTGGCTCGGATGCTGCCCCGCCCAGGCCCAGGAGCGCACAAGGGTACGGCCGGTCACGTCTTGATCATCGCCGGGTCGGCTGGGAAGACGGGCGCAGCCTTGCTGGCGGCGCGGGCTGCGCTGCGCACCGGCGCGGGCCTTGCCACTGTGGCTACCACAGCAGCTGGCCAGACCGCGCTTGATGCCAAGGTCGTTGCCGAGATGACCGCCTGCTACGCCGACGGAGACGATGCCGACGAGGCGAGTTTCGCCCGCATCCTGGCCATGGCGGGTCGTATGAAGGCAGCGGCGTTGGGGCCGGGCATTCCCACCGGGACCGGTATGGCGGCTCTGGTGCGCCGTTTGGTGGCCGAGTTGCCCATCCCATTGGTGGTTGATGCGGACGCCTTGAACCTGCTGGGCGAGGATGCGGCGCGTGTGGCGTCTTCGGCCCGCGCTGCGCGTATCTTCACACCTCACCCCGGCGAGATGGCGCGTCTGTGCGGCCTGCCTGTCGGCAACATCATGAAGGACCGTTTGGGCCACGCCCGCCGGCTGGCCGAGCGATCGCACGCCGTTGTCGTCTTGAAGGGCGCGCGTACGGTGGTTGCGACGTCCGACGGAACCGCCCATATCAACCCGACCGCGAATCCGGCCCTGGGCACGGCCGGCAGCGGCGACGTTCTCACCGGGGTCATCGCGTCCCTGCTCGCGCAAGGCCTGCAGGCGCCCGACGCGGCCTGCGTCGGCGTGTTCGTGCATGGCGAATCTGCGGAGAACGCGATCCAGACACTGGGTTCGCACAACCTTATGGCGGGCGACTTGCCTGACGCAATCGCGCGTACCCTGGAAGGGCTTCGCTCGTTGTAGACTGGAGCTATGACCAAAGACACCATCAGTACCGCGCTCTCGGCCGAGGGCCTTGCGGCCAGCCAAGACACCTTTGCGATTCCAGAGGAGCGCGAAGCGATTTTCCTTGTGGCCGCACCGGGCGATGTAATGCCAGTGAACAAGGTCATTCGGGTCGAACTGCGCGACAAGTATCTGTGCCTGCACACGGTCAAGGATGAGCATTTCTGCTTCACCTATGACCTCATTCTGGGCCTGCGTGTGCTGGCTGCCCATCTTGGCAAGGAGCGCCTCGCGGGCTTCGCGAAATAGTCTGACAGCTGCGACAAAAGGGCGTGAGGTGACTCGTCTCCTCGGCCACCCGCCGTCGAGCACACAGAGGTGAGGCCCCTTGGTTGCGGCTGTCAGGCCACTACCGGATCGACATGGACCAGCTTGCGATGGTGTTCTTGCCCTTGTAGGGGGGAAAGCCGAAACCCTGCATCTGATTCCAGATGCACATCGGAAGCGGTCCCTTGCGCTGACCATTGACCTGCACCGCCTTGACCCGGCCGGTGGGCTGAATCACGAAGTCGACTTCGATGGTCGGCACGCCTTTGCCCATGATGCAAGGAACCAGCCGGCGATAGTTGGCGTGCATGACTCTGTCGATCGTGCCCTCGTCTAGGATTGCGTCGCCACCACCTTGGCTGACGTCGCCGAGGTCCATGTTGTTGGTGAAGTCCTCCGCGCGGCCGGCCACGCCTGCCGGGCCGGCGCCCGGGCCAGCGCCACTCCTCCGTACGCTACGTTTGTGTTCCGGGAACGAGATCTTGACCTCTTTGAGAAAGGCATCCACGTCGGCTTCGCTTACGCGAGAGGCCAGGACGTCAACCTTGGCCGCGACGCGCTGGTGGATGAACCAGGTGAGGCCACCGGCAAGGGCCACGACCGCCGTACCGATAATGAGAATCGTCCAGCGGCCCTTCTTGCGCTCCACATGTTCGTGGGCCCGCTCGGCCTGAGCCCGTCGCTGCACTTCGAGTCGGCGTTCGGTGGCGCGGGTGAACTCAATCAGCTGCGGATGCTCGCGAATTTTCTGTCGGTCACCCGAATCCACATCCACGATGGTGTCGTCGCCGTTGAAGATGCCCTTGTCCATCTGGGCCATGACCTGGGCCAGGGAGAAGGGACCGTAGTCGAGCTTGTCCTTTTGGATGAGCCAGCGTTCGTACTCCTCGGTCAGGCGCACGGCATCGGCGACACTGAACGACTTCCCCACCGTCAGACGGGCGCCAGAGCGCCGCTTGGGAGGGCCAGCCGCGGCCGGCACACCCCCCGCCATGTTGGCAACAACCGCCCCCAGCGCGTCCAACAGTTCTTTGGGCCGGGAGAAACGGGTCTCCGACAACGGGGCCATGCCGCGCGCCACCACCGCATCCACGGCGGGTGGTATGCCCGAGTTCACTTGACTTGGCGGCCATAGTGGCGACGTCGGTGCATGGCCGGTGAGCAGCTCATACAGGATGGCCGAGAGGGAGTACACGTCGGCCGCAGGCGAAGGCTCTTCGCCCGCCACCAACTCGGGCGCCAGGTACGCGCCCTGCGATTTGGCGTCAGTACCGCCTCGCCGAGCCAACCCGGGCAAGCCACGAGAGAGGCCCAAGTCGGTCACCTTGACCCGACCCGCAGAGGTGACCTTGACGGCCATGGGGTTGATGCCTCCATGGACCAGGGCCGAATGCACCGTATCCAGGGCGTTGGCCACGTGCCCCAACAAGACATTGGCATGAGCCAGGCCGATTACGCCGCCTTCGCTGCGTCTGGCATCAATCAGCTGCCGGAGGCTAGCGCCATCGGTTGCCTCGGCGGCCACGTAGACGCGGTCGTTCTCGTGACCCCAGGCAACGAGTGTCGCCAGGTTCTTGTGTGGCACCCGGGAAGCCTGGCCAAGGTCGGCTTCGACGACTGTCCGCGCCATTCCCTTTGCGCTGAAAACACGCAAGGCTACCGTGGCGCCACCCTGGGAATCCTGCGCCTGGTAGACGTCACTGCCGCCTTCCTCGCCCAAGAAGCGCTGGACTTGGAATCGACCGCCGACCAGCGTGCCCGCGGCGATCTGGTTGTTTCCTCTGGTGTCTGCGGAAAGCGGATGGCTCATGGGCAACGTAATACTACAGGCTCTTTCCATATCGGCGGTAACAGGAATTTCCGTGAGTCGCGTCGTGGAGTTGATCACCCCACATGTCCAGATATGAATGACATCATGCTGTGCAAGGCCAAGACAGCGCAGCCCAACTTCGGATCGGCCACCTGTGTGTGATGCGCAGCCTCGCTGATATGGGAAACATCGAATGGTTTCCATGCCCATGGGGAGCTGGCGGGCTCCCCACGTAACTAGGAACTCCTGAACCGACGTACCAGCTCACGCAAGCGGCGCGAACCGCCACCCTCGCGAAACACGAATCGGATGCCGCTTTGCCCAGGGCCAGCGTGATAGATCACACGGCCGGATATGGCCATGGGCGCCACACTCCCAGGCGGCACGAAGTCCAGTACCACCTCGGTGCCGAGCGGGGGCACCACTGGCGCGCAAACCAGCGCTCCGCTGGCACTGATCTCGCGTAGGTCGCCGTCTATTGGTTCGGGATCGCTGGCCAGGCGGAGCTTGACCGGCAAGCCGATGGGAATCCGTGTGTGCCGTCGCCGCGGCGTGGGCTTGCGATGCCCATCAAGGGTCTCCAGCACGAAATCGCGCTTGGCCCCTTCTTCGGTCGCGAATCTCACCATGGCACCCGCTCGCACGCGCAGCCGGGGCAGAGCCGGCCGCCACGACAGCACTGTGCCACGTACGAAAACCCGGTTGGGAAGCGCTTTGCAAACGATCTCGACTACCACCTCGGCATCCGGTGCAAGCTGCTTGGTAGTCGGGCAGAAGATCCCGCCTTCGGGATGATCAGTGTTGTAGAAACCACGAAACTCCTCAGCACTTCTGCAGCGGACACGCAGAATGTTCAATGCGCACCCCCTCCTCAGGGGCTTGCTACGGATGGTGGCCTGCCTATCATGATTGTACTAGCTTTGGGGTTTCTTTGATGTCAATCCGTGTTTTCATCGGGGGCCGGCCCTGTCCGCCCGAGCAGGCCGCCGTCCCGGTCTTCGATAGGGGCTTCCTGTTTGGCGACAGCGTGTACGAGACAGTGGGCACGAATCGCGGGCGGGCGGTCTTTCTCGACGACCACCTGCACCGTTTGGCCCGTTCCGCCGAACGGATCTACCTGCGGCTACCCCCGCGCGACGAGGTCGAGCGGGCGGTGACGCAGACGATCATTGCGGCGAACAACCCCGAGTCCCGGGTGAGGATTATCGTGACTCGGGGGGACGGTGCCGTGGATCTAGATCCCGCCGCGGCCGGTCAACCTCGTCTGGTCGTCATCGTCCAGCCGTTGGGAGGGCCGTCGCCGGAGTTATACGAGAAAGGCGCCGAAGTCGAGATCGTTTCGGTGACCCGAAACTCGCCGCGAGCCATCGATCCCGCGGTCAAGTCGGGCAACTACTTGAACAACGTGCTTGCCATGGGCGAGGCCCGTCGGCGCCGTCCCTCGGTTCACGAGGCCATCCTGTGTGCGGCCAGCGACAGCGTGGCTGAAGGAGCGACCAGCAACGTGTTCGCAGTGGTCGCCGGCGAACTGCGCACACCAGGGCTCGAGGTGGGAATTTTGGACGGCGTGACCCGCGGGAAGATCCTGGCGTTGGCAAGTGCGAATGGCATTATGTGCCATGAGGTTTCGTTCATGAGCCCTCACGATCTTCGGCGGGCTGACGAGGCCTTTCTGACCAGCTCGGTGCGCGGTGTGATGCCCGTGACTCGGGTTGATGGGCAAGCGTTGGGTGATGGCAAGCCAGGCGCCGTGACCCAGCGCCTGGTGCTGCTCTATCGTCAGTTGGTCGAGGCTCAAACATGAACCCCGCGCAGACTGGACTGAAGTTTTTCGTACTCAGCGGCGCCATCCTGATTGTGAGCGGTGTGGCCCAAGCGTTGGCCCGACCCCGCGGTGCGCGCGAGAGCGGGATTCAGCGCTACCTCAACGGGGCCACGGTTCGGGCCATGGTGTTCGTGACCGTGGGGGTGCTGGCCATCATGGTGGGCTTTGGCGCGATTCCGATTGGACTGCGGTAGCTCAGTAGTCGCGTGGGGAGCCGGCGAGCCTTGCTCGCCGCGCACCATCGCGCGAGGTCGAGCGAAGCGAGCGGGGTGGGGTGGCGGGTGTGGGGGGCCCAAGGGTTTGGCGAGGCCGAGCGAAGCGAGCGTGGAGGGTGTGGCGGGTGGGGGGCCGAAGGGCGAAGCGAACCCTCCCAGGGTTCCCATTTCAGTTGGACTCCATTGAATCGCTCGCCGTGATCCGCTAAAAGAACACGCTCTGCACGGCACTGCACCATGATTGACCGCTACACCCGACCCGCGCTGGCCGAACTGTGGTCAGATGCCCGCCGTTACGAGACCTGGCTGCGGGTGGAATTGGCGGCCTGTGAGGCCATGGAAGCCGCGGGCCGCGTTCCCGCGGGAACGGCCGAAAGCGTGCGCCAGCGGACCGCTGGCAAACTGCAGGCCAAGCGCATCCTGGAAATCGAGGAGCGGACCAAGCACGATGTCATCGCGTTCCTCAGCCATGTCGAGGAACTCGCGGGCGAGCCCGGGCGCTGGCTCCACCTTGGGATGACGTCCTCCGATGTGCTGGATGCCTCCCTGGCAATCCTGCTGCGCGAGGCAGCCGATGAGATCGTGGTTGGGGTCGACCAGCTCATGCAGGCGCTCGCGCGCAAGGCCGACCAGCATCGCGCCACCCTGATGATCGGTCGCTCGCATGGCATTCACGCCGAGCCCATCACCGCGGGGTTGGTGTTCGCCGGCTTTTTCAGCGAGGTTGGCCGCGCGCGACGGGCGCTGGTGGCGGCGCGCGAAGAGATCTCGGTCGGCAAACTGGCTGGGGCGGTCGGCACCTACGCCAGCCTGGACCCGGAAATCGAGATTCGTGCTCTGGGTGCGCTCGGTCTGCACCCGGAGGTCGTGCCCACCCAGATCGTGGCGCGCGACCGCCATGCCGGCTACTTCATGGCCCTGGCCCGGCTGGGCACCGCGGTCGAGCGTATCGCGCTCACCATCCGGCACTGGCAGCGGACAGAGGTGGGCGAGGCGGGGGAGGCTTTCGGTCAGGGGCAGAAGGGCTCGTCGGCCATGCCGCACAAGAAGAACCCGATCCTTTCCGAGAACTTGTGCGGGCTGGCGCGCTTGCTGCGTGCCTATGCCGGCGCGGCCCTGGAGGACGTGGCGCTCTGGCACGAGCGCGACATCTCGCACTCGTCGGTGGAGCGAGTGATCGGCCCGGATGCGACCGGGATTGCGGACTTCATGGTGCGTCGGGCTGCCAGTCTAATCGACGGTTTGGCGGTCAATGCAGAACGCATGCGCCAGAATCTGGCGATGACGGGCGGGCTTTTCTTCAGCGAGGGCGTGATGCTGGCTCTTGTGCGCAAGGGCTTGGCGCGCCAGACGGCCTATGGGCTGGTGCAGAAGCACGCCCTGGCCGCATCGGCCGCGCTGGGGCAACCGGCGGGCTCCGCGCCCAGCTTCCGCGAGCGGGTGGGCGCCGATCCGGAGATCGCCGC
>Ga0182021_10008826_pt1 | contig 11933 bp, 8 predicted proteins | sample 612E3MmetaG_FD_120493 | JGI IMG/M metagenome (GOLD analysis project Ga0182021, IMG submission 120493) | Permafrost microbial communities from Stordalen Mire, Sweden - 612E3M metaG (Illumina Assembly) | ecosystem: Environmental > Terrestrial > Soil > Wetlands > Permafrost | place: Sweden...
AGCGTGCCCGGGGTCAGGACAGCATCGACCGGACAATCGGGGCTGGTTCCGGTGCAGCTCTCGGCGATATCGCAGAGGCCTGCGACCGCGCGGCAGATGGTCGTTGCGGGCGCGTACTGGTCGGGTGGACACGCGGCGCTGACGCCATCGCAGACCTCGTCTACGTCGCACGGACCCAGGGCTTTGCGGCACACGGTCCCGGAGGGAACCGGGCCACTAGCGCCCCAACAAGCACCGCTGGCCAAGTCTGTCGCGACATCTCTCGCGGCATCTTGTGCCACATCCCGGGGAAGGTCTTGCGCAGCATCTTGCGCGCGGTCAGGCACACTATCGGGCGAACCGCCGGTTTCAGCGCCGGGGATAGTAGATACGTCCTGAACAGCAGGTCCATCCAGGACGGCAACGCCATCTTTCACAACAGGTGCGTCTTGGACAGCAAGCCCATCTCGAGCGGCAGGTGCATCTTGGACCGAACCCGGATTCACGTCGCTGTTTCTCTCGGCGTCCCGGCCAGGCTGCGCCTCGGAACCCGTCCTGGCATCAACCACGCGGTTCGTGCACCCACTATCGCTCCCCTCGCACAAGACCACCGCGGCAGGCTTGTCTACGTTCACACAGGCCCCTATCCACACCAAGGAAACCGCCCAAGAAAAGGCCGCAAAGCTGCGCATCATGAGTCCTTACTCCTAGTGGGGTTGGCGAGCTCAGAATATGGGTCAGCCTTCATTGTGGTCAGGGCATCGCAGCGAGCACAAGACTTTTCTTCGCCGCCTCCGAGGCGGTCGCTGTCCTATGGCGAACCGCGCTGAGAGTGTCAGGTGGGGGATACACCCCGCCGCCCTTACAGTTCCGCTGTGCTAGCCGTTTCGCCGTGAATCGCCCGCCTGCGGATCGCACTCGCCCGTTCGCGCAGGTCATCCGCGGTTGCCGCCCTACCCGTCCGTTCCTCGTACTCCGCGTAGGCAGAAAAGGCTCGGCCCAACTCCAGTTCCGCACGCGATTCTCCAAGCACCTCCACCGCCCGATCAAAGACCTCGCGCGGACCGCCGCGTTCCGACTCACCCGGCGCGCCGCGCGAGAGCGCAGTGGCCAACACGCGCAGGGCCGTGCCAACTAGCGGCCCTGCACCCAGTTTCTCCCCCTCGGCGGCGGCCCGGCTGGCGTGCTCGCGTGCGCCTACATTGTCTTCGCGGACCAGGCAAATCTCGGCAAGCCCGCGATCGGCCTCAGCGCAAAGTCGCCGCGCCCCGAACTTGCGCGCAACGTCCCGGGCCGCTTTCAGCTCAGCCTCGGCCTCATCCACCTGGCCGAGCGCCAGATGGCACTCGCCGATCTGCAGAGCCACGTGACACTCGTGCAGGCACTCTCCCATCTCGCGGGCCACCGCGCGCGCCTGCTCCAGCAAGTTGTGCGCCAGCCCCGGATGACCGGCCTCGCGCGCCAAGCTTCCAAGATCAAGCAGCGAAAAGACGATGCCATGCGGGTCGCGCGTGGTCTTGCTGATGAGAAGTGCCTGCTGGAAACTCTGTTGCGCCCGGCCCAACTCGCCAATATGCGCCTCGACCAGCCCCATCCATGACAGGGTGAGCGCTTTCCCGCGCTGGTCATGCAGTTCCTCGCGGATTGCCAACGCGGCCTTGTGGCAGCGGATGGCCTCGTCGGGCCTTCCGATGAGGTAGTTGACCCGGCCGATATCGTCCAAACTGGCCGCCACCCCGGGCCGGTCGCCGGCTAGATCGAAAAGCAGGTGCGCCATGTCCAGGTGCTGTAGCGCCAGTCGGTAGTCCCCGAGCGAACGATGAATGCGCCCTATCCGCGAATGCGCCGCTCCGCCCTTGGCCGGCAGATCCAGTCGCCATGCCACCCTGAGCATCTCGCCGAAGTGAGCCAGCGCCTCACGGCCTCGTCCGAGCCGCGCCGCCGCGTCGCCGAGCTTGTGGCAGACATCGATCTTGAGCAGAGCATCGTCCGCTCCGAGCAGACGGATGCCGAGCAGATACAAAGCCCGCGCGCGCTCGTAGCACCGCTGTCGGCCCGCCAGGTCCCCAGCTGCCAGGTAGGCGAGAGCCGCCCGGCGATGGTCTCCACCCTCGTCATACACGACTGCCACGTACTCGCGCTGCGCGCTCGACGGCGAGGCGCCGAGCCTGGCTTCAATCCACTGGGCCGCGAAACGCCGGTACTCGGCCAAAATCCGCGGGTCAATTGCAGTTTCGATGAGGGCACGCACGGCCGGTTCAACAAAGGCCCACGCAGTCTCACCACGGTCCAGGATCTTGGCATTGGCTTGCTGTATGAAGCCTCGTTCCTGCAACGACACTGCCAGTCGTTTGGTTTCCTCGATGGACGGATCAGGGGCAAACACCATGGTCGGATCCCAGGGATCGGCACCGATGCGCCCCATGGCCACTACGCCGCCGGCCCAAAATACCGGCCCCATGGCCACCCCACGGCCGAGCAGCTCGCGCTCGGCAGACGACAGCGTGGCCACACGCGCCTGGGCTGCCGCTTCAGGGCCGAGTGTGATGGGCTCCTGTCCGGCGCGCTCCATGTCGAACAGCCACGAACTCGCGGTGGCCGCCACCAGAATGCCGTGCTCGTGATACACGCCGAGGAGTTGCTCGAGCAGGAAGGGATTGCCACCGGACTCGATGGCTGCCCGCTCCGCCAGCCCGGACGCCAGCTCCTGTGCGCCGAGCGCGCACTTGATGAAGACATCCATCTCGAGAGGCGCAAGCGGCTTCACGTCAACCCGAGCGTGGCTGCCTTCTTGTTTCATCCACTCGGGCCGGCGCACGAACAACTCGGGCCGAGCCGTGGCCACCACCACGATGGGCGCCTCACCCAGCTCAGCTGACAGACACTGCAACACATCCAGTGATGCGTCATCAGCCAGGTGAACGTCGTCGATCACCAGGGCCAGCGGATGCTTGCGCGCATCCTCTTCCAGAAAACGTCCCAGAACTGCCCGCGCCATGTCGAGCTGCCGCTCGGGCCGCAAGGCCAGAGACTGGGCCAAAGGACTTTCCGACATCTCAAATCCTAGGAACTGGCCCAGCAGGCCGGCGACCTCTGACACACGGCGATCCCCAAAGACCTCCTGCAGCTCGGCGCGAAATGCCGTCTGGGCTGCAATGTCGTCCATTTCCGGCGCAATTCCAAATCGCTTGCGCAGCAACGCGGCAAGCATGGTGAATGGTGCCGCTTTTCCGTCTGTGGACGGCCTACCACTGGCAAGGAATACACGAAATTCTGCGGCCCTATCCACCTGCCTGCCCCATTCCTGGACAAGCCGTGTCTTGCCCAGGCCGTTCTCGCCGATGACCGTTACGAACTGCGGAGCATCGAAATGGATGGCTCGGCTAAGAGCAGCATCGAGCGCACGGCGCTCCTGCTCGCGTCCCACAAAACTCAAAACCCGAAAATCCCGCTTCTTGCCGTCTTGCTCAAGGTCCATCACACCTTGATAAAGGGTTTGCAAGGGAACGCAAAAAACCCGCGTGATCCGCGACCCGCCGCGAAACCGACGCCATTACATGGCGATGATGACGACGCCTCGCTTAGTCTCTGGCTCGTCGTTCTCGTGGTTGCCCGCACCCCTTCCCGGCCTGTCTTCGGGTGTCTCCGGGACGGGCAACTCAAGCTGCGGCCTGTCGCCGCGATGACGCTCTTCTTCTTCGCGGCGTCGGATCTGGTCGATGATCCAGGGCTCGAGCATGGGATGACCCTCTTCTATGGCTTGCAACATCGCCGCCTGTCAGTCAAGAAAGCGGATGCTGGTTGAAATAAACGCCGTAGGATCGATAGGTTGCGTGCCGAAGCCGAGTTTTGGTCCGCCTGCAGCAAGAGGGCTGAACCGGGCCAATTCGTGACACAGGTGTCGTGGTCCCCAACCAGAAACCTCAGTCTCGTCAAGTCCGTCCCTCCCCGGCCATAGAACGCGCCAGAGCGGGGAAGGATCTCCATCGCGGAGCGCGATCCAATGCTGGCTACCTCTTCCACACAGAGGCACAGAGAACTCAGAGATCGGATGAGAAGAAGGAATTTGGACTGCACCGGATCCAACCCTTCCGCTTCTCATCCGGCTCTGTGGCCGCTGCGCGCTCCGTGTGAAATAGCTAACTTTGATCCACGGTCCACGAAACGCTGATCAGTCCCGCTTTCCCCCGTCTCGTTGCGCCGGCCGACTGGCCAACTTCAGAACATAGGGATCGCTGGCGTTTCCGTCGTGCTTGCCCTGCGACAGCCGGATCAGAATCGGTTCGGCCGGACAAGCGATCCCGAGTACGCGCACCGTCTGGTGCGCCTTGGCAGCGATCGACTCAGCCAGGACCTGCCCATCGCGCTCTCTGCTGACTTCGACCTTGACCCTTACCCTGGACGGCGGGCTGACTTCAAGGTCGATCTCGCGCGATTCGACGGCGAGGTAGCGAAAGACGTCTACGTCGCCCAACGGTAGATAGCCCGTGGTCGTGCCTTCTGCCAGAGAAGAGGCATGGGCCGCATCGTCGTTGGGCTCGGTCTCGAAGCTACCCTGGGCTTCGGGCAGCACGGCCTCCGCGTGCAGAACGTATCGGTGCTCGCGATCGAACCCGCTCTCAGCGCGCACGACCAAGTACCACCATCGGCCTCCTGCTGCCGCGACACCGGCGTCAGCAGCCACGCTCGACAGCACGAGGTTGTGCACGGTCAGCCTTTCGCCTTTTCGGCCCCGCACCGCCACGATCTTCCTACCGGCAGAATCGTTCACCGCCAGGCCAGCGGCCACCCCTTCCACGCCCTCAAGATCGAGGTTCAGCACCCACCCAGATTCCGTGGCATCAAGTGGCAGCCGGTACCAGTCCTCATCGCGACGCCAGCCGAGAAGCCCTGCCGCAAGCGCACTGCGCCCCTGCCAGGACAGTTCGCCGGCAGATTCCAGCCGATCGTTGGGCTCGCGCTCGTCGCCGGATTCGAAGTCAAGCAGCAACACCGTCATTTGGTACGAACTGCCCGCCGGCGCGCCCGCATCGGGCGTGCCGCGACCTTTCTTGGCCGGCGCGGGCGCCGCCCTGGCACGCAGGTAGTAGGTGCAGCCAGGCAGCACCGACATGTTCGGCAGCCCGACTGCCTCGCCCGGCCCGGCCGCCACGGTCTTCACCACCCGCGCAGTTTCGTCGAGAAGCTCAAGCGCGACCGCCAGTCCCACCTCAGGGTTGATGACCACCGACAGGCGCTTGGCGTGCAGCCGCCAATCAGCAGCTTGGCCCGCATCCAAGGAGGCGGCCACGCGCTCGCCTGGCACGACGAGCTTGAAAACGTCTATGTCCGCGGCCTTGCCCGCCTCGGGACGGTCGATCCTTCCATTGATAGTGACGGCAGAAGGGGTTCCCACCCAGGTCAGCTCCTGCGCCTGCGCTTGCGTGTTGTTGGGCTCGCGTTCCGCGACCGGCGGCGCGCCCCCCGCGTCCCTCGGTCGCGGCACGACCACGACCGCCGCCGCGTCGCCGCGCACGAAATGCGGCGCCCGACGGCAGGAAAAGCCAGCCAGAGTTGCGAGAAAGGCAAGACTCGCCAAGCCATGCCCTCGCCCACACGACCCGCGATCCGCTAGCCGGCCATCCTGGGCAGCCCCGAATTTCCCGACAACCTTCACGGCACACCGATGGCCCATGTCCGACAAAGTCATTTGGCGGCCGGTGCGCTGGCCGCGTCGGTGCGGGGCCGGATGCCGACTAGAAACTCCGCCTCAGCGACCAAAGCGTCGCCGACCCTCGCGTGAGCACGCATCTTCCACACGGCGGTTCCCTTGCGCAGGGGAACCACTTCCAGCTTCAGAATGTCGCCGGGAAGCACCGGCTTGCGAAACTTGGCCTTGTCGATGGCCATGAAGTACATCACCTGGCGGGCCGGATCGAAAGAGGTCTGGCGGGCCGCCAGCACCGCCCCCGCCTGAGCCATGGCCTCGACGATGAGCACGCCGGGCATGATGGGGTGGCCAGGAAAATGGCCCTGGAAAAAGGGTTCATCCGCGGCCACGGTCTTGCGCGCGACAATGCGATCCCCGTCGACCAGCTCGACATGGTCGATCATTAGAAAGGGCGCTCGGTGCGGCAGGATGGCTTCGATGGCGCGGGTATCGAGCTCCATGGCCCCCGCTACTTCTTCTTGCTGGGTGCGGACTTGGCAGCCGGTGCGGCGCCCTTCTCCTCGCCTGCGTTGTAGCGCCGGATGACCTCGTTGGTCAGATCCAGATGAGGCTTGGCAAACACGACCCCCTGGTTCTTGTCGAGAATCATGGTGAAGTTCTCGGCCGCAGCGATCTTGGCTATGATCCGCTGCAAGCGCTCCACGATGGGCCGGGTGGCCTCCTCTTCCTTTGCGGCCAAGTCCTGTTGGTGGCGCATGTAGGTCTGCTGTACTTTGGCCACCCGTTCCTGCAACTCGCTCTCCTTCTGGCGAACCGTGTCAGCTGGCAGCAGGGTGCGCTTCTTGTTGAGGTCTTCTATGGCCTTCTTGACATCTTCCTGCTGCTCGTCGAGTTCCTTCTGCTTCTGATCAAAAACCTTCTTCAGCGATGACTCCGCCTTGTGACCGTCCTCGGTCTCATGGAGAGCACGCCGCAGATCGACGTAGCCGAGCTTCACTTCTTCGGCCAACGCAGGCCGCATCAGGCCAGCAGCAATCACGAATCCGACTAGGGTGGAACGAACAATGCATTTTGTATTCATTTGGTTCACCAGAAGGCCCATGGATATCACGCCGCAAGGGTCAGGGCCACTGCGGAAATCTGTTGAAGGTTGCTGAGCAACGCGATGTCCGCAAGGTGAGGAGCTGACGGATCGTCGCTACAAATCGTTGCCAATCGTGAACTCGAAGACGACCGAATCTTCGCCGGGAAGCGGCTTATACGGGAAGCCCCATTCGAAGCGCAACGGCCCGATGGGCGAGAACCAGCGCAATCCGAAGCCCCAACTTGAACGCAAACTGTTGAGCGGGAACACGGCCGTGCAGGGATCGACCGAGAGATCGGCAGAAGCGGGCTTGAGCCGGCAGTACTGATGCTCCAGGTTGTACGCGTTGCCAACATCGCTGAACACCACGGCGCGGATGTTGAGCTTCTCGAACAAGGGCATTTCGAGTTCGACCTTGCCCACTACCTGCATGTTTCCACCCACGGCAAAGGTCCGCAGAGGCGAATCGGGCGACTGCGCGGCGGGCACGCGGATCTGCGGGCCCAACGAGGCCAACTGGAAGCCACGCACATCGTAGATGCCACCCACAAAGTAGCGCTCGAAGATAGGCACGCCCTGCGGCTCGCGGCTGACCACCGCGCCGATGTCGCCCTTCAAGCGCAACACCAGCGGTCCCCACAGCGGATAGAAGTAGCGCGCGGTACCTTCGAAACGCGAGAACTGGGCTTGCGACCCAAAAGCCGGCTCGGCGAACTCGGCAGAGATCGAGTTGAACCAACCGCTGCGGGGAAACATGCGGTCGTTGCGCGTGTCGTAGGTGAGCGAAAGACGAAACGAGGAAACCACTCCGGCGTGCAGGAGATTGGCCAGCGAACCTTGCGGCAATGGGCTACGCTGGCCGCCACTGAACAGGCTGCTTGCGCCTCCGGTGGTGACCGCGATGTCCTGCAGGGTATAGGTGATGAACGTGCGCAAATGGTCGGTGAGCAAGTAGCCCCAGGTCAGGCTGCCACCCTTCGACTGGCGGGTGAACCCGAGGTAGTAGCGCTGTTGGTCGAACAGGTTGAAGCCGAAGTGCCAGTCGGTGTCCAAGAAATACGGCTCGTCGAACTGCAAACTGAAAAGCTGGCGCAGCGTCGACATCTGGGCCTGCAGAACCAGCGACTGACCCCGGCCAAACAGATTGTTCTGCGAGATCTGCGCCTGCGCGATGAAAGATTCGACCGAAGAGAAGCCCGCGCCAATCTGGAAAGCGCCGGTCTGCCGTTCGGCCACCTCCACGTTGACTTCCATGGTGTCGTCGCCCGAGCCACGCTTGGTGCTGGTTTCCACCTTTTCGAAATAGCCCAAGGCATTGACCCGGCGTTTGGACAAGTCCAAGGCGGACTGGCTGAAGCGCTCACCCTCATAGACGCGTAGTTCGCGCCGAATCACCTTGTCGCGCGTCTTCGAGTTGCCATGGATGTTGATGCGTTCGAAGGTGACCTCCGCGCCCTTCTGGATGTCGAAGAACAAACTGACCGTGCGCTCCTTCTCGTTGACCGTGGTTTCCGGGGTGGAGTTCACATAGGCATAGCCCTTGTCCTTGTAGTAGTCGGCGATGGCCTGAACATCCTGCGCCACCTTGGAGCGGTTGAAGATCTCGCCCGGCTTGGCTTGCAGGCGGCTGAGCAGGATCTCGGGCTTCTCCAGCAGGTCGCCCTTCATCTCGATGCTGCCGATGCGGTACTGCTCGCTCTCGTCGATGGCGATGCTGATGTAGAGCGAACGCTTGTCCGCCGACAGCTCCAGGTGGGGTTCCGCGACCTTGACGTTGATGAAGCCACGATCGAAGTAGTAGCCCTGGATCAGCGTCAGGTCGCGCTGGAAGACGTCCTCGCGGTAGGTGCCCGATGAGGTGAGCGCCGCGAAGAGATCGCCGGCTTGGGTGAGCATAACCTCGCGCAGTTCCTGATCGGTCACGTGCTGGTTGCCGGTGAAGTTCACCCGGCGCACTTCCACCTTGCTGTTCTCGTGCACGCGGAAGTACACATCCACCTCACCCGGGCTATCGCGGCGCAACTCGTAGTCAACATCCGCCATGTAAAAGCCGCGCTGCAGGTAGAGTTCGCGGATCTTCTCCACGTTCTTCTTGATCTTGGCCAGGTCGAGAATCTGCTCCTTCTTGATATCGAGCACCTCGTTGATCTTGGAAAGTCCGACCTCGTCGTGGCCCGACACATAGATCTTGCGGATGGCGGGCTTTTCCTTGAGCACGAAACTCACCAGCACGCCGCCCGTGGTGTCGGTGGTCTCAACCTGAATGTCCTCGAAGTAACCCATCTTCCAGATGGCGCGCACGTCGTCCTGCAAGGTGTCCTTGTTGAGCGACGAGCCGGGCAAGGTGTGCAGGTTGACTCGGATGGCATCGTCTTCGACCTTGCGGTTGCCCCGGAACTGGAGGCGCACCACCTTCAAGCTGGGGACCTTGACCGACGCCTCCGGCTTGCTCTCGGGCTCGACCGACAGCGAAGGGGCTCGCAGGCGCTGCGCGTGCGGCGCCTCCCCCGCGTCGTCTTCCTGGGCATGCGAAAGACCAGGCGCGAACGCCGCAAGGACGGCTACTTTCCATGCGACCAGGCGCAACCGACTCACCCTTCCTCCTGGATGCGACCGTCGACCATGCGCAGCTTGCGGAAGGCCCGACCCGCCAGTTCGTCGTTGTGGGTCACGAGTAGCAGGGTCATCCCCAACTCGCGGTTCAGCTCGAAGAAGAGATCGTGGATAGCCCGCCCAGTTTTGGTATCGAGGTTGCCGGTAGGCTCATCACCGAGCAAGAGGCGCGGCGAGAGAAAGAGAGAACGAGCCAGCGCCACCCGCTGTTGCTCGCCACCCGACAGCTCCCCGGGGCGATGGCGCAGCCGATCCTGCAAGCCCACGCGCAGCAAGATGGCTTCGGCGCGATCGCGACACTCTTTGCGCGGCCGTCGCGCGATGAGGCCGGGCATCATAGTGTTTTCCAGCGCAGTGAACTCGGGCAAGAGATGGTGGAACTGGAATACGAACCCGATCTCGCGGTTGCGGAAGCTGGCCAACTGGGCCGGGGACATGTCGGTGACGTTCGCTCCGTCAAAGAAAATCTCGCCCGAAGTGGGGACGTCCAGCGTGCCGAGCAGGTGCAGCAAGGTCGACTTGCCCACCCCGGAGGCGCCCACCACCGAGACCAGCGCCCCCGGCGGGAGGTCGAGGTTGATTCCGCGCAGGACTTCGATCGAGCGACCGCCGTGCTCGAATACCTTCCATAGCTCGCGCACTAGCACGCGCGCGCCGCCAGGGGCTGCGCCTGGCCTTGCTTGTGCGGCGCCAGCTTTTGCCATCGGGACTGGCACCGTAGCGACCGGCTTGGGCGGTGTCAATGCGCTCACTCGTACCTCAGTCCGTCGACGGGACGCATACGTGATGCGAGCAGCGCCGGATACACGGTGGCCAGACAACATAGGGCCATGGCCGAGGCCGCCAGGACCAGAATCTCGCCCGGACGCATCACCACCGGAAGCTTGCTGATGTAGTAGACATCGGTGGGCAGGGGCAGGCCGTACTTCTCGATCAGCTTGCACCCGAGAACCCCGGCGGGAACACCAACCGCCAGGCCGAGCAGGCCGATGTACACGCCCTCGGCGATAAACACGCGCCGGATGGCGCCGTCGCCGGCACCCATGGCCTTGAGAATGGCGACCTCGCGCGCTTTCTGGGTGGCCATCATGATGAGGGTGGAAATGATGGAAAAGGATGCCACGAGCGCGATGAAAGTCATCACCACGAACATCGCAATCTTCTCCAGGCGCAGAGCCATGAACAGCCCTTTGTTGAGATCCTCCCACGAGCGAACCTCATAGCGATCACCCAGGGTGGCCTGGACCGCGGCGGCGACCCCTGGAGCGGCGTCGGGACCCAAGGTGCGCAAGTCGATCCCGGTCACCTCGCCCGGCGCACCCAGGAACTTCTGTGCCTCGTCCAGCGCCACGTAGGCTAGCTTGGAGTCGTACTCATACATCCCGCTGTAGAAATGTCCTGCCGCCCGAAACACCTTAAGGCCGGGCATGGGGCCCGAAGGACCCATCTTGCACAGCGGACAAACCACATCGACGTGGCTGCCGCGAATGACGCGCAGGGTACGCGCGGAAAGCTCTTCGCCCAGCAGGATCGACGGCACAACCCCATCGACCGCCACCGCGTGGGGCGGCGCTCGCTTGCCCCGGCTTGGGACTGGCTCATCGTCGCCGGATTCGCGTTCCCCAGCTTCGCGGGCAAATGGGTCGTCGGGGACCTTGTCTGGATGTTCCAGATCGTCCACGCTGCCCTCGCGCAAGGTGCGGCCGAGGTCAAGCACGGAGCGCGCGGTGTCCGGATCGATCCCTCGCAGTATGATTCCCGCAGGAGCGGCCCCGGCGCGAACCATCACTTCTGCCTCCAGATAGGGAGTGGCACCCACCACCCCGGGCTCACGCAAGACGGTTTCACGCACCTTGCGCCAGTCGAGGAAAGGCCGATCCTCCGCAGTTGTGATCACGACATCGGCCTTGGCTCCACGGATCTTGGTCTTCAGATCCACCTCGAAGCCAGACATCACGGAAAGGGCCAGGATGGGTGCGGCGGTACCCAAGAACACGCCGAAAATCGAGATGGCGGTGAACACGGTAAAGGAAGCAAACAGCACGCCCAAGAAGGTGATCACCGCGCCGGCAATCACCCCGACCGCGCCCGCCATCCACAGGCGTTCGAAGGTCGGCGAGGGCTGCAGCGCCAGCAGGCCCGCCGGGGAGCGCGCCGGCTGGCCAAACAGCTTGAGCGCAGTCAGATCGAGGACGGCAAGCAGCACGACGCCGAGGCCGAAATACAGGGCCCGGCGCGAGCGACGTTCGGGATCGCGCAGGTGGCGCCAGGCCACAAACCACTCGAAACCAGTGCGGACCTTGTCGCTCACTCTGGCCTCATCAGTGGGAATAGAATCACGTCGCGGATGGAGGGCTGGTCGGCAAGCAGCATGACCAAGCGATCCACGCCGATACCCTCGCCCGCAGTCGGTGGCAAGCCGTACTCCAGGGCACGGCAGTAGTCCTCGTCGTAGTCCATAGTTTCTTCAGCACCGCGTGCCTTGGCCTCGACCTGCCGTTGGAAACGCGCCCGCTGGTCGGCCGGGTCGTTCAACTCGGAAAAGGCGTTGGCGTGCTCGCGCCCCACGATGAACAACTCGAAACGATCCACTTTGCCCGGCTCCGC
>Ga0182021_10008827_pt1 | contig 11933 bp, 32 predicted proteins | sample 612E3MmetaG_FD_120493 | JGI IMG/M metagenome (GOLD analysis project Ga0182021, IMG submission 120493) | Permafrost microbial communities from Stordalen Mire, Sweden - 612E3M metaG (Illumina Assembly) | ecosystem: Environmental > Terrestrial > Soil > Wetlands > Permafrost | place: Sweden...
ATATTTAAAATACACCTCTGAGCAATTAGGAACTCTATTTCATTGTAGTTAGTTACGCAAACTTAATTGTGAGGAGGTTGTTTTTTTGTTATGAATGACTTATATCAAATTAAGAAAGAGTTAGTGCCTATTGGTGCTTCTGCCTTAGCTCCTAGAAATTATCTAAAGGAATCCGAATGGAGTAAGATAAAACTAAAAAGGGCAAGTGATATTGAGGGGATGTATTGCGAATACTGTAAGTGCAATCATTTGGCTATACATTTGCACGAATCATTTATAATTAAATCCAATACTTATAAGCTTACTGGGGTACATTTACTTTGCACTCAATGTCATTCTGACGTTCATAAAGTAAATCCTTATACTACATGGGTTAATTTTATTGAAGAATCTAAGTTTCCTTTTTATACTCATAAAATAGTGGACTACTCTTATTTAAAATATTATGGGATTGACCACGAAGGCATAGAACATAAATTTTATAATGGCAAAAAATATAATTCAGAAGTAAATCTAATAAGGGCTACTGATTTAATTTTGAGAACTCACAGGGATGAATTTGGAGATTATATTATCGGTATGAAAAAACATATAAATAAGGATTTGTTATTTGCATTTGACGGCATTAAAGCAAGTTTAAGATTGTTCAATTATATTGAAGAACATTATTGTAAGTATAAAGAATTTAAGATATTTGGCTCTTTGTTGACTAATCAAATTTCTGGGTTTAATGAAAAGGTATTAATTAATTTTGGGTTTAAAAAGGAAAAAGAACTTGTTGATAATATAAAATACACTTTTGAATTAGAGCAATACCCGTTTTCTAACAGAAAACTAACTAAAAAGGATATTACTATTATGAATAATGCTTATAAGAAATCAGAAGACGCTAAATCACTATTAACAGGGATGGACTCATTAATAACAATCAAAAGTAAATGGAATGATAAACAAAAAGTAGTAGAGCAATATGAGATTTATAAAGAATTGAATAGACAATATATGTTCATGTGTGCGGAATATTCAGCAATGCACAGAAAAACTATTATACGTTAATAACACTAATGCTTTGTTAAAATAATCATATTGATAATCAGTAACTTAACCACAAATCGTTAAAATCTTTTATTTTTTTCTTGCATATTAAAAACAATCGTTGTACATTTGTGAAAGAAATACGCTAACAACCAATAAAAACAAGTAAACATGAGTAAAATAGATTCAACTAAGTTAAATGAACTACCGCGCACCATATTAGATAATGGCTCTAAATATTTAGCTAAATATGAAAACAATTACGGAGCTAGTATAGTTAGAAGTAGTTATTCTTATGGCGGAAAAGATGGGCTATTTGAATTAGCAGTTTTAAAATACAAAGGGGACGATTGTAACCTTTGTTACACCACTCCAATAACTGACAATGTTATAGGTTGGTTAGATACACAGGAAGTTGGAGACTTATTAGAAAAAATAAAAGCACTTTAAACCACCAAATAACGAAACCTATGAAAGCAAATATATCAATTTCAGATTACGCATTATACCGTAACAATTCAGCAAAATTAACTAAATTAGAAAACGAATTAACTAAACTATTCTCGAAACATAAAATAAGAGAGGGTCAATCTATCCCAGAAGAAGGAATTAACGTAGAAATTCACATGAGTGCAAAATATCAATCGCTTTACGTCCATGTTGATAATTGGGGTTCTTATATGGCAGTAGGCGAATTTGAAGATTTAGTAAAAGAGGCTTTAGAAAATCGTGGGTATGAAGTAACAGAAGAAGATGGCGACGAATATAGCTTTAAAATTGGATTTGAATAATATAAATTAAAATAACGAAACCTATGAAAAACATCAAAACCCAAAGAGAACTAGAATTAGTTATCTCAGCCCTAACCGAAGCCTACGAATACTCTGAGATAATTCCTGATAAATATCAGCTTGTTTTTAACGTGACTGAATTTACAGATGCTTTTGCCACAGTTTCTTACTCTTGGTTCTCAGGAATACAAAAAGCTCCATTCGTATCACACGACCCACAAATACAACCAGATGATGTTCTTTACACCAAAGACAACTACTTTATCCTATCTCGTAAAGTAACAATGCAAAAACTTACTCAGGAAGTATTTAGCTCTATTGACTATGTTCTTTCTAAAGAGTTTAACGAAGATGTGCAATTAACAAACGATTAAATGATTATGAACAAGCTAGTAGTTAAAAATGGGGCTATTTATGATAGGAATGGCGTAAAACAAGCCCTCGAATTTGGAAACGTTGACCAAATAGCAGCTATCAAAGAATACGGACGCACTATGTATGATTTACAAAATGAAGGGCTAGGACTAGAAGTTGATTATGAAGTAACTGTTGAAGCAAGTGTTAATTTTAAATGTGGTTGCGGACTCAATGTATGTTTTTTTTCAGATGCGTCAGACGAGGGAGATATTGATTGTTTTGACGGGGATACAAAGACCTGTAACTGTGGAGTAAAATACGAACTAAAAGTAGATGAAAATGATGTATTAAAAGCAATAATAGTAAAACAATAATTAACCCTTAAAAACCAAAAACATGACAAATTTAACAACAAACGAAACACAATTCAAAAAGGTAAGAAACCACCTCCACAAAACAAAATCTATTACCTCGTGGGAAGCTATTGAAAAGTTTAGAATAACTAGACTCTCTCACTACATACTTTTATTGCGTAAGGAGGGCTATATTATCGAATCTAAGCGCATGCAAGGTAAAGAAAACTGGTATGTGAAATACAAACTTATTAAAAAAGCAAAATAATGTACAAAAGACACGCAGGAACTAGCCAATGTGAGCTATACAGTATCGGTAAAATGCACTACTTCGGAAACAACGGAGAGCTTTATACCCTTAGACAAGACCAATTAGATAGGATTCTACTAGAAATTGATGGAATGAACGTCTATACAAGTTCTAAACACCTTGTTGACATGGCGCAAAATGGCAGCTTCAATAAAGTTCATCTCGAATTAAAGTGGAAGCGATAATATGAGGCTATCTTTGATATTGATACTGTTTGGGGCGTTATTGCAGGATGAGTCTGAATGCCCCTCATGTCAGACATTAAGAAAGCAAAACTTGGAATACAGAACTACAATAGACTCCGTTAACAAAGCGTTGGATGGAGCTGTAATAATTTTTAAAGATAAATAAACTATGGAAACTAAACACCCACAAGAGGAATGGTATGATACATTTAACAATTCTAAAGAAAGAGGCGTAAGAACTAAAGGTGGATATATTTGTTTTATGCCAAAGCCAACTCATTATACTGGTCAAGACGAACGGTATGAAACTGAATTAACTGAATATAAAGCCAACGCTAAACTAATAGCCGCTGCTCCTGATTTGTTAAAGGCTTTAATTAAGGCTAATAAACTACTAAAAGAAAGATGTCTCGACACAGACATAGAATTTTTAGAGTTAAACATTGACGAAGTAATAAACAGGGCAACTAAATAACTTATGAAAAAATTAAACAAAGAATTACTAAATGCAATTTTATCCATTTTAATACATATTAGTTTTCTTATACTTTTTGGATTAACTATTTACGACCATGCAGTTTTAAATATTCAGCCATCCAATTTTAGAATTTTAATAGTATTAATACTTTGTATTCAAACTTATAAAAAATGAAAAAACTAACACCATTACAGCAAGTGTATGAAGCATTTAATACAGAAAATACTTTAGTAAATTTCGGACATTGGCTACATAATAACAAAAGCCACCTACTAAAAGAGGAAGAGGATAATATTGTAAGGACATACGATGAAAATTACGCAGAGCATGGCAAACAATACTTCAACGACAACTTTAAAACTAACAATTAAAACTATGCAACCAAACGACAAAGAATTGACGGAAATAAAAGATATAATATTTAGACGAGGCTCATTACACGTTATACAAGATATTAATTTTTACAATGAATCAAGTGTAATAGAATGTGTTAGAGAGCCTTTAATCAAACTAAAACAAGCACAGGATGATGTAAAGTATTGGCAAGATGAATTTGACCATTGGCATAAACAAGCTATGGATATGACTGAGTTATATAAACAAACACAGGATGAGATTGACGAGTTGAAAACAGAAAAACAAAAATGGTTTGACTTACATTATACCGAAACTACAAGAGCTGATTTATTACAAGAACAACTAAAAGCTAAAGACGATGAGATTGAACAATTAAAAAAAGATTTAGATAATTGTAGAAGCACTTTATTATTAACCTAACCCAACACAAAGAACAGAAGTAGATATGAAAGAACTAACTAAACAACAACTATTAACATTGCAACAAGCATTAGGATATGCTGTAATGTATGCAAAAACAGAAAGCGAAACTGCTGAATTTTCAATGATGAAATTAGATATTGATGGAGCATTAATTAGAAATGCAGAAATAGAAAAACTGCTAACTGATTTTGAAAAAAAAGATTGTCCATTTAAATATTGTGACAGCAATCCTCCGTGCAAAGATAAATGTAGATATTCATAACAACCTAACCCAATAACACAATGAAAAAGCCATACATAAAAGAATGTCTTGATGAAAATAACAACCATGCATTTTGGTATTTAGTAACAGATGATAATCAAGATTTGCTTTGGAGTGAAAATAAAGAACATTATAATACGTTCAAACTTAAATCAAAGCCAACCCCCATCCCACAGGAGGAAATAGAGAAGATGGCTATTGATAAAATAAAGGATAAATGGTCACATCTTTTTATTGTTAATGCAATTCCAGTAAGACCAAACCCTACAAATTTTTGGAATGAAGTTGATATGGTAATGTTAGGAATGTACAAATGCGCTGAGTTAAATGCAGGGAAGGAATCAGACGCTATTAGTTTTGCTGATTTTATAACTGATACCTGTATGTTGATAGATACGCTTCCAAAAGGAGTGTGGTTATTTGTTGATAGTGATAGCGAAAGACATCGCTTGACTTCAAAGGAATTATACGGACATTATCTTAATTATGTAGCCATCCAATCACTAAAACCAAAGACATGATGAGAAAAGCAAAACCTTATTTATTATCAATAGCCATAACCGTATTAGGGCTTTACTGTCAACATTATTATGTATCAATAAAAGGGATTCATTGGTATCATATTTTATTGTTAATAGGAGGGCAATTAGTAATTTATCCAACAATTAAATTTTGGTATAATAAATTCAAATAACCATGCTTAAACAACTAACAGATGAAACAAACTAAAGAAGAAATATTAAAAGAAAAAATAAAAGACTATAATTTAACGGTCAATGACATTTATAAATTCAAGCTTGATAAAAATGAATTAAGTGTATTTGAATCTGCCATGCAAACTTTCGCTGACCAAGAAACTAGAGAACTAAAAGAGATATATAAAACCAACTATAAATTCAATAAATAGTTTTAATTGCGCCTGTGCTGAATCACAATTTCATAATATAAACGGAGCTTTGATATGCGCAACTTGTAATAAACCTTCATATAATTTAACATACAAACAACAATAAGATGGAAAGAGAAAAAATGTATTTCAAAAACGAAGATTCGGAAACGTGTCAAACTTTAGAAGATTTATTGAAAGAGGCTAAGGAAGATGAGTTGACTGAAATAACACTTGTAGAAGCTGAAATAGATGATGGTACTACTGATTTTATTTGGTGTACGCATTATGGTACAGTCGTAGAAAAAGATGAATGTAAAAAATCATTATGCCCTAATTATGAATCAAAAAGCGGACGTGGTAAATGTAGCAATAAAGGACAATTATATTTACATGGCGAATCAGTTAAATTTAATGTACTAACAGCTTTAGAATTATTAACCCCATGACAACAAAGACAATAACAAAATGAAACACTTATTTATACCATACAAATTAGCTGTAATAGCAAAAGAAAAAGGATTTGATGAGCCTTGTTTTATGTATTATGACTCTAATGATAAAAGCCTTGATGATTTTCATTCAAACGAAATAATCCCACCATTCACATTAGAAAAATTTAGCGGTACAGGTTATTTACCATGCCCACTTTACCAACAAATAGTAGATTGGTTTAGAGAGAAACATAAATTACTTATTGAAGTAAATTTTAATGGTGATGAAATATTTTACTTTATCATTAGAAAACATGAGGTATATGGAGAAGAATTACATAAAAGTTACGATGAAGATTTTCATGGCTCAGTAGATTACTATAGGACCTTAAACAAAGCAATAGAAGAAGCATTTAAACTAATATAACCCATGAAAGAAATACAAACCCCAGCAGGTAAGATACTCTGCGTTAAAGTAGGAAGAGCTTATGATTTTGAAATTGTAAAGGATTCATTATATTATTATACAAGACAAAGCGGAGTAAGAGTTGACCTACCCCAAGGCAACTGGCAAATACTAAACACAGCATCTAAACTAACAGAAGAGCAGGCTAAAGAATTGGTTGAAAAAATTACATATAAAAAATGGAAAAACTACCTCTTAACTTCTCAATATGAAGAATACTTATTAGAATCTGCTTTAAAATCTTTTTATAGTTTAATGTCTCATAACGTGTGTTTTTTAGAAAACCCATATAGAGAATATACAACTCACAATTTATATTTTAGTGAACAATGGCAACAAGCAGAGGAAAACACAGGAGAATGGCTAATTTTAATTGAAAAGAAATGATAGAAAGTACACTAAAACAACGGCTAATAGATTACAGGAAGAAAGTAATTGAAAGACGGGATAGGATAGAATCTACAAATCTTTCTGAGTACGATATATTTCATGAAAAACAATATTTAAACACACTTATTAACGACTTAGAAAACATTATCAATGGAAATTAAAGACCACCGAATTGGCAATACATACACAATGGACGGCAAACTAGACCTTTGGAAAATCGCTTATTATCCATTGAAAGAGTGTGGTAAAACTGGCGAAATATACGATGAATCGAGAGCATTAGTTGAAAAACCAATATACAGTAAGATTGGAGACCAAATTGGAATCGACTTTAGAGAAGTCCCCCTTAGATATTTAACCCTAAAAAACAACAAATAAAACATAAAAATATGGCAAAATTTAAAAACATTCAAGTAGACATTGAGGCAAATAGAGAAAAGCAGGAAGCTCTAATAAGAATAGAATCGCAGAAAAAATACGACACCATCAAGTACATGGAAGGGCAACTTTGTTTAGGTAAAAACTCTGTGACATTCAAGGATATGATGAAAGAAACTGATAAATATTTAATAATGACTAAAATTAACTAAAATGACAAAAATACGAAATTTATTACTTAGGGTTATTGCGTTTCCCTTCATATTAGGACTCATAATGGTTAAATACAACTATCACGCCATACACAACGCTATTTGCTTCCTGTTTTTTGGCGGAGAATGGATTACTTACGCAAAGGAAGATAAAGTAACAATGAAAGAAATTTTTGAAGAACTAAAAAATAAACAATAATATGGACTCAATTCAAAACGCCCCCAATATCACAAACCACCCCGTAACTTTCTCAAATAAAGTATGCGACCTCGTTAAAAGAGTCGTTTGCGACTACTATGAGATGCCCTACACCATATTCTACAAAAGAAACAGGGAGAGAATGAACGTAAAAGTAAGGCAGGTATCGTGCTACTTCATGCAAAAACTACTACCTAAAGTTACCCTAAAATACATTGGAGAACAAATAGCGTACAATCACGCTACCGTTATACACTCCATAAAAACAATGAATAACATAATAGATACGGACAGAGATTTTAAACGTGAAATATCCGAAATCTATCGTATCCTAGAATCAGAACAAGCAACAGTCCAATTCAACGGGAACATAGACAAAGACTTTTACTACATAAATATGGACGAATGTATCTCAATTAAGTTCCCAGATGGTAAAGCTATTGTGCTTACTGGATATACCGAAGTAGAAGCTCAACAGTTTATTGGAGAACGTATAGATGTATCTACCGTAGAGCATCACAAAACACGATTATTCATACTACAAAAGAAATAACAATTGCCTGTTAATAACTTTTATTTGGAGGTTAAACATATAATTGTACATTTGTGAAACGAAAACTATGAATCAATGAAAATGTCAGTAATTTTAATAGTGGTTTTAATGTCTTGTAAGTCAGCAAATATACCAAAATACAATGAAATTAAAGTAAATAAAACAACAAATAATTACTCAATGAAATTAAACAAATGTGATGCAGGATAACGAAAAAGTATTGTAGCAGGTGGGAGCCAGTAGCACAGCAGGTAATAGAATCGCAGATAAGTTCAAATGTGCATTGAACTTATCTTATAGCGGAAACAGCCACACTTGCTTACAATACAGTGTTAGTAGCTGATTAAAAACCGAAGGGGCGATGTGCGAAGGAGAGTATTAACTAATTAAAATATATAAAATGAAAAAACAAGAACAACCAAAACCGAAAAATGGATTTGAATTTACAGGATGGGCAACTTTCAACTGGGGAATATGCCACCAAACAGTTTATAGAACAAGAAAATTAGCGCAAGAAAGTTGCTGCGATAAAAGCAAAGGCGAAACGTGGGACGATGTTAAAGACCATTTTTCGGTTTTTAAAGTAAGATGTTTTGTAGAACGTGCGTAGGCGCAAATTTGCCTATAACGTTTGGTGGCTTGGCGAAGTGGGGGAATTATACCCACAAAAGCCGATTAGAATTACTAATGTTCAATAACAGATAAATGATGATAGAAGTACAAAAACCCCCATTTTGCCAAACCGATGTTAGCACCAGTACATTTTTGAGGTTGCCCCTTAGATTTGTTTCGGTTTTAATTGTCAAATATTTGCAAAAACGCTACAAATCAATATCTGTAAAAAATAGATATAATCAATCAAATCAAGTTCTTTCAAAATTGAAATTGATACAAGCAATACTTTACTATTTTAAAAGCCAATTTAGTGCTTGGGGTTATTTCCATCCGAGTTGTGTTTGGTCTGAAAAAGACGGAAAGTATTTCAGAAAACTATTTCCGCAGAAAGAAGATTTTGAAGAACTAAATATTGTTGTTTGGCATAACCCCGAAGCTGTTACTTATTATCATAACAAGATTTGGGAATTGTCAAAACAGCGTCCACCGATTTATGAAAGAGAAATTAAAAAGCAACTGATAAAATGGAAAGATTGGAATTAACGGTCTGCCCTTGTATTGGTGCTAACGGATTACGCTTTACGAAGCCAATAAAAAAGATTAGAAGCACAAATGTTTAATAAACCGAAAATGATTGATAGAAGCACATACTTTAAATTACCCACAGAACCTTTTTTATTGGTTTTGTTAAAGCGTGTGTTATGCTCTCGTTGCGGATTATCAGCACAAAACTTCTTACGAAGCGATACACTAAGGTTTTTAATTTTTTCTTTTTTAGCGGGGTAATTAAATCATTAAATCATTTTTTATGGAAACAAAATATTTTTATGTAGTAGTTGATATGGTTGATAGAAAATTAGGCATATCATACGATGCTTGGAAAAGCCCAATGACATTTTGGAGACCCGATTGTGCAATAGGCGATTGCTTTAGAGTTAAAAGTCCTTCGGGTTGGTCAGAAGAAGTTCGGAGAGAAAGATTGTTTGAGCATAGAAATATGCAGGTTAAAAAGGTGGAAATTTCCAAACTTTATGAAATGGTTTTACCACTAACAGAAAAGGGAAATTCTAAACAATTTTTATATGCAATATGGGATAGAAATAAAGAAGAAATGCTATTGCTATATATGCACTTACCTTTATTCTTTTCAAAGGAAATGGCAGACAAACAATTCAAAAGATTAACTGGAAAAAGAAGTTGGAAGAAAGAGTTCAGAAAAGAAAAACTTGCCGAATACAAAAACATTGAACTTTGCAAGATAAATAGAACCGCCCTTTTTGAATTATTAAATCATTCATTGAGCGTGGGCAAAAAAGAAAAAATTAAAAACCGACTTTAACCACAAATGCTGATACGAAGAACGAAAGTAGCAATGGAGCATAACGGTTTGCGTATAAGAGCCGTTTTTTTTCAATGGCTTCTTATACGCTGTTAGGCATCAGTAGCACAGCGAAGGAATAGAAACAATTTAAAACAAAAATATATGAGAAATGTTGATTTTTATGTACACTTAAATGCGGATGACAAAACGAAATTTTCAATCCCCGAAACTGCAAAAATAATTGAAGGGTTAAATTACGGACAACAAAGATTTTTATGTGAGTTATTGAAAATTCGTGAGGCTTCGGATAATATGAAGTATTCGCATTTTAAACAACGTACTCAACAATTACGAGATTTATTAGAAGCAGGATGGTACTAAGTGCGGTTGGGTGCTATTGTGCCTAACGTTTTGCAGCTATGCGCAGCCTTGTGTTGCGCCTGCGGCAAGGTTGCGACATAGGTGCTGTTATAACCAGTGCCACATACAAAAATTAAATATTAACAACTAAAAAATAAAACAATGAAAAAAATCGTAATCGGATTACTCCAAACAACACTAAGCCCATTTGTAATTATATTGGGTTACTACTTAATTAGCAGCTTCAAAGTTTCAGAAGGTGCAATGATATTCGCTTCAATAATGGGCGGTGCTTCTATAATATTTAATTTTTGTATCGGATGCGCTTTGATAATTAGAGGTTATCAAGATGCAGAAACTTTCAAAGGGTGGTAGTGGCATTGGTTATAACGGCAGATGCTTGTTGCCGTTTCTTCAATGGCATACAAGCATTTGTTAGTAGCTGATTGTAAAACTTTTTTGAGTGTAGGAATAAATTAAAACAAATATAAAATGGAAATAAGAATTTATAGAAGCAAGTGGTCTGAAAAAGAGCAAGACACTAATTACAAATTCATCCAATGGTTAGCGACAGAAGAAACTGTAATAGCTATTTGCGAAGATTTAGGAACAGGGCAGATATTACAGTTTAAGTTGAGTCAATATGTAATGGCATTTGTAAAGTAGTGGTGCGGTGGCAAGTTTTACAATTTGCTACTAACGACCGTGTGTTTATGTCAGGTTTTGCTTTTCGCAAAACTTGCATTAAACACATTGTTAGCGGTGTGCGTTGGGTTTTAGTGCGGTTGCCCGTTTCAATTTCTTGTTTTTTATTTTTTTAGAGAGGGGTGCGTTGGACTTTTTTTGTTAATTATCTATGATTTATAAAAGAAGTGAAAATAAATTTGGTGGATTGAAACATTGGTATTACCTTTGGCGTATAAATTAATAAAAACAACTAAAATGAAAAAGCTGATTCAGGAAATAAAAGATGTTTGTGATGGGTATATGGGCATAAAAATTACAGATGAAATTGCTAAAAAAATACTTAATGAATACCCAAGTATTAGGAAATGGGGTGCGAATGATACGGAAGAAAGAAGTAATATCATAGATTTTGTTGTATTGGATATTTGTGGTATGCACACTCCGAAGTATGGAGATACAAAAGAATACAAGGAAAAATTTAAAAAAGGCATTATTGAAAATGCTACACTGAAAGGGTATGAATTAGATGAAGAAAGTTGGAATGCAGAGAAAGAATATTAAACTTTAAAACAAAACTATGGCACAACGAATATCGCTTAAATTAAGCAACGAAAACGACTGGTTGATAGATGCTATTGAACAGGAACGAAAGAAGCAGAACCGACCATCGCAGAACAATATGATTGAAACCATCCTTGTTTCCTTTTTTGGAGAGCGTGGGCAAAAAAAAATAAAAAACAAGAAATTGAAATGACCGCTAACGGAACGCAAATAGGCTTAGTAAAATTACGGATATGAGAATAAAAATAACTGAAAACGAAAATGGAACTTGGAGTTTGTACAATCAAACTGAAAAGCGTTTTATTATAGAAAATGGAACA
>Ga0182021_10008828_pt1 | contig 11933 bp, 13 predicted proteins | sample 612E3MmetaG_FD_120493 | JGI IMG/M metagenome (GOLD analysis project Ga0182021, IMG submission 120493) | Permafrost microbial communities from Stordalen Mire, Sweden - 612E3M metaG (Illumina Assembly) | ecosystem: Environmental > Terrestrial > Soil > Wetlands > Permafrost | place: Sweden...
CGGTCTCAGGGCCCAGGCGTCGGCCGCGGCCGGCCGCCACGATGATGACTTTGCTGCTGCTCACGCGCTTGATCTACCCAGCTTGCGCAGGACCGCAAGAATCGTGCGGGCGGCATAGGCGGCAGTCATGGCCAGGTACACATGCAGGAAAAGATCCAGGCGATTGGCGGCTGCCACAAACACGAGATAGCTCGGGTAGTGAATGATCAATCGGCCCAAGGATTCCACCGCGCCCACGACCTTGGCAACAAGCGAACGCGGCGGAGCCGGCTTGGGCGCGGCTCCATCCAATCCATCTCCGTAGTCGCCGGCAGCCTGCGGCCGGGGCGCACCGGTGGCGCGCAGGTACTCGGGCCGGCGTACGAAAGTGGTCAAGCTGATAGCCGAGGCCACCGCCACCAGTCCGGCCAGCGCCTCGACCAACCATTGCGTGCGGCCGTCGCCGCGCCACAGCCGCGCGCCCGTGGCAGCCACCAGCATGAAGGCCTTCAGCTCGTCCATTAGGAAATCCAGGTGTGCGCCCACTGGCGACGAGGTTCCTCGCAGCCGCGCCAGCTGGCCGTCCACACAATCGAGGACATAAGAGAACTCGAGCACGGCGACAGCGATGAGCAGGCCGGCCCATCCAGGCAGGCCGACCAGCACAGCCACGGCCGCCACGAATACCGCCAGCGAAGCGAAGGTGATCTGGTTGGGCGTGATGCGACTTTTTGCGAGCGGGACCAGCAAGACCGCAGCCAGCGGCCGCGCCACCAGGCGATTCCACAGGATGTCCTTGGGCTTCTTCGTTCGCCGGTATAGATCGGCAATCTGCGAGAACAGGCTCACGGTCAACGTCTCAGTTAATCGCTGTCGCGTCGGAGGGCCAAGTAGAATCTACGGTATCGGCAAACCGTAGTAGGCGGAGTAGGCCGCTACGATGGCTGCACCGAGCGCAATGCCGAGGAGCACATGCACCAGCAAGGGCCAATGGGCCACCCCGCGCCGGGCGCGTCGCTTGCCCGGCCGAAAGCGCGGCTCGTCGACGGCGACCGAGAGATCCTGGGACGGGGCGAATCCGACTGTCGAGAGCCGCACAGTCGGCACCTCGGTGCTCTGTGAGGCCGGCGAGACCGGCGTCGGAGTGGACTGTGCCAGGGGCGCCACGATGGGAGGCGGCTCAGGCGGCGGCGTTTGCACGTAGGCAGCCGGATCCTGCATGTCCTCGGAGATCTCGACGCTAGCAGGCAGTTCTTCGGTTCCGAGTACCGGCGTCAAGGACCGCGGCATCTCGCCCGGCGTACGCCTCGACACCGACGGCATGCTGTGCGGTGTTGTGGTCAAGGCTCCGTGAATCGCAGAAAACGGCGGCGACGAAGGCGGTTCCGAGGGGCGCGGCCGCGGAGCTGCGCCGGTCTTCCGCGCAGCGGCTGCGAAGGCAGGTTGGGCGGAAGGCGGCTTGGCCGGCGCCGGTGTTGCGTGCTGAACCGGCACCGCGGCGGCCGGAGGGGAAGCTGGTGAAGCAACCGGAGGCGGAGTCACTCCCGAGCCTTGCGCAGGCGTCGGGTGAGTGGTCTTGGTCGCCGGAGCGGACACCGACCGCGCAGGGGTCTGAGCTACGGAGGGCTTGGCAGAAAGCGAAGGTAGAGGAGCCCGCGGCGAGGCAGCGGCTGCTGCGGGGACCACGGGCTTTGCGACCGAGGGTGCGAGCAGAGGTGCTTGGGGCGAGCGGGCTGTGACAGGGGCGCTCGCCACGGGTGGGCCGGGTGCGACGGTGGGTGGCTTTGGCGCCAGCACGGCGAGACCCAGGGGTGGCGTTTTCTTGGCCTGAGCAGCGACGGCCGATGTTGACAGGGGACGGGCGGTCGCGCTTCCCGCGGTGGTCCGTGCTGCAGTCGGTGCCTGCGCCGCGCGGACCGGCACCGACGGTAGCGGACCGGATCGCTTGATAGGTGCGGCCGCCAGCGGGGTGGCCGGCGTCGGCCCGGACGGGGCGGGTTGGGGTCCTGCCGCTGGTGCGGGCTGCGAGCGCACAGTTGCGCTGCTCCGAGCCTGGAGTCCAGGCATGGGCGGGCCTAGTGGCAACTTGGGGCCGCCTTCTCCCGTCGGCCGCGCCATCGTACCCGCGGGCTGTGCGGGCGCGCCTTTCTTGGCGGCGTCGACGCTGATCAAGGGATCAGTCGGGCGCCGTACGCGTTCTCCAGTGGGCGGTCGCGTCCCCGCGCTCGCACCCGCCGTCGCCATGGAAGCCGTGCTGCGCTTGGAGAGTGCGGGCACAGGCGGGGTCACGGGCAAGGGCAGAACCAACTCGAAGAACCCCTCCTTCCAGCCCATGACTTCGGGAAGTCGTTCGGGCGCATCGCTGCCGCCCACCGTGGTTCCCACCAACTCGCCGCGCCGGTAGCTGATACGGGCCTGATCCTCGCCACGCCACACTTCGAGCGTGCAGGTCAGCACGTACTCCTCGCAGTAGCGCATGATCTCGACCAGCGGGCGCTGGGCCAGATTCCCCTCGGCCGGGCCGGGCTTGGCCAGCGACCCGGTCTCCGGATCCGGCAGGCGGGTGTCAATGAGGAAGCGGGCGCTGGCTACCCGCTGCAGGGTCGAAACCGCCTGCTCGCCTCTCTCGTCGCCGGCAAAGGCGTCGTTGAGGCCGCCGGCCAGCAGGTGCACCTCTCCAGCCGGTGTATCCCCAGGGCCATGCGCGAACACGCGGATGCGGGCGGGTAGAGCCGCTGCCGAGAGAACAATCATGAGCTCGTTGAGCGAACCGCCCGTCCACTCGGTAACGCGGTCGTCTGATGGCCCGTTCATGCTTCTGCTCCCACGCTAGGAATCGGTGCCAGGGTCGGCGTCCGGCACCGGCCCATCATCAGAAAAGGCGTCTGGGTCTGTGTCATCCGCGACATCGGCCGTGCTGGAAAAGCTGGCGGCGTCGGGGATCTGGTAGTTGGCCCCTGCGTCCGTGCCGTAGTTTTTGTCGCGCCGTTGTGAGGACGAGCAGCCGCAAAGCGCAGGAAGCGTCGCCAGGAAGGCAAGCCCGAGAGCGACCGACAAACGGGGCAGCATGGCCTCGACGGTAGCAAGCGGCCCCGGCCGCCGCAAGGGAAGGTGGGTTATCGCGCGATGCTGGCTTCGACTATGTAGTCCAGCTTGGGGAAGTCACGCGCCAGATAGGCGTTGCCTTCGGTCTGCAGGCGGCCCTGGTTCGGGCCCATGCCCTGGGGGGCGCCCTCACCGTAGTCGCCGAACAGGCCGTCGACGACGTCCATGCCGCTGGTGATCTTGCCAAAGGGCGCAAAGCCCATCCCGTCCAGTCGGCCGTTGTCAGCATAGTTGATGAAGGCCTGAGTGGTCCGTGTGTTGGGCCCCGCGGTTGCAAAGGTGATGAAGCCACGCTTGTTCGACTGCTTGACCGGGGCGTCCGGAATGTTGGCGTTGCGCCAGACGGCGTTCACTTCGCCCTGACCGTGGATGCCCCACTGCACCATGAAGCCTTTGACAACGCGAAAGAAGCGAGCGTCGTTGAAGTAGCCGTTCTTGACCAGGTTGAAGAACCGGTCAGCACCGTGCCGTGCCCAGTCGCTTTGCACCTCGACCACGAAGCTGCCCTTCGAGGTGGTGAACTTGGCGTGATACATCGCCGGCGCTGGTTCTTTGAACGCATCGAGCTTGAGCAGTGACGGCTTCTCCGTCGGCGCGCTAGGCGCAGGCGCTGCCGCCACCGGCTGTGCGATCTGTGTGGGTGGCTCTCCGGCTGGCTTCTTACAACCCAGGCTGGCCAGAGAGGCCATGAAGAATGCGCAAGAGATGAATCGCTTGGTCATGCGGCCGAGCATACCGCAGGACAGGCGTTTGTGAATGGGGACTCGCTAGAGCGCCGAACAGTTTGCCTCCCGTCGTGAAATCGCGAATTTGCGTCGCGTCCCTTCGTTGCTCGTCGGTCAAATACGTCTAGTATTCTCCCTCCTCGCGCCTCGGGCCGCTCGCAACTTCGCAATTTCACTCGGTCCGTCAAACTGTTCGGCGCTCTAGCGGGTCACGACAGTGGTTGACCTGGCCGCCGCTTGCGGGTCCTAATCCATGACCATGGCCCTTTCACCCGATCACGACTGGCGACGCCGCGTGATTGAGCGGGCCAAGGAGCTGGACCATGAGCACAGGCGGCGCACGCGTGGCCTTTGGCAGTTGCCGCTCGGACTGGCCCTGTCTCTACGTTTTTTGCGCACGGCCGCCCGACAACTGGTAACCGCCCCACACAGGTCCGAGCCGCGGCAGGTGGAGCATCCGCGTCCAGGTCAGATCGCCGTCACCTTTGTCGGTCACGCCACGGTCATGCTCACCACGCCGCTCGCCAGGGTGCTGACTGACCCTTTTCTCGGTGATTTCTTCCTTGGCCTGCGCCGTGCGGAGGCGGCCTGCCTGCATTCCGCTGATGCGGACGACGTGAACTTGATCCTCATCTCGCATGCCCACCGGGATCGCTTGGACTTGGCCAGCCTGCGGCGTCTAGCCGGCCGGGCGGCGGTGCTGGTTCCGCCCCGCTGCGCGTGCTTGGTGGAGGGACTGGGCTTCGCTCGCGTGATCGAGTTGGCGCCGGGCCAGCGTTTCGAGTACGCGGACGTCGAGGTGACTGCCGTGGCTGCGCGTCACGAGGGCGCGCGCGGGCCTTTCGACTCGGCCTGGCGCGGCGCCTGCGGGTACATCGTGCGCTCGGCCGGGGCCAACGTGTACTTCGCTGGCGGCACCGCCTATTTTTCGGGCTTCGAGGAGATCGGTCGGCGCTTGCACCCGGACGTGGCGCTTCTGCCGGTGGCCGGTTACCAGCCGACGGCCTTGCGGGCCATCAACATGTCGCCTATCGACGCCGTGCAAGCCTTCACCGATCTCGGGGCCAAGCTGCTGGTTCCCGTCGGCCATGGGTCTTTTCCACTTGGCTACGAGCCGCTCGACGAGCCCCTGCGATGGCTCAGACAGATCTGCGCCGACCGCGGCATCTCGGGCCAGCTCGCGGTCCTGGGACACGGCGAAACCTGTCTGGTCCGCGCTGGGGAGGTTGAAAGCACCTCCGGAATAGCCTTTGTTCCGCCTCACTGCTAGAGTGCGCCCGCTGCAACGGTCAGCCCCGAAAAAAAACAGAGCCATGAGCTTCGTGGAAAGACTGCGTCGGGTTCCACCCGGCTGGTGGGTGGCGCTCTTCGCGTTTGCCTTGATCCTGCCCCGCCTGGGTTCGTTCGGGTTCTGGGACCCGTGGGAACTCAAGCTGGCGGAGCGCGCGCGCGACATTGCCCATTCGGAGAATCTCTTCGACGTGACGGTCGGCCGTCGTTTCACCGCCGCGCCGCCGCTCGACCTGGCCGCCAATGCGCTCGGTATGCGGGTTTTCGGCGTTGGCGAGTTCGGCGGCCGCATCTCGGATGCCTTGTTCGGAGTCCTGGCCATCCTCGGGGTGTATTGGGCAGGCCTCGGCCTTTTCCGTCGCCGCGCTGCTTTGCTCGGCGCCCTGGCGCTCGGCTCGATGCCCCTGTTCGTGCTGCAAGCGCGCCAGCTCACTTCGGACATGCCACTGGTGGCCGGGCTGGCGTTGTCCATGGGCGGGCTCGGCCGCTACGCCTGGCCGGCCGGCGGGGTGCGCCGATGGCGCGATCTGCTGGTGGCTGGTGTTGGCCTCTTGCTTGGCTTGCTCTCGGGCGGGTCGCTCTTGGGCGTGGCCCTGCCCTGCCTGGCGTTCAGCTTTGCCATCCTTGCGGGGTGGGGCCTGCGGCCACGGCCGGCTGATGATCCAGCGGCCAGCAAGCTCACCTATCCCGGTTTGGGAGCTCACCTGCCCGCTGGAACGAGCCTGGGTGCCAGTCTGCGTTCACCGGGCGTGCAGGGCGGCGTCGCGCTGCTGGTGGCCGCCTTGGTTGGGGCGCTGCTTCTCCTGCTCACCATGACCAAGGCCAACGTGGCCGGTCAGTATTCCTTGCTGCTCGGTGGGGTTCCGCGCGGCGGGGCTCCCAACGCAACCTTCGACACCATCATCCGCCAGCTTGGTTTCGGCCTCTTTCCCTGGAGTGCCCTGGCCATCTTTGCGCTGGGCCGGCCGCTCATCCGGCTAGGCGGGGGTGACGAGTCGGACGGCGATCGTCTGGCCTTCGGCCAACTCTATCTCCTCATCTTCGCGGCATTCGGCTTCACTCTTTCCACGGTGTTCGTGCTCATGTGCGGCGAAGCGCGCTTCTGTGCCCTGGCGCCAGTGGCGCTGGCTATCGGTGCCCTGCTCGACGAGGCGCTCGAAGGTGACCGCGCCGAGCCGGTGCTGGGATTGCTGGTGGCGACCGGGACCATGGTGGTCGCGCGCGACCTGGTGCTGGTGCCCGAGGATTTGGTGTCGGCGCACATCCTCAACAAGGTCCAGTGGCCGGCCAAACTCAAGCTGGCGTCGCTCTTCATCGCCACCGGTCTGTTGGTTGGCGCTGGCCTGTACACGGGGCTGGCCACCCGAGGCCGAGCCCTGGGACGCGTGGCTCTGCGCGACCTGGGCAATGCGCGGCGTTGGCACCGATGGCTGGAAAGAGCCGTGGTCGAGGTCGGGCGCTGGGGTATCCAGGCCGCAGTTGTGGTGGCGGTACTCTTCGCGTTGACGCTGAGCCAGTTGATCGTGCCCAAGCTCTCCGGCGATCTCTCGTTCAAGCCGCCCTTGGAATCGTATGCGCGTCTGGCTCGGCACGGCGAGCCCATCGGCCGCTACAAGGTCGAGGGCGGAGGGGCGAAATTCTACAGCCAGCGCGAGATGACGGATCTGCCCACGCAGAACCGAGTGGTCGAGTTTCTGCAGGGGAGAGAACGTGTCTTCGCGCTGGTGCCTGGCAACGAGCTGGCGGCCTTGGATGCGGCACTCAAGTCAGCGCGGGTGGCCTACGTCGTGGTGGACGCGCGCTCATCGCGCTTCCTCTTGTTGTCGAATCGCCTGGAGCAAGGTGAGCGCGACAGCAATCCGCTGAAACAGGATGTCTGGATGGCGCCGCGGACGCCCGAGCCGGTGTTCGAGCCCGGCGCCAGCGAGCCATCGCGCTATGAGTGGTTCGACCCGAAGCCGCCCTGGCAGTGGCGTGTTCCGGCGGCTGTCACCTTCGCCAATGCCATCGAACTGGTGGGCGCCGAGTTCCCGACCGTGGTACGCCGGCCCGGCACGATTCCCTTGTCGCTTTTCTTCCGCGTGAACAAGAAGCCCCCAGGAGGATTTCACATCTTCGTGCACTTCGATATTCCCGGAGAGCCGAGGGTCATCGGAGACCACCTCCCGCTCAACGGCACGTTTGCTACCGACTACTGGCTGCCCGGCGAGTACATCCGCGACACCTACGACGTGGAAGTCCCGCTCATGACCACTCCCGCGGGAAGCTACACCCTGTTCGTCGGCTTCTGGCCCGGAGGCGAAGGCAAGCGCCTCAAGATCACCGCCGGCAGCAACGACGGCGGCGACCGAGCCCGACTGGGAACCATCGAGATCAAGTAGGCATGCCCAGCAAGGACCGTCGCAAGCTTGTCGTGCCGGTCGGTAGCGATCGGCGCACGGGGCGTGAACGACGTGAGCACCAGCGCGTGCTGGTGTCGATGGAAGTGGACTACCGCTGCGACAACACGTTCCTCTTTGCCTACATCACCGATCTGTCCGTCATGGGAATCTTCATCCAGACCATCAACCCCCATCCGCCGGGCACCCTGCTGAACTTGCACTTCCGGCCCCCGGGCGGCGGCCCGCAGATCGATGTCGAGGGACGGGTCATCTGGGTCAACCCCCCGCGCAAGCACGACAGCATCAACCCCGGCATGGGAATCCAGTTCGTGGACCTGACGCCGGCGCAACGCCAACAGATCAAGGTTTTGGTGCGGACCTTCGCCTACTTGAGTGACGACGAAGATCCTGTCCGCGGGAATAGCTAGAGCGTGGTCGACCGGGAAAGTTGACATAATCCGGACCGCCTACACACTCGCAACATGCGGCCTGCACGACGAGTGATCGCCCGGCAAGGGCGTCATATTCTGCCTGAACAGTCTCGCCTGACCCTACCGCGGACCGTGGCGGCCTTGCGGCGGAGTCGCAGGCTGCTCACTGACATCGAAGGACAGCTGGACGGCCTGTTGGTGAGTTTGCGGCAAGCGCGCCCTTGCATCGACGTCGCTGCCCCGGAACGGCTGACCGGAGCTACCGCCCAGGCCGGCCGCGCGCTCGCCGCCCTGGATAGCCTGCGCTGCTTGTGGTGATACGCGAGGCAGACACGGGAGCCAGTAGGCGAGCCGGGCTGGTCGAGCCCATCGTGACCTTCCTGGTGGCCACCGGCCTTGCCGCGGGCCTGTTCTGGTTGGCGCGCGGTGTGTCCTTTGTGGGCGAGATTCTCCACGGCGCCATTGCCCTGATCTTTCTGCTCGGGCCTTCGTACGCGGCACGCATTTCCGGCCGGCCCTTCGACTATCGGACAGCGGGTCTTGGCATGGCGCCGGTCAAGCTGAACCTGCGCGTCCTGGCTCTGGCGCTGGTCTGCACCTGGCCGCTCTTTCTGGGAGGCTTTCTCCTCTACTACGGTCTGCTTTGTCCGGGCAGCGCGCCCACCTGGGCCCAGCGTTTGACTGATGTGCTCTCGCCGATTTGTCCGGGCTGGCTGGGGCTGCGCGGCTTCTCCTTGCAGCTTCCCTCGGGCTTTGTGCTGATGGCTCTCTCGCAGCTCTTGGTGGTGGCGTTGCCCGAGGAACTCTTCTTTCGCGGCTACCTGATGTCGCGATTGGAAGAACGCTGGCCCTCGCGACAGAGCCTGTGGGGCGCTTCTGTGGGCTGGCCCTTGCTGGTGTCCAGTCTGCTTTTTGGCCTGGGCCATTTTTTGGTGGATTTCCAGCCCGCACGCCTGGCAGTCATGGTCCCGGCGCTAGTCTTCGGGTGGATGCGACGGCGAACCGGATCGCTGGCCCCGGCCGCTGTCTTCCATGCCCTGTGCAACTTGTTTTCAGAGGTCCTGCACCAGAGTTTCTTCGGATAGCAACTTCTTCGCACGGAGTCCGACAACTAGGACATGTCGCGCAGTTGCATGCTCACCCTCATGTGCATGCTCGGTCTGGCCCCGCCAGCTCGGGCACAAAAGGCCAACTTGGAGGGCGTGGTCAACGTTAACACCGCCTCGCCCGAGGAACTGCGTCTCTTGACGGGCGTCGGACCTGCGCGCATCCGCAACATCCTGGCCTATCGCCACAAGCACCCCTTCCGCACCGTCGAGGAGCTGGCGCGTATCAAAGGAATTGGTCGCAAGATGGTGCGGCACCTGCGCATCCATTTGGCGGTGACCGGACCCACCACGGCCCAGAAGATCATACGCCCGACCTCGCCGGTGGTAGCGCCGCCCGCCCCTGTGCAGCCGGCTCGGCCTCAGCCACGGCCTGTCCCCGGTCTACGGCCCCCGCCGCGCAAGGGCGAGCCCGCCCATCAGGCAAACGTCAGTGGCCAGGGCAGCTCTTGCCTTCCTCCGCCGTGAAGGCCCCCAAAGGCGGCGCTTGCCCCCTGCGGCCAGGCAGTGCTAGTCGGATGCATGTGACCACCATCTCGGTTCCGCTGGGGCAAAGGAGCTACGAGGTCTGCATCGCGCCCGCAGGCGCGACGGACATGGCACAGAAGATCGCCACCGCACTGGGCAAGCCCACCGGAGTGGCCGTGCTGGTGGACAGCCGGCTCCACCAGCTGTCGGCGCGCGTGCAGCCGCTGGTCGAGGCTCTGGCAGCGCGACTGCCGCGCGTGCGCCGCTTGGATCTTCCAGCCGGCGAATCTTGCAAGACCCTGGCGGCAATCGAGCACAGCTGTGATTGGCTGGCCGACAACGGCTATGACCGGGGCGCCGCTCTGGTGGGCATCGGTGGCGGCGCCACCAGTGACCACACCGGCTTTGCCGCCGCGATTTATCTGCGCGGGATCGCATACGCCACTTTCCCCACCACGCTTCTGGCCATGGTGGACGCTTCGGTGGGCGGGAAGACCGGCGTAGACATCGCCGCGGGCAAGAACCTGGTCGGCGCCTTTCACCAGCCGCGCGCCGTAATGGCAGATCCGGGGTTCCTCGAATCGCTGCCTGAGCGCGAGATCGCGGCCGGGATGGCCGAGGTGGTCAAGGCCGGGCTCATCGCCGATGCACCTCTGCTCGACACGCTGGAGGCCCAGGCCGGTGCGGCCATGCCAGCGGAAACGCTGGCGAAAGTCATCGAGGCTGCGGTGCGGGTCAAAGTGGAGGTGGTTGTTGCCGACGAGCGCGAGAGCGGACGGCGCGCCATCCTCAACTTCGGCCACACCGTCGGCCACGCCATCGAGGCTGCCTCCGGTTTCCAACTTCTGCACGGCGAGGCGGTGTCGCTTGGGATGATCGCTGCCCTGTCGTTGGGTGTCGCTCGCGGCGTGACCGAGCCCGCGTTGCTGGCGCGCGCGACGGCGCTGCTGGCGCGCCTGGGCCTGCCAGTGGACGTGAAGCGCCGGCTTGCCGCGGACGTGCTCGACCGCATGGAAGTCGACAAGAAGCGCGTGTCGGACGCCGTCCGATTCGTTCTGGTGCCGCGCGAAGGCCAGGCCATCATCCAAGGCATCGCGCTAGACGAGCTCAAGCGAGAGCTTCTTGCTGCGTTGTAGCATCACAGAAAAGTAGGCACTTGCCCTACATGTAGTATCATCGTCTGTATGGCTCTGCGCGATTCCGGAAAAGCGATATCCATCGGCCTCTTCTTAGCAGTGGCCGCTGGCTGCGCAACGATCAGGACGGAAACCTGGCAAGTCCAGCCGCCCGTTGTGCGCGCGTCGTCGAGCGGTCCGCCGCTGTCCGCCCGAAGACGACGGGCCTCGCTCGAGCACTCGAACACCGCCGTCGGCGTCGTGGAGCGGTCGCTGCACGAGCGGGGAATCCGCTTCGGCACCGACGGTACGCCCGGCTCTCTCTATCAGTTTCTGCACTCGCAGTATCCCGAGATCCCAGCCAGCGAAGCACGGGCTGGCGATGTGCTTTTCTTCGACATGGGCGAAGGGTCAGGCTGTGGCGGTCATACGGGCTTGGTCGATCTGGTCGACGGTGGTGGCCGACTCGTGTTTCGCGAATGGCGCGACGGCAGTGCCCGCCGCAGCTACGTCGACCCTGGCCAGCCCCACACCCGGCGCGATGGCGCGCTCATTCTGAACACGTTTTTGCGGGTCAAGTTGCCCGACGATCCGCCGTCCACCCACTATTTCGCCGGTGAACTTCTGTGTTCGGTAGTCCGGCCGCAGCCGTAAAAAACTTGCCCAACTTTTCGGCTAGCGGTATCCAACTGGGATGAGCGTCGAGGTCGAGAGAGCCACTGTCCCCTGCAATGCCTGTGGCGCCCAGGTTACCGAGTTGCGTCGAGGTCGGTGCTGGGCGTGCTACATGAAATGGGCCGAGATGCGGCCGGTCCCGCGGGGCGCCCTGTGCGCCCTGTGCACCGATCGCCGGCGGGAGAATCTGCGCCTGGTCGAACTGTGCGGGCGCTCGGTTTCACTCTGTCACCTGTGCGCGGCGCGTGTGCTCAAGATGGCCGACCTCCCGCTCACGCTGGACGAGCTGCGCAGGTCGCTGCGTCGCGATCGCCGCAAGATCGAGCGTCGCGACGGAAGTCCTGATGGCCGCATTTTTCCGCGCGAGAGGCGCGTCGGTGATCGGCGCGCTCCGCCGCGGGATCTGGAACTCGACGCGAGCGTCGCTGGCGACAAGCTGCCCGATTTCAGCGACCTGGAAATCGTCGTGTCAGACGCCGATATCGAAGAGATCGAACAGACTCTGGTTCGCGAGAATCCCCGGAAGTAGCTGACATTGACATGGGAACCCTCGAAGGGTTCCCAAACCCTCCCGCGATGGTGCGTCGCCGGCCGAGCCGGCGAGCTGCCCACGCGATGTTGACATGGGAACCCTCGAAGGGTTCCCAAACCCTCCCGC
>Ga0182021_10008829_pt1 | contig 11930 bp, 12 predicted proteins | sample 612E3MmetaG_FD_120493 | JGI IMG/M metagenome (GOLD analysis project Ga0182021, IMG submission 120493) | Permafrost microbial communities from Stordalen Mire, Sweden - 612E3M metaG (Illumina Assembly) | ecosystem: Environmental > Terrestrial > Soil > Wetlands > Permafrost | place: Sweden...
ACGTATACAAAACAAGATTCCGGCAGCATTGCTCTTGAACTGGATAAGACCACCGATTTTCCAGCGGCTAATTTATTTGTTAAAGCCCAATTGAGGGTGATCGAAGCCGGAGCCAATAAGCCTTTGCCCAGAAATCTCCTTTGGTCCTGTGATCAAGCAGAAGCCAAAAGCAAGGATATTGTTGCCACCTGGATTATAGAACTGCGTTCAAAAGATCCAAAGAGGAAATCTTTGCAGATTGCATTTCCAGCTTTTCCCAAAATGGAGGACTGCCGGAGTTTCAGTGGTGTCATCTATTCTAGAATCGACCCGTTGACGGACAAGATTGTCCGCCAAAAAGTCAATATTACCCTGCTCCAGGAGGAAGTTTCCGACTCTTTACAGCCTTTACAATGGGAAGCAAAAATGTCCATTGTGGATGAATCATTTAATATCCGATTGGTGAAGCAATGAGCTTGTTAAGTAAAGAAAGAAGCGCCAAAACCAAAGGGGGTTTTGAAATGAAGCAAAAAAATTGGTTAATATGTTTTGCGACCCTTTGTCTATTATCATTTTTTTTTATATCTTCGCCGGCAGCTGGAAAGCCTGATGTAACCAGACATGATGTAAATTTCTTAGATAATGCAGTCAACATGCATATCGAGTGGCAATCTCCCAACCCTGTCACATCGGTGAAAATCTCCATGCCGGGAGTAGAAAAGGAGATTAATGTCGATCCATATGATAACAAGAGAAACCGTGATGGTTATGCTGGAGAAGTGGATGTCAATTTGACCATGGCAGGGGTGTCCGGGCAATCTTTCACCTATATAATTCAATTGCAAGATGAATTACGAATCAAAAGCCTTCTGGTAACAGGCAAGGTTAATATCTCATCATCCCAACAGACCACTGTGGTCCCTCAACCCCAGCAACCTGTTATGCAGATTCAAATTCAACAAAACTTGTCTCCGCCACAAAATCAGACTGGTTCTGTTATCATAATGATCGATCCTCTGATGGTCACCGTATCTGGAGCCATGTGGAGAGTGGAAAATGGACCATGGATGAAAAGCGGAGAGACTGTCTCCAATCTTTCCATGGGGATCCAGACCATTGAGTTTCAGGATGTTGGAAACTGGATTAAACCGGAAAATCTAAAAGTGATGATTGAGGGCGGCCAAACTATTACGATAACTGGTATTTACAACAATAAATAAACTGGGATGAATTTTATGAAATATAAATTATTAACTGCAACTCTGTTGGTTATTTTCTTTTTCTTCACGTTTAGCATGGAGGCCATTCCCCAAGGGAAAAAAGAAGGAAAAATTAATTGGGTAGAAGGATACATCAGCGCTATTGGGACAGCGACAGCGACGCCCAGCGGAAATAAAGTGAAGGACGAACTGCGGGCAATAAAAGGAGCCACAATACTGGGTCAGAGATTACTCCTTGAAACAGTAAAAGGAGTGAAGATCGATTCACAAACGAAAGTCGAGAATATGATGGTTCAAGAAGACGTAGTAAACGCACGCATCGAAGGGACCATTGAAGGGGCTGAGATCGTCAAACAAAATGTCCGTTGGGAAGGTGATACACCTATCGCTAGTGTGGAAGTGCGGATTTGTCTTGGCGGATTTGGGGTCTGTGAATCTGAGAGTTCACTTGTCAATGTCCTTGCCCTTGATCAAAAGAATGAACAGGCTAACGTTCCCAGCCGGAGACTCAGTGATATTGCAGTAAAGCAAGAGCCTACCGTACAAAAGGTTCAGGATGTTATTTACGATTCGAGTAAACCGGTTACCGGAATAATATTTAATCTTCAAGGTCTCTTTTTTGAGCGAGTGATCTTACCGGTTGTGATTACCGTCGGTGATCAGAACACACCGTTTACAGTTTATTCCGTCAAAAGTGTAGAGCCTCAGGTCATTCGTACCTATGGTGTAGTACGTTATGCCGATTCAGTGGATCAGGCTAGCCAAAATCCTCATCTCGGTAATAATATAATCATTGTTCCAGTGTCAGGCATTATAAAGGAAAATATAATTATGATTGGGTTTGATGCCGCCCGCATTATTCGTGAAACAACCAGCTATGGCAATGATTATTTAAAAAGCGCCAAGGTCATCATTACTTCAAAATAGATCTTTCGGCAGAAGAAAAGAGAAGTTATGACGGACTATGGCATGCCATAACTTCTCTTAATTTTGTCAATAACGTTTCCCTTTTTGCTTACCCATTATCCCACTTATTTATGAAGCAGGTACTGAAAGCTCGGCTGAGGCCTTCCGACATAGCAACTTTGGTTATATCCATACTTTTTGATGATCGCAAAGGCTTGCCTGGCATCTGATTCTTTATTTCCAAAATCAAACAACGAGTGGCTTCCATCAACAATTTTCCATCGCCCCTGAATGTTGGTGACAGTTGTTGTATTTGGATTGAAAGGAACACAATCCTCCGTTACCGCAGTGGTAGGATTCACTGTGCGTCCTTGAGTTGGTCTTGCTGTAGCCGGCAATGCAGCATATACAATGTTGACATTATATGAACCACTGTTGTCTCCATACCCGCCCGTTGCATCGGGACTCCTGCCGCCATCATGCGCTTTGGCAAAGACAGTGACGTCTTCCGTTATAGGGAGGCCTGAATTATTGATATAGTTTGCCCAAAAATAATAGAGCTGTGTCCCGATATAAGGTGTTCCTCTCTTGGTAACGATTTTAATCCAAACTCCCCCCTCGTCATAATTCGGTTCATGGGTCACAGCGAAATGCTGATTAATTATTTGATATACTTTCAAACCAGTTGTAAGGGGAATTGTAATGGGATTGGGAGATTTAAGGGGCTCAGTCGTTATTTCCACTATTACATTTGCCATAGATTTCAAGTCCGCTTCCAAGTTTGCAGTTACTCCCGTAACCCCCGCCATGACATCATCATGGCACCTACCAAAACTACATCCGAAATCAACTGTTCCGCTGGCCTGAATCTTTATCACTGAGCCAGCTTTGACTGTACCAATATGCGTCCAATTGTGATTGTTGCCTCTTACTTCGGCAGCCCAGCTATCCGCATTACAAATTGCCAGGCCCATCCCTAAACACAAAACAACAGCAATAAATTTTTTCATATTACCTCCTTTCATTTTTTAAAATCCCAAGGTCATCATCGCCGCCAAATAGATCCTTCGGCAGAGGAGAACGAGAATTTATGGCGGGCCATGGTAAGCCCGCCTTGAGATTACAATGATGTATCCTTACTGATATGCCCTAACCATTGACTGTATAACAATCTTACTTGGTCATAATAGTGCTTTTTTCGTAGGTGAATGTAACTTCTTCCGTGGGATTGGTAGTGATGTTCGGACCCGCGGTACCCATATGGAAAAAACTTGAAATAACGACGTTCTTAAATGAGATTTCGATTTGGGGTGATGCCTTATCAAAGGTGTTTTCAACATAAAGTTTAACTTCTGCGATCTTATGTTTTCTTTCAGCGGCATCCATAAGAACCTGCGAAGCGCGGCTCGTTCGCATGGTGAACTTGAAGACTTTGCTGACTGATGTGGCCCCAGTCGATTTCGCCGCGGTTGTGCCAGTTACAGAATCAGTGAAATTCCAACTTACTATATCAAGACAATTATGACATCCTCTAATAGAAGAATCCATCGGGCCGATCGGGAGGTTTAATTCTAGGCCAGCAGATACTACTGCCAATGCCTTTGCTGGAATCATTAAGGTAATTAACGATAGAATGAGTGCCGCCACCAATACTCCAACCATTGCCGTTTTTTTGTCTTTGTACATAAAATATTCCTCCTTTTTTTTATCCTCGTTTTTAGACACGAATTAAATAACTAAACTTACCAATAATACTGTGGGGTGAAATAATATTATTTTACAACAACAAGAGAGAAATCGGCTATTTTTCAATAGTATAAACAACTGTTGTTTCTGCCCATTCAGAAGGATCAAGCTTGTTAAGTTGTTTGACGAGGTCGCTGATCATCCCTGTAGAGTGGGAATCATATACCTTAAACATCGCTTCCTGAAAACTCAAAGCCAGAAGTTCCTCTTTTTTCTTGGTTGCAATTACCTTGACTTTTTCTTCGACAATGCGTTTCTTGTTTTCAGACAGAATCCCTGCTTTGAGGTGAAGGACGCTTCCTTCTGGCGGGAATTCATAAGCCTGATTAGCGAGGACAGAATTGTCTTTTGTAATCGAATTAGGGAGTAACAGTGTGACCGAACCATCAGCTGCTACGGAAAATATATAAATATAGCAATCGGAGTTTGTTTTATAATAAAGCTTAACGAGATCGCCTTCTCTTAAAGTTGTTCTTGATAGCGAAGCAGCAAGCTCAATGCCCCGACCTTTTTCTGGATAGACAGGCTCTACAAGTGCTTTTATTCTGATTCTGTATAGTTCACGCTGATTCTTGTCCCAGCCTTTTTCAATCACCTTTACATCTTTTATTTTTCCCCGCACTGAGGCAAATACCAAATCTTCGGCAATCTCGCTGTTTGAGACAATGGCATGCGCTTTAATAAATGTGCCGAGCGCTTTACCAACCGCTTTGCTTTCAGCGTCATTTTTGGCACGTGCTTCAACCTCTTTCGGAGTTTCAATTTCGCTTTGATAGGCCTCACCGGTCGTTTCCACCCATATCTCTTTTTCTGAGGTGCTGCTGCTAACAGCGGGCGAAGAAATCATTAGCAGTATTAATGGGAAAATTGTCGTTATCTTAGTTATCTTTTTTATCATAGTCATTAGAAAAGTTTTGTTATCTTTATTTTGTCCTTGCTACTGGCAGGGAAAGAACACTTCCGGCTGCCTTGTCGGGAAGTAAATCTGGTGTCTGATCTCTGTTAAATTCCAAAGCTGCTTTTCGCGTAACATTTTGTTTGACATATTCATACAGGTCGCCCACGTCAACAAATCCGGTCCCATTACTATCCGCTTCTCCTCGGATCCCCCTTAAAAGATAATATGTGAACAGGCCGTGCTTTACCTTGTCATAATCAGAACTTATCTGGTTTCCCTTTGCTCCGGCAATTACAACCACCTTATTCCCTGTCAGTACATGATTTTCTAAAGACATGAACAGCGGCCTTGCGCCTTCACTTAATACGCCTCTTCCTTTCGCACCCGAGAAACAACTATCCAACATCACAATTACTTGTTTTGCCGGCAGTTTGCTCAGTTCGCCATACATCTTTGTCAGCGGGTAGAGCATTCCAGGGGAATCAGGGTTTCCTTCATACGGAACAATGTAAGCATCCTTACCGGCAGGATCGGGAGTGCCATGACCTGCATAGAAGATATAAACCAAAGAATCACTGGTTACTCTCCGGGGCAGCCATTTTTCAAAAAATTCTTCCAAATCACTTTTAGTAACATCCGCGTCCGTTTTAATCAAAATATTCTCTTTCGGTATACCGGCTAAATGTTCCAGATATTTTGCCATGGTTTCCGCATCCCTCCCCGCATATTTGACCTTGGGAATGCTTTTGTCTCTGTACGTACTAATACCAATGACGACGGCGTAATTATCCTTGTTTTTAAAGCCTTTAATTCTTGGAGGTATATCGTCTACATCTATTTCAGATAGAATCTCGGTTTGCTCTGTTGCTGTTTCTGCAGCTTTCAAGGCCACCTGAAAATTCTTTCCTGCGGGAGAGTATCCGTTAATTTCATTGATTCTAACCCTTAATATGGCAGTTGTTGATGGCATATCGGCGGGTAAGATGCCCTTAAACACGTGCACCTTTTTCTGCTTCGGTTCGATATTCCCGATTCGCGCTTTGTTGCCCAGGGTATCAATGATTTCCTTCTGGCCGGACAGCTCAATGCTTACATCGTTGGCTGTACCTTTGCCCGTATTCTCAATCTCCACCCTCAGGCTAATTCCCTTGCCGCCTTCAAGCACCTTTTTATTATCCTGACCTTTGAGCTGCGCCGTGTAGGCAAGCTGGGGATGGGCCGCCGTAATGACTTCAACACTCTCCTTTGACGCCTTTGCCGGTCTCATCGCTATCTGAAAGGACTTCTTCTCTTTAGGTGAAAAACCATTGCCTTCAACTATCTCTACGTGCATTGAAGCTATCTCTGTCTGTATATTTACCGGCAAAAAAGTACCGAACTCAGCAATCCCTTTATCTCCACTTTGAATGTCACCAATAAATCTTCGATCACCGATATATGAAATAAGACTTTTGCTGCCCGAAAGTAGCACCTGGACATCCCGTGCAATGCCCTTGCCTTTGTTCTCTACTTCCACCCTTATGCTGACTCTCTCACCCCCATAGAAGATGTCCTTTTCGGATGTGTCCGCAACAGCAACTTTGTATGCGAGCTCCGGTTTGGAGGTATCAGTTTTAATCGGCAGAACTTTGGTATCGGCAAGCGCTTCATTTGTTTTCTGCTCGGCATCCTGGAAAGAAAGGTGCAGATAACCTTTCTGGCTTGCGTTGATACGTCCAGTAAAGATTGATATTTCAAACGCAGAACCCAAAAATAAATTATCGACATTAATGTGGTCGATCAAACCCTCAAGATTGAGATAAAAAGGAGCTAGCTTGGTTCTCGCTTGAAAAATGATCTCCTTTGACGATCTTACAGTTAGTGAACATGGCATCTGAACCGTTGACGAGAATGCTGGATAAGAACCCGAATATGCCGTAGAAAAAGCAGGGTAAGAAACGTCAGCCTGAGCCATGACTTTGATTACTCTGGTTTCTCTATCTATGTACAGAACGTCGGTGAAAGTGAGGGAATGAATTCGCGGTAAGAATTCATAATGATATATATCCATGGTCCACCGGACAGGAAAAAATAGATCCTTATCTGTTTTGCCCCCCTTCTCGGAACTGACGATCAGCGGGATTTTTTTATTGAGATTGGCTTTAATCATGGCGGTAAGCTTTTGAAATACCGCTTCTTTGGAATCGGCTTCAGTTAGAACAGTGCATTTCTGATTTTCGCAAAACTGTACATTTATCTGTTCATGCGCACAACTCATGATTACGAATAAGATGCAAACGTAGAAAATAATCTTTATTGCTTTCATGGTGAGTTGTTTAACCCCATTCGCTACGCATTTCTGTTACTAATTACAAAATAATTGAATTGTTAAAAATCTCCTTATTCACTTTGGAGTATAATATGAAGAATGGTCTTGTGTGTCAATGAAATTTTGGCCACAAAATGTGAGTTGATATAGAACTGCCGCTGTCACTTTTCAAACCGCCTGCGCTTAATGTGATCACCACAAAACCCAAAATCATTATCCAACAGAATCTTAACCTTCTTATAGACATCCTCATGGCATAAAAGTAATTTCTTTTACTGCTTCCGAAAAGCCCATTTTAGGTAACTCAAAAAATAAATTTGTATAGTGGAGATTAGAACTTAATCTTGGAACACAATCTTAAAAGTAAATTGATACATGCAGGGAACTTTGATTTACAAAGAATAAGCAAGGGGAGATTTAACATGAATAATATTGATGATAACATTAAATGAGTTCCCTTTTTGATTTAATTACAAGAAAACTGATCAACAACAATCAAAGCCGCTATAAAAAGTTATAGTTACACATATAATATTTAATTGTTTTGTCAATAAATAATTTTATTATATATTATTAATATGAATTGTGCTTATTACGGATTGAAAGGTTGTATCTTTGTTGAGGTTGACGATTTGTGGATAACAGGAAGTAATGCTTGTTGAGTTACTAACCTTTAATATTCCATTCAGTGATGTAGTGATGACTCACAAAAGGTAATAATTTGGCGTTGTGAAATTGTAATTCTTCCAGATTTTATTTCAGTCTAATTTTACCCATCGTTGGGTAATTCTCGAATTTTCATTTCCAGAACTGCCACCGCTTCTTGGGTGCTGCTGCAATCTGTGTCAACTCTTTCATAACCATTACAGAATCAAACATGACAGTCGGTTCTGTTGTTTGCTGAAGATGACACCCCGCATTATTAGCTGCCAAAATCACGTGCACTAATGGTATCAGAATGCCCGTGTTCGGCGGCGGTCTCATCGCTGGGAGAAAATCCTGAATCGATTCCCAAATCCTCTCGAACAAACCTGCTCGATACCAATCGTATTTTCGAAATGTCGTATGGATTGATTCAACGATGCTTTTAACCTTCGCTGGTTCCTGAGATTTCGATGCTCCTACCATGATTAGCCACATCACATAACATGCATAGGCCATCATAAACTCTTGTTTTTCACCTACCGGTCGCCTATTATATTCGGCAACAAAGGGCTTGCGCTTAAGTTGCTGTATGGCAACCTCAACCAAGCTAGCTTCGATGCTGCTTTCCGACATATAGTGACCTCCTAGCAATTAATATCCGAACTTCGCTTTGTTTATTCTTTAAAAGAAAATATTATATTACTTTTAACAAAGCCTTAAACAAAGATGCGCTATGCCCTAGTTGTACATAAGCTTCTTCTTTTGTCATGTTCCTGTTTTCAGCCCGAAGTTTTAAACCAAGTTGTCTGGAGATATTAGCTATTCTTGCAATTTCTTTTGCCAAGTCCTCTTCAAAATGATCTGCCCGCAATGTTATATTGTACATATGCTTTTCAATTTCAGCATAATTATTAAGGACTTCATTTTCGACAATACCGTCATTATCATTATGATGGGTTTTGTTAAAACCATCATACGTTGTATTGTGAAGAGGTTGACTGAGATCGCCAATGTAATGAGCTGCAAATGCCAAATGGTACTCTGCATACTTCCCTGTCGACTTTACCTGTCTATAGTCTCTAAGAGAAGCGATTATCGCTCCATAAAGGTGTCCTTCCTCATCAGTTGGATTATTATAATTCTTAACTTGATCAAATATTAACTTTTCCGTGACAATGTTATTTTTATAATTGTCGAAATAGTGATTAAGTTTTTCCAAGTCACCCGCCTTGATTTTTGCCATATCTGCACCGGTTGCATTAAACCAATATTTGTATCCTGACGCTTTTGCTATCGCGAGGTGTGTTTGATCATGCCACGAGTAAGATGGTGTGGCACCAAGACATAGACTTAGAAAGATAAAAAGTCCGATAAAGCGTTTTAAAAGTAGTGATCTCATTTCTCTTCACTTATTTGATTAGCGCTTTTCACAACGATTTCCGGTGCTCCTTTATATTGCTGAATCTTACCTGATACACATATTCTTTTATTGCTGTAATAATTTTCAGGGGCACCGGGGAATTTACTTCTATCTGAACCCCAAATTAAGACAGTAAATATTTGTTTTGGATAAGGCCTGTTAAGATTTATAAAAGTAGGTTGCCCCTTACTCCGAGAAGAAAAATGTGTGCTCGAAACATTTCCGCATACAGTTGCTTGTTGTCCGATATGGTTTATTGCGTCTTCAGGTGAAATGGTATCCACAGAAAATACTACATTAGCGAACAGGAAAAATATTACTAAAGAAATAACTGAACTAATATTTTTCATATCTATATCCTTTCAATCACAGATAATTTCATTATATAGAAATGTTATTCTTCCATATAAGGTTTAATTAAGTTTTGAAATTCTTCTTCAGAGTTACATTTCTTGTCTGAAACATAACAATTTCCTATATGATGTATATACAAATGAAATAATCCGACTGTTTTATTTTCATTAATATCAATAATTTCTTTCATCGTAATAACTTCCTCATTTTTTTAAAATTATGAGTCTCTATAAGTGAGAAACATTTATTCATTTTTTTTTGTAATGATTATTGTAATTTTTAAAGTATGATCCATCTTTATTATTTATAATTAATCCTGGTTCCCCATTTTCATTTATGAACCACTTCTTGCATTGTTTTCCACATCTTTCCTGTAACTCGTAATCCTCTTTTAGTCGTTTCTTTGAGATAGATGATTGTTCCTTTGTTGAATTTTGATTATTACATCCGAATATAGATAAAAATGATATTGTGAAGAAAATGATAAGAATGGACAGAAACAATTTTCTTTTCATTACATTTATGTCTCCTTTATGGACTTCGCTTGTACGATGAGTTGAATGTCATAATAGCACTATTCATTTTTTTTAAAAGAGGAAAGTAGCTTTATTGACAGGATGAATTCTTACAGATTTTTACAGCCTAAATTTACCCAACGTTGGACAGCTCTCGATTATCTCTTTCACCTACTACTATTTAGTGGCGGACAGATGTCAGAATTGAGGATTAGCATTCGAAAGATATTAACTTCATCTATCAGTTGGAATCCAGATAATAGCGTGGCGTATACACTGGGAAGAACATTTGTCCGGAGAATTTAAGGCCCACCAGGAATGCAACGGATAACTACCGTGAGTAACAACTGAACAGGGGCAGTTATAAAGTCAAAAACAACAGCAAAAGGCGTAAGAATTATTCCAGCGACATTATTTTCCTTGTTTTTACATGCCCAAGCTGAATGACAAAGCCCATTACAATCAAATGGCCGCACTAAAAAGTCATTAACTTCAGGATCGATTCTGTATCCAAGTCTATCTATATAAAGACTACCTTTTTTATATCCGACAATTACAACGGAAGGATAGCCACGCCAATTATGGCCGGACATCATTAAAGTCATAGATTTATCAATGTTTATTTCATTATCATTCGATGAAGAATAAAAGACAATTCTCACAGGTTGGCCAGTATATTTATCTCCGCTAGGTAACTGCTCCTTTGTAGATTTGCCAAAACGAAGCGTTGATTTAGCATCAGAATTCTTTTCCATGGGCAACAGTAATTCAATGACGGGTCTTTCTTTACAATCATTGGAATCAGGTAAGACCATTATACTGGCATAACTACGACCATTAATAGTTTCAAGCCCAGAGTAAGTTCCTGCCAAGTCATTACTTGTTGGCGTAAATTCATCAACGAAATCCGATTGGGGATGGTGAATGAACTGATTGATGGCTAAAGTTGCACAACCTGTTAGTGATAAAAATAATGTCAAAGAAAAAAGAAATAACCATAAATTCAGAATTGTCTTGTGTTGAAACATTATTATTTTTCCATTTACTTATTTGCTGACAATTAATTATACGAACTTTGCTTATTCAGACGGGGCAGGTATCTATTTAGCACATATTCTTTTTTTCAAAAAGAAAAATACACGGTATTATTGATTACGGATTGAAAGAAAGCATAATCGACAAGGATAAATATTTGTTTCTTACAGGAAGTAAGAAATATTTTGAATATAACAAAAAAATAGCTTTTCAAAAAATTACCGGAACATTTCGGAGGCAGCTCTGTCGTTGGTATACACAGAGATACACACCAAAAGACGACTACACCGGGTAGGGGTTGGTGGTTGCTCGACCTTTCAGGAAGAAGTACTTGCTAAGTTACTAACCTTTAATATTTCATTCAGTAATGTAGTGATGACAAACAAAAGGTAATATTTTGGCGTCGTGACATTGTAATTTTTCCAGATTTTATTGCAGCCGAAGCCTGCCCAACGTTGGGCAGCTCTCGATTATCGCTTTTACCTTATGAGGTACAAGGTAGGTGCGACTCATTCCGTACTTACTTAGCAGAGTATGCTCAAATGCCCTTCACAGACCAACAAAAGGGGTAGTAAGAGAGTACTTAGGGGTATGTTTTTTTCAGGTGGATATAACCATATAGGTTGAGAGAGATATGGTTCCAAGCATGTATCCAGCCCCCAGCCGAATCCTGCCCATTTATGGGCAGCTCTAGGTTATCGCTTTCACCTACTACTCTGCAATGGGAGGTTGACCTTGGAGTCGATGATTACCGAAAGAAACAAATAAAAAGGCAGAGCCTTCTGACCCTGCCTTTCTGTAAATAAACAGCTTATGTGTTCCGTTATTTCTTAAACTTCCTTCGGGCTCCCGCTAAACCAACCAGACCAAGGCCGAGGAGCATCAAGGAGGCGGGTTCGGGAAC